>ERZ1292630.1480-Hain-H41-02um-R3-1480-length-23088-cov-6_pt1 | contig 23088 bp, 18 predicted proteins | sample MGYA00564408_ERZ1292630 | MGnify/ENA primary metagenome ERZ1292630 (study PRJEB36523, sample SAMEA6512641) | groundwater metagenome | collected 2019-01-08 | study: AquaDiva: Metagenomics assemblies of 32 groundwater samples
TAATATGGTCATTGACATGGCAGTGATACATCCAAACACCTTTTACATCGGGCTGCATATCCAGTGTCTTGGTAGCAAGCCGGCAATACTTCCGTCACATCCAGACGATTGCCGTTATGCAAAAGCGTTGCACCATGCCAGTGCGGTGAATGAAGATCTACCTCAGTACCCATTCCCAGAATATACCAGCGCACGCGCTCCCCTTTGCGCATCAGATAACCTTGATTGTTGCTGTAGACCAGCCCGTTGATACCATGCATCAAATTTCTTTCCTGAAAATCTTCATCCTCCGGATCGCAGGAACCGCTGCATGCTGAAAGATTGGTTCCCAGATGTAAACTGGCATTTTCATCAAATACGGTGAAAAGTGATATAAATTCGCGATCGACATCTCGTGGTGCGCCGTCCTGTTTCGCATATCCCTTTCTCGCGATAATAATCGGACCGATCAAGCCGGCATTGGTATCTGCAGGTTCATCGACGTGACCGTGATAAATCCAGACTATGGAAGATGGATCATTTTTACCTGGCCCAGCCCGCTCCGGAACTTCCCAGATATAGGTATGTTCCCCACCCGACGCAACAACACCGTCCGGCTTGTGATTGTCACTTGCTGTATGGGAATGAGCGGCGCCTTCGTGCGCCTTGGTATAAAGAACGCCATGCGGATGAATACTTGCCGGAAAACGCGTATTGTTTTTAAAGTGAACTACAATTCTGTCTCCAACAGCAGCCCGGATAATAGGCCCCAGAATGCCAAGGTGCTCTTCTTCAACACCTCGTTGCTTCACAGCACTGAAACCTTGCGTATATTCCCGGTAAATTGATTTCAAATAGCGCCGACCAATCCCTTGCTCTACAAATACACGCGCTCTACGGTAAATTCATTGCCTGTCATCGGATTGATAGGAAACGAAGGTGCGTAATCCCATTGCATTTCCTCAGCCGCTATCCAATACACCCGGTCTACCGGTTTTGCCAAAACTGGATTGTTGACACACCCAATCAACACGAAGAGCGCAGCAAGCCAAATATTTTTATTTTGCATCATTCCTATGATCCCTCCTGATTTAATGTAATTTTTTCAGAACAATGACTTTTAAAAGAATTCTCTTGAATATAATCGATATCACTCATTCAAATACCTATGTCATTGCGACGAGCTGGCTACTAGTGAGGAAAACACGATGGCTGGCTGAGTAGACCTGTTATGGACGGTACACAGGCCAAAATATTTCTTACGATGATACGCTTACAAATAACCACCATACCTTGCCGTAAAATTCTTATGGCAAGGTATTTTCATTGCTAGATTAGTTCATTTTCATAATCTGCAATAATCTCATTGATTATCGACCGCACAGAAATTGCTCTACTAGAATCATTAGCTTGAATAGATTCCTTCAGATCTCTGATCGCATTTTCCAGCTTCACACGATGCAATGCATCCAAACGTAGCTCGAGGTCAGACAAAATGATACTGGCATACAACGATAATCTTTCCGAAGCAAGCAAAGCAAGGTTCCTATCGGAACTAAAATTAGCCTCAATCTGGTTCATGCTTCGTTTTAACTGACCGAGGATACCTTTACTGATTTCACTGACGACTGCATCGGCAACTACATTCGTAAGATCCCCTGTAAATTGCGCATGAAGACGACTGCTACCTGAAGGATTATCTTGGGATATAAATGCATCGACCGTACGATAGAAATATTCGCCTTCGATTTGCTGTTCCTTGGCTTTATCGATATCTGAACTCCGATTGGTAATAATGCCCTCCACTTCTCGCAACACCCCAATCAGAAAACTTCTTACCAATGGAATGATGATATTCTCGCGTGCCAGCGATAAAGAAAAATGATCATCGGCATTTTCTTTGTTAAGTGCTTGTTTGCCTTGAGCGAATGCAGACAAGATTTGATAATCGAGATCCGGGTCCCTGCCAGTTATAATGGATTTCTTATCCGCTGAAAGTATTTTGTCTTCTCGGTTCGCTGTTTTGGCGATAGCTGTATACACCGAATAGGCTCTATCCCATTCGAGAGCTAGCGCATCCGTCGATAAATCCACAAATTGTTCCGCCACGAGTGTCACGCGATTATAGACAACCAGGGCAAATACTCTTTGCAATGATTTATCGATTACTTGAAGTGCCTGAGCAAGTTGACTTCCACTTTTTGCTTGATCAATTGCATTCAAAACATCCTGATCTATCTTTGTCCCATAGATTTGATCGACGATTGTAGTAAGCTGCTGTAAATCGCCCATATATTTCTCAGCAATTGCGTCAACATCAATAGGATTCTTAGCTCTTAATTCACCAATTACCAGAAAATTTGCAGCGGCATTATCGATAATGGCAGTATGATGCACTATTTCATATTTGGAACGATTGAGTTGATTCTCGTACTTTGTCAATATTGCAGTAACTGCATCACGCGCTTGTGTGGATTTAGCTGCACTCAGCTCCTTGCTTGCAGTCAGTAGATTCTCCAGTTCTTGTTCCAGATTACTGCGTTCACCAGCTCCTAACCGCAACTCCAGATCCGGTAAAAAAACTCTGGCAAAGTACTTAGCACCCGCTGCTTCCGCCAATGCATGCGCACTATCCCCTGATGTTATCGCACTCGCTTGACCGTTCATTTCGGCTACCACACGAGAGATAAAACCTTTACCTAACTCACTTACTATCTCATCAGCAACAACCTTTGAAAACTCGCCTGTCAATTGTGCTTTTATTTTTAAGCTGCCTGCAGGGTTCCCCCTTGCTACCAACGGTTCAATAATTCGATAAAAGATTTCACCTTCTTTTTGTGCAATGCGCGCTTCATCTGGGTCTGTAGTGCGATTATTTAGGATGCCAGAGACTTCACGTAACACTCCAATGTAATAGGCTCGAGCGAGAGACATCCTAATGCCATATCTGGCAACTTGAACGGTATTGAAATCTTCGTCAGGATTGCTTTTATTTAGCGCCGTTCTTACGTTAGAGAAAAAATCATTAATATCAACATCCAGACCTGGTTTACTGCCAGCCTCAAGCACCTGCCTATCCGCTGTCAATACTTGATTTTCCCTTGCGACGGTAGCAGAAATCGCTTGAAATGCTGCCACTGATTCATCCAACATTGCAATCAATGTGGGCGTTGTTGCGGTTTTAAACTCATCCCGAATAGCGGAAATACGGTTCCAAATAGCTTGGTAAAAAACACGTTGTAAAGTCTTGTCGATCACTTGAGCTGCCAATAATGGCTCATGATCGTTTTTAATATCATCGATTGCAGCCAGAACATCGCTATCCAATGTCAAGAAATTGACAGTATCGATCTCCTGCGTCAATGTTTGTAAAGCGCCCGCATGGGCAGTTGCTACTGCTTCACCGTTAATCGGGAATTCTTTACGCAGTGTTCCAATCGTCTTGAATGCAGCAACTGCTGCATCAATTGTCGCCACATTGGATTCCGCAATTGCATTGTTCATACAAAATGTAATAAAACACAAACTCACCATCAACAACTTGCTTAGTGAATTTATGTATTTCTTAAATAAAAACATTATAAAAAAGCTCCTCTAAAATGAATAAATGCTAATACGAATGGCAATGATAATGATTATTATTAACAATTACAATCAAAAACTCTTCTTTATTTCGCATAAACTAAAAGTTGGCGATTAATGTTGCTCTGACAGCGATGGGAGAGCCAGGTGTGATATTAAAATCGTTTTGTGCTGCAGCGAAATATTTCGTGTCAAATAAGTTCTCAATATTTAACTGACCGCGAAATCGTTTTGTGAACTGTGCAAACAATGCTGCATCAACTCGCGTAAAATCAGGCAAGCTGACTCGATTAGTCAATGAAGTAAACATATTATCCCGGTGAATCACACCAAATGCTGCGCCAATACTTGGCGTAATGTCATACCGGCTCCACACAGAGAATGTGTGACGGGGCAGCTCAGCAACCGATGCACCTTTTTTCGCAATGCCAAATATGTCGCTGGTAATTTCTCCAACCTGATAGGCATAACCGCCCATCACACTCCAGTTTGAAGTCAACTGACCGGCAAGGCTAACTTCAACACCTTCGGTACGCTGGCCTTTGGTTAAAAAAGTTTGCCCTCCGACAACCGAGTTAATGACATTACTACGATCCAATTGATACACGGAGGCGGTAAAAGCTAAATCAGGACGTACATCCCATTTGACACCGGTTTCCAGTGTCGTAAACTTTTCCGGCTTGAGTGTTTCGAGAGTGACATTTAATGATGTCAGCTGATCACCCGCTCGTGGAACATAAGCTTGGCTATAACTTGCATAAAATGAGACAGGCTCAATAGGCTTATAGATCAAACCAAATCGTGGCGCAATTAAATCATCTCGCGTCTTTAAATGATCTCTTGGGCCATTCTTTTGCTGGAAATTTACTTCAAACAAATCATAGCGCACGCCCACGATCGCCTGAAGCTGAGGAATTATTTCAATCTGATCTTGAATATAAAGTGAGGTTACATTCACAATGCTACGATTTAACGCATCCACATCTCCGCCAGCATCTCTGTTTCTAAAAGTAATCGGTACATTGGTAATCGGATTACTCAAAGGAACAAACAAGTTAGTATTGGCGAGGTTGTTATTGAATAAGCCTGTTTCACGCCTGTTATGGGTTTCCTGACGGCCTATTTCAATCCCCGCCATCAGTGTGTGCGAAATAGGTCCGGTGTTTAGGGAGTAAAGCAAGTTCGTTTGATTAAATACATTCTCGCGCGTTGATGCATTGTTATATGCACCCAGCGATACTTGTTCAGTCGAAATATTAAATCCACCATTGGCAAACACATTTTGATAAAACTTATCATAAGTCGCATAATTCGTCCGGTTTTGCAGCGTAACCCCAGAATCAAATTTATGCTCAATCAAGGAATTAAACGACAACACATCGATATTTGCGTTGCTGCGTTTAGGATCACCAAAAAACTGTGCTCGCGACACATCCACAGGCCGCCCCATAAACGAGGTAATACCTCGATCAGCCGTACGATCATCATGAAATCGTTCCATACTCGCCACCACTTTAGTCCGATGCGTCGGTTTAAGGGTTACTGTCGGGGAGATCCCCAACCGCTCCATGCTGACTCCGTCACGAAAACTGCCCGCATCCTCGTATACCGCATTTAAACGAACCGCAGCGACATCATTAATCACATGCCCGACATCAGCTGTCATTCTTTTTTGATTAAAAGATCCGCCTTGAAAACTAAACTCTCGCACTGGATCCCAATTGGCTTGCTTGGTAACACGATTAACGACACCACCTGAGCCGCCACGGCCGAAAATCATCCCATTAGCACCTTTCAGCACCTCAACACGCTCAATATTATAAAGATCGCGGTAGTATTCGACGTCATCACGGATGCCATCAGTAAAGAAATCACCAGTAGAACGATTACCACGAAACACGAGAGCATCTCGATTACCTTCACCCTGCGAGACGCCAACTCCGGGCACATAACGGACTGCATCGGCAATACTTCGGATTGACTGATCCTTAATCAATTCATTGGTTATAACCGAAATGGATTGCGGCACATCACGCAACAGCGTATTGGTTTTCGTTGCTGTAGTGGTACTGACGGCTGCATATCGATTGGTATTGCTAGCAGTAATCTGTATTGAAGGTAATGTCGTGACGATAGGATCTACTGAGGATGCCGGCACTTCCGTCAGTGTATAGCTATCATCCTGTTTCATCACTTGTAAACCAGAACCAATGAGCAATTGATCCAGAGCCGATTTAATATCAAAATCACCGGTTAATCCGAACGTTACTTTTCCCTGTAATTTCACAGGATCAATAGCAAGTTTTATCCCCGCCTGTTGCGAGAACTGAATTAAAGCTTCATGCAAGAAACCAGCAGGAATATTGAAGGTGCGTAGCGCAGGTGTGGCGCTATTTAATGCTTCCGCGAAACCTGATTTAGGCAGGAGAACAGCTGTCAGACTCAGACTGATTAGTACTGCAAAAAAATAAACACTTCTGGTGAAACCATTGATAATCATATTATTAGGGCGCAATTATTTTTGCGGTTTTTACCAAACCCTGAAACAGGAAACTGTTATTTCAACATAACAAATAAGACGGAAAAGGATCCGATGATGAAGATAGGTCTCAAAAGCAATTTGGATTAAGTTCGTCGAATAATTACACCGGTTACTCTGTTTGCAGCCAGCCATAACATCCTTGAACTCATACAATAAAAACATATCTAGAGCTTTCTAGCGAGCCATGCTTTATTGCAGTGCACAAAGTCAACGGCGGTCGTCCATAAAAGAAAAACCATTACCGCTACTGCTTCTCCTTTTCAAACTGCAGTTCCACACATACACGTTGACTGGGGAATAAAATCCTGTAATTGGGATTTTTGTACCAATGTCTGATCCAATACCTGTTTAGCATGACATGCACAAATACCGCACTGCTCAGCAACTCCCAGAGAAGCCTTCAAATCTCTCATTCGATCGGCCCCCTGATAGATCGCTTCACGTAATGCGCTTTCTGTTATTCCCCTGCATACACATACATACATATTAAATACCTTGAGATCTGTATTCGAAATAAATTTATTGTTTATAAAACAATAACTAAATAATTATTACTAATGAGAATGATTCGTAATTATACCAGAATCTTTATAAAAAGCAAACGCACATTCAACTCTAAACAAAATTTATAGCACTCGAAATATTGATATTGCACCACGCTGCAACACGAATAGAAGCCTGATAGAGATTAGGAATAGCGATTCCTATGGCAGAATTGGATAAATCGGGGGTAATAGGCAAAGGACTACAAAAAGCAGTGAGTAGTTTAGTTTTAGCGCGAGTAACTGGTAAAAAAAGTAGCAACAATATCAGATTAAAAGCTTGCCAAACTCGAAATTGATCTCCTACATCTGATATTTCATTTTTCCCTACTAAGCTTCATAGAACAAAATTCTTTACTGCTGCATCCCTTTCTGAAGAAGACTTAGGACTAAACTTCGATCGTTCTTATTGTTCCGAAGGATCCGTAATAAAACCGATTCTTGCCATACCGGCTTTGGCTGCAATGCTCATCACCCGTGCGACATGCTCATAATGTGCCAGCTTATCCGCACGAATATGTAATTCTGTTTTAGGTGCCTGAGTCACTTTCTCAGCAAAGCGCGGCGCCAGATGCTCCAATGTTACGGGCTCACCGTTCCAGAAAAGACTACCATCTGCACGGATAGCCAACTCAACATGCTCAGGCTGAGTAATATTGGGAGCACTCTCTGCCTTAGGCAGATCAATTTTCACTGAATGCGTAAGAAGTGGCGCTGTTATAATAAAAATGATTAACAATACCAGCATGACGTCCACCAATGGCACCACATTGATTTCTGCCATGGGCGCTTGACGCCCGCTACCCTGCATGCTGCCAAATCCCATTACTGCCCCCTTTCAACTGCGACATCCGTCATTTCTGTGACAGCCGCCGGCGGTGTTTGCAGTAAAGAAGCCGGTGCATCATTGTTATCACCCACAGTAATTAGCGTGAACAGATCATGCGCAAAAGCTTCCAGGCGTGCAAGCCAAATACGATTTCGGCGCACAAAAGCGTTATAGGCAAGCACTGCCGGTATAGCCACTGCCAGCCCTAATGCTGTCATGATTAATGCTTCACCAACAGGACCGGCCACTTTATCCAAGGTGCCCTGACCTGAAAGTCCAATCTGGATCAACGCATGATAAATGCCCCATACCGTTCCGAACAAACCAATATAAGGTGCTGCCGAACCTGCGGATGCAATCAGAGTCAGGCCATTTTCAACACGGGTAGCTTCCTGATCAATTCCATTCCGCAATGTACGTGTAAGAAACTCACTGGTACCACCAGCGGCTGCCAATTTATGTGAGCTATGAATCTTGGAGTCCGCCGCCGCATCAATACCCAGCTTGGCAAGCTCTGCAAACGCATTATTCGGGGCAGCATTCTTAAACTCCACATTAACCGCTTGCAGGGAATCAAAACTCCAGAAATGTTTTAGGAAGTCTTCGGCACGGCGTTTAGCAATAAAGTTAGCAATAGTTTTTGTGATGATCAAATACCAGCTCGCAACTGAAAGCGATAACAGCAGCACCAGTACACTGATACCAACGCCATCGATTTGGGCGAGAAAGTTAGAAAAACCGAGTCCTTTTTCCATTGGTTAATTTCCTTGCAGTACAAAATTAAAAGGTTGTAAGGCAACAGCGCGAACCGGCTGGCCATTCCGTAGCGATGGATTACATTGCCAGCTTTTCACCGCGGTTAATGCGGCTGCATCAAGACGCTCGTAACCACTGCTATTAATAATTTTTGCCTCATCAATATGCCCAGTTTCATCCAATTCCACGCGCAGAACCAATTTACCCTCTTCGCCCATACGCCGGGAAATGGCAGGATAATCGGGGGCGGTTAATTTAGGACAAGATACCGACAACTCCGATAACAACGTGACTGGCCCTGTTTGCATTTGCGTTGGTGGAGCCGCAGCCCCAGGTTTAGCTTCTTTCGCTTGCTCCATTACTGGTTCTGGTAAAGATTCCACTTGTTTCTGCTCAGATGCCACAGGCGACTTTGCTACAAGGCGCTCTTGTTTTGGCTTAACCACAGGTTTCTTGGCTGGCTGGAGTTTAACTGGCTCAGGTTCTGGCAAGGCTTTTGGTGCAGTATTAGGCGGCGATGTTGCAATCAACTCAGCAAATAAGGTAACCACTTGTTCAGGCGGAGGAATTAAACGTTGATTCCATAGAAAATAAAATAATGCAGCATGTACTACGAGTACAAACAGCAATCCGGGTAATGAGATCAAACGTTGCTGCGCCCCTAAGTACTCAATATTTTTCCGAGATAATGATTGCATTACAGAATAACAAATCCAGACAAACTGCTTGCTTACTTGATCTAAAATAGGCCGGACGCCAGTGATTTTGCTTTTTGTTTAGAACGCTAAATTACAGCCCCGCCATATGTTGTTATAATATACGTATAAATTCAGATTATGATTATCAAGCTTATATAATAACGCAAACGATAATAATTATCAATCACTGGAACTTATACTGAATTATTTTTTGGCATAAAATATTCTGCTATTTCCTCAGCGATTTCTATTTGGCTATCACGTCCACAACGTCATCACTTTTATCGATCCGAGTCAAATATGATCAACTCAACACCCGGTTTCTGGCGGCGAATAATCTGCATGATTTATGAGTTTCTTCTTCTATTGGCCGTGTTATTTCTCACTAGTTTTATTTTCCACCTTATTTTCAGCGATACACAAGCCACATATTTTAGGCCACTATTTCAGTTCTATCTGTTTGTTGTTATGGGATACTACTTTTCTTGGTACTGGACACATGGCGGACAAACGCTGGCGATGCAAACATGGAAGATGCGTGTTGTCGCCGCAGATGGCAGCAGTTTAACAAAAAAACAAGCCTTTACACGCTATCTATTTGCCTTAACAGGCATTTTCTTTTTTGGTTTTGGAATTATCTGGGCACTATTTGATCGTGATCATCAATTTCTCCACGATCGGCTGGCAGGGACCCGAATCATTAAAAAAGAAAATTAGAATTAGCGAAAATCTCATACTTTCAAGGGCTGTCATTAAATCCCATCTGTCCACCTAATCAATACACAGAATCTCAAACTTTGTTTTTAAGAAACAATGTATAATAAACGGATTATTATAATTTTGACAACGCGCTAATTTGCCTATAAAGATTAGATTCTGTAATCCGTAAAATATAAACACAAACATACTTTCATACAGATCTTCACTCAAACAGATGCGTAGCCAAATTCTCTCAGCAACCGCCTATCTGAAACTCTTATTCAGAGAATATCCAATTCAGGCTAATAGCCTAATTATCTTAGTTGCAACGCTCTTTATTTTGATAATCGACTTACAACTACCCCTGGGGGTCGCAGCTGGTGTGCCCTATGCATTAGTCATATTTGCCAGCTTGTGGGTGTGTGGGATTCAATTTACCTACTTCCTTGCTGCATTGGGAATTATATTCACAATAATCGGCTTCTATTTTTCACCCGGCATTGCAGTACCAATGAATATTGTCCTGTTTAATCGAGGAATTACTTTATTATTGATCATCTGCTCTGCAATCATGGTCATCAAGATCAAAAAGGCGAATATTGACATTTCCACCTTAATGACTCAGTTACTGATTGACCCGATCACCGGATATAAGAATAGACAGGCGTTTGAGTCCGAATTAGACACCGAAGTACTACGTTGCAAACGTTATCACCGAAATCTATCAGTTGCCATTATTGACATAGATCTGCTAAAGCTATTTAGTGATAACTATGATTTTAGAAATAAAAATGATTCCATAAAAAGAATTTCCCAAGAGATTAAAGCGGATATCCGAACGTCCGATCTTTTCTACCGCATAGATATTAATGTATTCGCTGTTTTATTCCCCGAAACAGAATTAACTGAAGCCAAAGAAGTCTGTGAAGCCATTCGCAAAAAGATTTCTGCCAAGATAGATAAAAACACAGAAAACAAAATCACAGTAAGTATCGGTATTGCTACGCTGAGCGAAGCTGATAAAAGAATAAATTTATGTAAACGTGCAGAAGATGCGTTATTTATTTCAAAACGTAACGGAGGGAATTTTGTTTCAACCTTGCCCGAAGTTGCCAACAAAGACAAACCCCACGTAGCTGCTATCTTATCGCGATCAAGATCTAATTGATTAAATTTTGAGATTTTTCTCGGACAATTCCACTTTCAGGGTTGAAACCAAGATAGACGCCATCTTGTACAACCCTACTCAGATACCTCAAATTTCAACAATAAAATGCATTTACCGATGCATTAGAGAAATTACTTCTGATTCTCTTATATAATTTAGTGTATCAAACAGACAAAACCTTTCGTTTCTAAGATACCTATGAGTTTAATGAATAAACCAATGGCCAAGAAGAGTGGCCATTCCTTCTCACCCAGAGTAGCCCGATTATTGCGTGAATCCGGTTGGTTGATCCTAGTGGGTGCCGCACTTTATCTCATATTGATATTTGTTAGTTATGATCGCGGAGATGCAGGTTGGTCACATAGCGGCGATTCCAATCAAATTCAGAATGCAGGTGGACATGTTGGCGCCTGGCTGGCTGATTTTTTGCTGTACCTGTTTGGCGCTTCCGCATGGTGGTGGGTCGCTTTCTTTCTCTCAGCCGTGAGCTGGAGCTACCATCGCATTGATACCGCGGGAATTTTTGACCGTCACTCCGTATTACTCTCGGCGGGAGGTTTTTTACTGCTGCTATCAGCCAGTAGCGGATTGGAGTCGCTCAGGTTTTACACCATCAGTGTTTCGCTACCGCTGGTGCCGGGCGGTATGCTGGGCAGCACAATCAGTCATCATCTCTCACAGATACTTGGTTTTATCGGTGCAACACTCACTTTATTAATATTTATCGCAATCGGTTTCAGTCAATTTACCGGCTTATCCTGGGTACGTTTTGTAGAAAAGATCGGTGAAAGCATCGAGAATCTCTTATTATTGATAAAAGATCTGTGGGAAACAAGAAAAGACAAATTTGCAGGCATCATTGCATCGCGCGTACGCGAAAAAGTTGTCGAAAATGAAAAGAAACGCATAGAGAGCACTCCGCTACTGCATATTGAGCCGCCAACCACGAATATAATTAAATCGCAACGTATCATCAAAGAGAGACAGCCCTCGCTGTTCTCTGATTTACCCGACTCGCCTTTACCCCCTTTGCACCTTCTGGATGAGCCCGAAAAAGACTTTGAAGTGCTCTCCAAGGAAACCATTGAATTCACTTCGCGTTTAATCGAACGAAAACTCAAGGAATTTGGTGTAGATGTCAAAGTTGTCGCCGCCTTTCCCGGCCCAGTTATCACTCGCTATGAAATTGAACCGGCGGTTGGCGTCAAAGGCAATCAGGTGATTAATCTGATTAAAGATCTGGCGCGCGCATTATCCGTTGCCAGTATCCGGGTGGTCGAAACCATTCCGGGAAAAACCAGTATGGGACTGGAAATTCCCAATCCAAAGCGGCAAATTGTGCGGCTGCAGGAAATTCTCAGCTCACAAGTCTATGCCGATTCCGCTTCACCATTAACCATTGCATTGGGTAAAGATATCAGCGGCCGGCCTGTCGTATCCGATCTGGCGAAAATGCCTCATGCGCTGGTAGCAGGAACAACCGGATCAGGAAAATCCGTCGCGATTAATGCAGTCATTCTAAGCCTGGTCTATAAAACCACTCCCGATCAAACCCGCCTGATCCTGATTGACCCGAAAATGCTGGAATTATCCGTATATGAAGGCATCCCGCATCTGCTAACGCCCGTTGTAACCGACATGCGCGAAGCCGCCAGCGCGCTACGCTGGTGTGTCAACGAAATGGAACGGCGCTACAAGCTGATGTCAGCGCTCGGTGTCCGCAATCTCGGCGGCTACAACCAGAAAATTCGTGATGCAGCTAAAAATGAAGAGCCTGTAGTTGACCCATTTGCGCCGCCAGAAGCACCGGAGTACCTGGAAGAATTACCGCTCATAGTCGTGGTGATTGATGAATTAGCCGATTTGATGATGGTCGCAGGTAAAAAGGTTGAGCATCTGATTGCCCGGCTTGCACAAAAAGCACGGGCATCCGGCATACATCTTTTATTGGCAACGCAGCGCCCTTCGGTCGATGTGATTACCGGCCTAATCAAAGCCAATATTCCGACCCGGATTGCCTTTCAAGTATCCAGTAAAATTGACTCACGCACCATTCTCGACCAAATGGGTGCTGAGGCGTTGCTGGGCCAAGGGGACATGCTGTATTTACCGCCGGGTAGCGGCTACCCGCAACGCATTCACGGCGCTTTTGTTGCCGATCACGAAGTACACAGGGTGGTTGAGTATCTGAAAGAACATGGCGAACCGAACTACATCGAAGATATTTTAAAGATTGATGACGAAGAAAGCGATGCCGGTAACTCGCTTGATCTTAAAAAGCCGGCAGAAGGTGAAGCAGATCCGCTCTACGACGAGGCCGTCGCCATCGTCATCAAAACCCGCCGTGCTTCGATCTCTTTGGTGCAAAGGAATTTGCGTATCGGCTATAATCGCGCAGCACGGCTCATCGAAGAAATGGAGCGAACCGGTTTGGTTTCGTCCATGCAAAGCAACGGCAACCGGGAAGTATTGGCTCCCGCACGCGGCGAGTAATCCAATTCTCGGCTACCATGCTTAGTACCCCCCGACAACCTCACGACAGGAACATTATGGTTCGTTCAAGCTGTGCTATTTTTTTCTTGTTATTCGGCGGCCTGATGTCGCTATACGTTGAAGCGGCCGCCATCGACAGTCTAAAAAGCTTCATCAAGGAAACCCGTACGGTACGCGCAAATTTTTCACAAACGCTGTATGACAAAAACGCCCGCACCGTACAGGAATCAAACGGTACCATGCAATTTGAACGCCCGGAGAAATTCCGCTGGACGTATGATAAACCGTATGAGCAACTCATCGTAGGCGACGGCACTCAGGTTTGGTTTTACGATCGCGACCTCAATCAAGTCACCATACGACAATTCAATATTGCGATCGGTAGTAGTCCTGCTGCGCTCCTTGCCGGTAGCAGCGCCATCGAAGATAATTTCGAGCTGATTGAACTCGGCGTGCAAAATCAGATTGAATGGCTTGAAGCCATTCCCAAAAGCAAAGAAAGTGCTTTTGAGTTTATCCAAATGGGATTTTCACCGGAAGGCGCGCTCAAAATTATGGCGTTACGCGATAGTTTTGGCCAAACCACATTACTGGTATTCTCAGATCTGGACAAGAATCCCAATTTACCGGCCGATTTATTTAAATTCATACCTCCTGACAATGCAGATGTCATCAGCGAGTGATACCGATCTGTTTTCACCCAACAAACCCAAAGCGCCCCTCGCCGAACAGTTACGCCCCAAGCATCTGAACGATGTCATCGGGCAAAGCCACCTGCTCGGTGCCGGGAAGCCTTTGCGCTTGGCCTTCGAATCGGGAAAACCGCATTCGATGATTTTATGGGGTCCGCCGGGAACAGGGAAAACCACACTGGCGCGCATCATGTCAACCGAATTCAACATCGAATTCATTGCCTTGTCTGCTGTACTCTCCGGCATAAAAGATATCCGCAACGCGATTGAACAAGCTCAATTAGTATTACAACAAAGCGGGCGGCATACCATTCTGTTTGTCGACGAAGTACATCGTTTTAACAAATCACAACAAGATGCATTCTTGCCGTACGTTGAACAAGGCCTGATCACTTTTATCGGCGCCACGACCGAGAATCCCTCGTTTGAAGTGAATAACGCGCTACTGTCGCGCGCGCAGGTTTACGTTCTGAACGCCTTATCCGAACAAGAACTGTCTCAGTTATTTGATCGGGCACAGAAACTGGCACTCGGTAATCTGCAATTCTCAGATGAAGCAAGACGTCTCTTGATCGAATTTGCCGATGGCGATGCGCGACGCTTGCTGAACCTGCTCGAGCAAATCAGCACAGTCGCTAAAACTGAGATCATTTCAGAAATCAGCAAAGACATTGTCCTCAATGCACTGTCGCGCAATGCCCGCAACTTTGACAATGGTGGTGACGCGTTTTACGATCAGATATCCGCCTTACACAAATCCATCCGCGGATCTTCCCCAGACGCGGCACTCTATTGGCTTTGCCGCATGCTGGATGGCGGAACCGACGCCTTGTATATCGGGCGGCGTTTGGTTCGCATGGCAACCGAAGACATTGGCCTGGCAGATCCCCGCGCTTTGCGCCTGGCGTTAGATGCTTGCGAGACTTATGAACGGTTGGGCAGCCCGGAAGGCGAACTGGCATTGGCGCAAGCAGCCTTGTATCTTGCTTGCGCACCCAAAAGTAACGCAGCCTATTTGGCCTACAATAAAGCACGTGCCTTTATTGCCCATGACAAATCTCGCCGTGTACCCCTACATCTGCGCAATGCACCAACCCAATTGATGAAAGAAATCGGTCATGGAAACGCATACCGCTATGCGCATGATTGCCCGGAAGCGTATGCAGCGGGGGAAAATTACTTCCCGGATGAAATGCCGGAGGTCAGTTTCTATCAGCCAACAGCTTACGGATTAGAGCAAAAAATACAGGAAAAACTGACTTATTTGCGCAATCTCGATAGACAAGCCAAGCATAAAATATAAAAATCATTTCATTCTACACCGGCTATTTTGGAGTTTTTTCATGTTAGAGATTCAACAACTACGGACTGATCTGGATGCTGTTACCCGGCAGCTTGCCAAAAGAGGTTATGCCTTTCCTACCGAAGCATTTAATACCTTAGAAGCGGAACGCAAAACCATTCAGACCCAAACTCAGGAGTTGCAAGCACAGCGCAATGCAACATCGAAAAAAATCGGTAATGCCAAGAGTAAAGGGGAAGATGTCTCGGCCATAATGGCCGAAGTGGCGCATCTGGGTGACGCATTGAAGCAAGCCGAGACACAATTGGAGCAAATTCAGAGCAGTTTGCAGACAATATTGCTCGAAGTCCCTAACCTGCCTCACGACAGCGTGCCGGAAGGAAAAAATGAAGAACACAATCAGCAGATTCGCCGCTGGGGCGAGCCGCGGCAATTTGATTTTGCCATCAAAGATCATGTCAACATCGGTGAAGGGCTAGGACTATTGGATTTTGAAACGGCTGCGAAACTCAGTGGCGCACGATTCAGCCTGATGAAAGGCGGACTTGCCCGCCTACACCGTGCACTCGCTCAATTCATGTTGGATATCCATACGCAGGAACACGGTTACATGGAAGCGTATGTACCCTATCTGGTTAATCGGGAGAGTTTACGCGGCACAGGGCAATTGCCTAAATTTGAAGAAGATTTGTTTGCCGTCAATGCAGGCGGCGCAGAAAATAGTACCGCGAACCACTCGCCCGCATTTCATCTCATCCCAACTGCGGAAGTACCTATTACCAATATGGTGCGTGATGAAATCGTACCGCTGCAATCCTTGCCGCTAAAATTTGTTGCCCATACGCCGTGTTTCCGTTCCGAAGCGGGCAGCTATGGCAGGGATACGCGCGGTCTAATCCGCCAGCACCAATTCGACAAGGTCGAACTGGTGCATATTGTTCACCCCGATCAATCCTATGAAGCTTTGGAACAACTGGTCGGTCATGCAGAAAAGATTTTACAAAAATTGGCGCTCCCTTATCGCGTCATGGCACTGTGCACCGGCGACATGGGCTTTTCGGCAGCAAAAACCTACGATATTGAAGTCTGGCTACCGGCACAAAATACTTACCGGGAAATCTCCTCATGCAGCAACTGTGAAGCATTCCAGGCACGGCGTATGCAAGCACGCTTCCGTAATGAAAATGGAAAACCCGCACTGCTGCATACATTGAACGGTTCCGGGCTCGCCGTGGGACGTACTCTGGTGGCGGTGCTGGAAAACTATCAGAATGCGGATGGCAGCGTCACCATCCCGGAAGTTTTGCGCCCTTATATGAATAGCCTTGACCAACTCGGGAGAACCGGAGGAGAATGAAGAACGAAGTATCTTTTAATATTTTATAGGGTTCATCATCATGCACAATGAAAATACCGGCAAGTCTAACAACAGCGATATGGACGCGTTAGAAGCGGAAGTTCGTGAGGCCGTAGCCAATGGCTCACATATTCAAGATACCGTACACCGTTTAACGCTGAAAGCCATGAACGCGCAGCGTGTTGACCTGGACTCCTTAAAGCGGATTATCACCGCCGTCATGCAAGGCGCGCACGACGGTGCTTCGCAACAATTGCAGCAGGCAACCAATCAGGCGCATGCAGCAAAATCACAAATCACTGAAGCTGTTGCTGGGTTGGATTCAGCACTGGCAAAATTTGCCGAAGCTTCCAAGCTCGCCATAGAAGAAGCGGCAGGGCAGGCAAAAAAATTCTCTGATACAGAATTGGCGCGTACCCGTTCTGATCTGGAAAGTTTGGAAAGCCTGTTCCTGGAAACTCTGCATCACACCGCCACAGCCGCACAAGGGCTAATTGCCGATGTCCTGCTCGATATAAGCCACCATGCCAAAAATACTGGCACTCATGTGGGTTCGCAATTGAAAGAAACATTGGCCACTTTTGCGCAGCAGATCGCATCGGTTGGACATTCTCAAGTGGAAGTCGGTGCCAGCCTGGCACAAAAAACCGCTGATTTTGTGAGCAAATCTGCGAACGGCGTGTTATCGGGAATCAAGGATCAATCCAAAACCGGCAAACACTAGACCAGCCGGTTTAACCGCGGTCTTCGCCGCCCAACGCATCAATGATGTCGGTGATGAGCTGGCTCAATTCACCCGTCATAATGGCAAAGTCACTAGCAAATAACTCTTCATCCGATTCGGTGGATTCTTTCAGGATATCCAAGGGTGTAATCCGCCGAAGTTGAAGATTATCCTGCAAAACAAATGAAACTTTGCTGTTCCAGGTCATCGCCAGCTTGATCACCCGCTTTCCTGCGCGGATATGCCGCGTTGTTTCTTCGGCTTCCAAAACATGGCGGGTATATTTGACCGTTGCTTTCTCATCACTCATGCCTTGCAGCTCACACTCGCGATCAATCGTGAATATCGATGGCAAATCATCGCCGGATAACCATCGTGTCATTGCCGAAGCAGGCGAAATTTGCGTATCCAAAGGCTCTAAAGCCAGGTCATTCACTGATTTCAGCAGTACCTCAACAAATTCATCGGCTTTGTTGGGGCTCGCCGTATCGATAACCAGCCGGTTATTGATGCCATCGATCCAAGCATATGTTTTGTGGCGTTGTGTAAAAGCACGCGGCAACAACTCGATAATCGTTGCTTCCTTAATGTCTCTCACCTGTTTCTTGCCCGGTTTGTAGCCTTGCATTTGTTCAATTTGCGCAAGTCGGGATTTGGCATGTTGATTAATCACCCCGGCCGGCAATAATTTCTTTTCAACGCCCAAAGCGACCAGCCACTGCTGGCCATACGCATGCACAAAACTCTCTTTTTCCTCGCGCGGCACAATCCAACCACGGCTTTGCATCTCCATTTGCATGCAGGGTTGCAAGGCACGCTGTGAAAGTGCCTCCTCGAGACTATTCAGTGTTATATTTCCGCTGGCGATACGATATGCTTGTAAGTTTCTAAACCACATAATTTTACTCAATTAATCGATTGTATTTAGCAATTCTCATTGCATGAAAAAAGTTTACTCTGCCAACAATTTGATGGAAGCACAGATAGTACTTGATCTGCTCGAACACGCCTATATTCCGGCGCAATTATTTAACCAACACGCGCAAAGCGGCATGGGGGAAATACCCTTCACGCATGCCTACCCGGAAGTTTGGGTCATGCGTGACGCAGATTATGAGCGCGGCAAACTTGTGATTGAAACCTACGAGAAAACTCCGGTGGCGATTGGCAACGTGCAATGCCCGTCCTGCAACGAGGAAAATCCGGCTAATTTTCAGTTGTGCTGGAAATGCGGTTCCGGTCTGGAAATTGTTCTACACCCAACCAACGTGCCCGAGTAATGGTTACAATCCGGTTGCGCTGACTAGTAACGCAATCGCTTACTTTCATTCTAATTACCCATAAATATACCCATCCATGCTGCCATCGATAGAACACCGCCTCGCCAAAGAACTCGCCGTAAAACTGACCCAAATTCTATCCACCGTTCAGTTACTGGACGAAGGCGCCACCGTGCCTTTTATTGCACGTTATCGCAAAGAAGCCACCGGTGGATTGGATGACGTGCAACTGCGTTTGCTGGAAGAGCGCTTGCACAGTTTGCGCGAACTGGAAAAAAGGCGGCTTGCGATCATTTCGGCGATCGAAAAGCAAAACAAAATGACCCCGGAACTGCTCGATGCCATCACGCATACCGAAGACAAAGCCCATCTGGAAGACTTGTATCTGCCGTACCGCAAGAAACGCCGTACCAAGGCGCAAATGGCTCATGAAGCCGGTTTGCAAGCGTTGGCGGATTCATTGCTGAATAACCCAAGGCTCAATCCGGAAACCGAAGCAGCCAAATATCTTAAAGCACCTTTCACCACCGGGGAAGGCGACAATCCCGGCGTTGCCGATGCGGCTGCCGCGCTGGAAGGCGCGCAGCACATCCTGATGGAACGTTTCGCCGAACAGGCGCCGTTACTTCAGACGCTGCGTGAATACTTGCGCGCACATGGCATCCTGACCGCCAAAGCTGCCAAGGACAAAAAAGACAGCGACACCAAATTCACCGATTACCATGATTATCATGAGGCGATCAGCAAAATCCCGTCGCATCGCGCGCTGGCCTTGCTGCGCGGTGAGCGCGAAGCGGTGTTGAAGTTAAAACTGCACCTGGATTCCGAAATCGAAGAAAAAACGCGCACGACCGCGCTCAACCCGTGCGAGCTGTTGATCGCCCGGCAATTCAGCATCCACGATCAAAAACGCCCGGCCGATGCCTGGCTGATCGATACGGTTCGCGCGAGCTGGCGTACGAAAATATTTGCGCATCTGGAAACCGAGTTCATGAGCAACCTGCAGGAACGCGCCGAAACCGAGGCGATTCAGGTTTTTGCACAAAACCTCAAAGCCCTGCTGCTCGCCCCGCCCGCCGGCCCGCGCATCACCATCGGCCTCGATCCGGGGCTACGCACCGGCGTGAAAGTCGCGGTCGTGGATGCCACCGGAAAAGTATTGACCACCACCACCATTTATCCGCACCCGCCGAAAAATGACTGGGACGCTGCGCTGCAGACGTTAAAGCAACTGGCTGAGCAGCATCAAGCAACGCTGATTGCGATTGGTAACGGCACGGCATCGCGCGAAACCGATCATCTGGCCAAGGAGCTGATTAAAAAATACCCGCAACTCAAACTCACTTCGATCATGGTATCCGAAGCCGGTGCCTCGGTGTATTCCGCTTCCGAACTCGCTTCCGAAGAATTGCCCGATTTGGATGTGTCGCTACGCGGCGCGGTCTCGATTGCACGCCGGTTGCAAGACCCTCTGGCCGAACTGGTCAAAATTGATCCCAAATCGATTGGCGTCGGCCAGTATCAGCATGACGTCGATCAGAACAAATTGGCACGGTCACTCGATTCCGTCGTGGAAGACAGCGTCAACGCCATCGGTGTCGACGTGAATACCGCTTCTCCGGCTTTGCTGCGCTATGTCGCCGGTCTCAGCAGCAAAATCGCGCACAATATTGTCACGCAACGCAACACCCAAGGCAGGTTCGTTAAGCGTACCGATTTGCTGAAAGTCCCCAGCCTGGGTGAAAAAACCTTTGAACAAGCCGCCGGATTCTTGCGCATCGCAAACGGCACGAACCCGCTTGATGCCTCCGCTGTGCACCCGGAATCATACCCGCTGGTCGAGCAAATCCTCCGTGACGTCAGCCTGGATGTCAGGGGATTGATCGGCAATCAACCGGTGCTGAAATCCATCCGCCCGGAAAAATACGCAACTGCGCAATTCGGCCTGCTGACCGTCAAAGACATTCTGCACGAACTCGAAAAACCCGGCCGCGACCCGCGCTCCACGTTTAAAACCGCCACGTTCAAGGAAGGCATCGAAACGATGAAGGACTTGCACCCCGGCATGGTGCTCGAAGGCGTGGTCACCAACGTCGCCGCATTCGGCGCGTTTGTCGACATCGGCGTGCATCAGGATGGTCTGGTGCATATCTCCGCATTGGCGGATAAGTTTGTCAAGGACCCGCATACGGTTGTTAAGGTGGGGCAAGTGGTTACCGTGAAAGTGCTGGAGGTGGATGAGAAGCGTAAGCGGATTGCGTTAACAATGCGGTTAGGGGATGGCGCAGTGAGCAAACACTAGCCCCTATTTCCCTGCAATTCAGTTCATAAGGAAACTCTGTATAACCCTCATATGTCATTCCGAACAAAGTGAGGAATCTTTGATAATCAATATTATTGATTTCTCGCTACGCTCGGAATGACAGTTATTCAGAGTTTCCCTAACAAAAACCATCAGTTGTTATCATCCGGTTCCGACGCAGATTCAAACAACCAAGCAAGCTGCGCAGGAACTTGAATATGCTCATCGCGTATGCGCCGCTTGATAAGTTGCAACTGAGCCCTTATCTCCATTAATCGTTTGGCTTCATCGGCTGTCGGTTCGGCGCTTTCCCCCAGATGATTCGACAGGATATTCAGGCTATACGCCAGAACCGGGCCGTACGCGGCAAAGTTGTCCTGCGCCAGCTGCTCACGGATTGCCACCGCGCGCTTGATCGCTGCCAATCCTTCCGCACGCTTTCCGCTCTCTGCCAAACGAAGCGACAGGTTACTCAGGCTCAGCGCCAGTGCCGGGCCGCACGCGGCAAAGTTGTCTTGCGCCAGCTGTTCACGGATTGCAACCGCGCGCTCGATCGCAACCAATCCTTCTGCGCGCCGCCCGGCATCACTCAGACGAAGCGACAGGTTATTCAGGCTGACCGCCAGATCCTGGGCGTACGCGGCAAAGTTATCCTGCGCCAGCCGTTCATAAATTGCCACCGCGCGCTCGATCGCCGCCAACCCTTCCCCACGCCGCCCGCTTTCAGCCAAACGAAGCGACAGGTTATTCAGGCTACGCGCCAGATCCTGGGCGTACGCGGCAAAGTTGTCCTGCGCCAATTGCTCATTAATTGTCATCGCACGCTCACTCGCAGCCAATCCTTCCGTACGCTTTCCGCTCTCTGCCAGACGAATCGACAGGTTATTCAGGCTACTCGCCAGAGCCGGGCTGTACGCGGCAAAGTTGTCTTCTGCCAGCCGCTCATGGATCGCCACCGCGCGCTCGATCGCTACCAACCCTTCCGCACGCTTTCCGCTATCCGCCAGACGAAGCGACAGATTATTCAGGCTCCTCGCCAGATCTGGGCCGTACGCGGCAAAGTTATCCTTCGTCAGCTGTTCATAGGTTCGTACCGCACTTTGATCGGTTGCGATGGCCAGTGGCAACAGTGTACGCTCCAGATTGTTCCGTCTTAAGGCAGCATTGACTGCGGCACTGCGTCCAGTATCCTGAACAACCCATTCAATCAGTGCTTGCAGCGGCCACGGCCGTTTCAGGATAAATTGCGCGTCGTGAATGAGCCGCCCCAGAATGGAACTGGCTTCACGGCTATCCGCAGCAGCGGCCAGTGCACAGTATTGCCACACCCCGGCTTGATCGCCGGCTACTTCGGTCAATGCATAGTGCAGCAGGTCGGCGGCGAGCAAATCGGGCTGCAGCGCGTAAATGCCAGTCTGAGACCACAGACTGGTTTGTTTGAGTTGGTTGAGCGCGGGCAAACGGATGTCAAGCGGCAGGGCTCCAATGGTTTGAATAAGCGAGCGCAACGCTTCGTCCGGCAATTCTCCGGAGATACCGGCCAGGGCGCGCAGCATCACCAGGCTGTAGGGATCGAGTGACAGTTGTTTGGCTTCTTTGACCAAGCGGTTGATTTCGTATTGCTGCACCAACGCGCGCAAGATCGCCGGTGCGCTTAAGTCGCGGGCATCGGGTTGCAACATGCGGTGTATCGCCAACGCCAGCACAAACAGCGGACGCTGGTGCGCTGTATTGCGTTGCTGCCATTGCTGAAAGCTGGATTCCGTCAGCGGCAAAGGCGGCACGGCAAGCTGCTGGCGCCGATGCAGTTGCTGCCAGGCGGCTTGAAATAATTCCCAAGCGTTGGGGTCACCGGCCGTCAATCCGGTTAATTCAAAACCGGGCGCCATGATGGTTTGCGCGGTCTGCGTCAATTGCTTCAGAAAATCCCCGTTACGCCCCAGCAATAATACGCGCAGCTTGCATGACAACTGTTGCCGGGCGAGCGCATCCAATAATGCGCTGACTTTCTCCGGGCGTTGTTCCGGGTAATCGATGACCAATAGCGTTCCCGCACCGGCGGTATACCAGCAACCACTCAGCCCTTGCGCCTCACCCGCCTGCCAGCCTTTTTGTTCGCGCAATTGCCGGGCGAATTCGAAC
>ERZ1292630.1190-Hain-H41-02um-R3-1190-length-25984-cov-6_pt1 | contig 23052 bp, 10 predicted proteins | sample MGYA00564408_ERZ1292630 | MGnify/ENA primary metagenome ERZ1292630 (study PRJEB36523, sample SAMEA6512641) | groundwater metagenome | collected 2019-01-08 | study: AquaDiva: Metagenomics assemblies of 32 groundwater samples
TCAAGTCGTCGGAGCTCTGCCGCAGCTCCTGGGCAAGCTCCTTGGTGTCCGCGAGCAGCAACGCCGCGTCGTGGCTGTCCTTCATGACGACGCCCGCGAGGATGATGCAAATGATGAGGCCCACGATGACGGCAACATTGAGGGCAATGTTGACGCTCTGTGCCGACACACGCATGATATTTTGAATTTGATTCGTTGACGGCGGATTCGAAAATCGCCCTTGAGCTGATTACAGTAATCAGATTACTTCAGCTGTTTATCAAACCAACACAAACATAAAGGTGAAATTCACCGCGCCTAACCGCAGAAGTCGCTCGTCATGCATGCTTCTCAGCGACAACAGGATGGTCTGTTCGAGGGGGGTGCCTGGTCGGGCCGGTACCTCGACTTGGCTGCTACAGGGTCAATTTTCCAAACAACCGAAGCGTGCGAGAAACACGATCTCGGCAAATGTTGACGAGCGGGTTGGTTCCCCGCAGGAGCATGTGACCCGCAGTGAATGGTGGATCGTGCGGCGGCTGCGGCGGCGGCGGCTTGACCCCTAGTTGATCATGCGGTGGCGCGTTCCCGTCAAGAAAGACAGAAGGGTGGGCCGGTTTTGGATGGGTCATTACCTCCTGCGCCGCGCTGAGTCCGGATAAACTGTAACAGGTGTGGTAGAAATCGACGTAGCATCCAGGCTTGTCCACCAGGCCGCCTTGGGGGGTGGTGGAATTTTTCAGCCGCGGCTGGCAGCATCGAAGCACGTATCGCGTGAGGGACGGCGCATCGTAGACAACGGTCGGTTCGCCGGTCGTTGGGGGTGCGACGTGAGTACTCGCTGCTGCGTGCGTGGCAGCATGCGGGAGCAACTGGGCATGCCGCAGCAGAGAGTGTGTTGAACCTCCAGGGGCGGAGGTCGCCGTGCCAGAGCAGGACGGCACGAGGAGCGCGGCGCTGACGATGGCAGCGGCTGCCGCACCGCCGACCCACCAGGTATAGCATGCGTCCACAAGTTTGTTCGTCCGACCACAAAATCCGCCCTCCACGGCTTGCTGGCGTAGAGCACACCAAAGCCGCAGTTGACGGAGCATGCACGCTGTCAGACCCGCGGGAAGCGGAGCAGCCGGACTCGAACCAGTTACCATGGCAACGCGGTCCACCGGGCCCGCAATGGCGGCAGGCGCTGCGCTGTGGTGGTGGTACATCAGGACGAGTGCCGCCGAGCCGCACTGGGTGTAGCCGCCGTGTGCTTCCGGTCCGTGGCAGCCACTGCCGTAGCCGCCCTCAAAAGTCTGGCAACGGCGCAAAAAGTCGGTGCAGATTGGCGGGCAAATCAGTTGCATGGGCAGCCCGAGCAACGACGCGATCGCCGCCACGCAATACGACGCGCGCACGTCCACTTCGCCGCTGCGGCTCATGCGGAATGAGCCGTCCGGTTCCCGAAGGCTCAAGAGCCAGCGGGTGAGAGCCGGTCGATCCAGCCGACCAAGATAGCCTTTCTCGCCGTTGCTCACGATGCACAAGGCGCACACCGCCGCGTAGGAGGATGCCAAGTGGGGCAAGTGGCCGGGAGCGCCGCCGAAGCCGCGCCGCTCACCGTGCGGGACGACGCCGCTTTCAAGGGCAGTCGTCAACGCCGCCATCGGCTCCGCTTCGTCGCAACTTGGATCCTCGTCGACGGTGAACACGCCGTCGATCAAGTAGTCGACGACCGCCTTTCGGGTCAACGTTGGAAGCACTCGAGATGCGAGAATACTTTTGCTTGCTGTGATGGCGCGTTGGGCCACTTCCTGACCAGGATCGTCCGACCCATCCACCGAATCGTCGGAAAAAGAGTCGCCATCGGCGAACAGCAGTGGCAAGGCGCCCATGAGATCTGCCGCGTGAACCAGCCAGTAGAGCATCCAGGGATGGGACGCCTCCAGGTACTGCACTTCGCCGGGCAGCACGATGCTCCGCTGCACGAACGCAATGTGATGCGCAATGTGCAGAGGGGGGGTGCCTCGGAAGGCGGCCTTCGCGACGTCCCGCAGCACCGTGTCCCAATCGCACGCGGTTGCCCCGTCGTTGGTCACAGGACGTGTCGGCGCCACCGCATCGCGGTGGTGGTGGTGGACGTGTTGCTGCGCCAATGTCACGTGTGCGGCACGGCAGGTAATGACGCCGGGCTCATCGGCGTGCGCACCGGGGCTGATGGCGGCGGAGTGATGCATCGGATCGGCGGCGGTTTCCAGAAGCGGGAGAACGTCGCGCTCGGTGTCGGCTTGGTCCTTCAAGGTGCCCGTGCGTCGCAACGCAGCGGGTAGGACGGTGAACATCATGTGGGTGCTCTCGACCGTCGAGGATTTGGTTTTCGTGTGGATAACGTCGATGTTACTTCGGACCTACGGCGGGTGAAATCGCCAATATCAATGAGAGAGAATATAACAGCTGATTCCAACAGGTAATGCTCCGCCACACGAGCAGCTTAGCGTAACGTTCTCGGGGTCGGTGCGACACTCTGTGCCACAAGGAGAGAAGGACCGAGTCAGATCACGCGCGACGAGGGTGGGGGGAAGGGCCGCTGCAACGCAACCTCTGGGCTAACAGTATGGAAGTGGCAGACAGTTGGTGTAGGACACGTTGAGGGCCTCGTTATTCGCCCAGCAAGCAGGCGCTGGTCCACAAAACTTATTCGTCTCAGGTCCGAACGCAGAATTTCCGCAAATTTCGACGCCATCCAGGCCCACTAAGTCGCACCAGCTACTCGGCAGAGCACCGACGAATTGGTTGAAGCTGAAGGTCAAGTACTCCGCCTGGCTAAACTGCGACACCCATGCGGGGAGCGTGCCAGAGAGCTTGTTCCACTGCACCTGGAAGTCGGTGACGTTGGTCATCGCGGCCCAGCTATCCGGAATGGTCCCCTCAAACGCGTTGGTGTAAATCAGAAATGTTTGGACGTTTGTCATGCTCGACCACGACGCGGGGAGCGTGCCGGCGATCTCATTGTTGTCCAAGTCAAAGTACTGAATTAAGGAAAGAAACGTCGGGTGGTTGCCCCAGTCCGGCAGCGTGCCTCGCAGGTTAATGCTGTTGAGCGTGATGGTGAGGAACGGATTCGAGGCGGGGCACGAAATGCCGTACCAGTTGCAAATCGGCGCGGAGGACAGCCAATCGGCATTTCGCGTCCAATCGGCGCCCTGCGTGGCGTCGTACAGTTCCCGGAGCGCAGCACGCGTGTCGGCCGTATCGCATGGGCAGTTCGAGTTCGGCGTCGGTGGAGGCGCGATGGTCGTCGGGGGTGGTGGCGAGCTCGTCGGCCCGGGAGGAGGCACCGGGGTCGAGTTGGAGCCTCGAAACGCCGCATTGGAGATGAGTCTGGGATTTTTTGCGTCGCTTCCCAAGATCCACGCGTGTTGTTGAATGTTCGTGAGAATTTCTCGATAGGCCAAGTACTGTCCGTGGTCAACGCCGATGTCGCCACGGCTACCGCCAAAGATGCCAAAGTCCGTCGCACCGTCCGCGTTGTGAAACGCGAGCATGTGGACTTGCGGCGGCAAGGAACCCAAGTACGAAAAGAGCGAGTTGAGCCACCTCGCCTTGGCCGACACGCCGTTCGGGACGCTGGTGGACGCCACGGTGGCGAGGGCCACCGGTTTGCTCGCCGCAAAATCTCGCAGTCGACTCAACGGCGCGCTGAAAAGTTCGCGAGGGTGCGTCCACTGGTTGCCAGGGACGGTGTTGCCCCAGTTGAACCCCACCACGGCCGTCCAGTCCACGTCGGCGTCGCCAGGGTAGAAGGCGGACGAGGGACCGGAGACGTCGACCTCGTTGATGCACCACATCACTTGTAGGACATCCGTCGAGAGTTGAAACGGTGAGGCGCGGCCCTTGGCGACGACATAGTTGAACATCGCCGTGTACGATGCAATGCTTTGGTTGATATGCTGACCGGTGGAGCCACACGACGGGCAGTACGGCGACCATGGAAACCAATCCCCGTTGGGCTGCGGGGCGAAGCGCAGATAGGCGCGGCGGTCGTCCTCGGTGCCTAGAACCTGGTCTTGGCCGGAGAGAAACGACTGCAACGCGCTGAAAAAGGCAGAAATGTAGCCGTCGTACACACCGTTGACAATATCGGCGTTCGGGGTCGGGCTGGTCCAGTGAATGTAAGGATAGGGCATCCACGTGACGATCGGCACCGCCCCGCTTTCCCACACGGCTTCGATGTCGGACAAGGCCTCCGGGATGCCACTCGTAGGTCCCCAGCCCACCTCGACGATGCCAACCGACTGGTTCTTGTAGGTCAACCATGCGTTTAGGGCGTCGAATACTGGCGTGGTCGGAGTGTACGTGCCGAAGAGGACAGTACTTTGGCCTTGCACGCCGAAGATGACGACGCAGCAAAGCGCCAGAACGGCAGTTATCGCGCGGAGGGTCATATTAGCGTGCGTGTGCATGGGGGGTTGGGGGGAAAAGGGAAGTCGACACGGAAGAAATTAAAATGTCTTTTCCTGTGTAAGATGAGCTGAGAGGCCGCGAAACGAGATCCTGAGAGGCCGCTTGACGGGAGGAGCACCGCGGGCACATCGATTCCTCCGCCCCGTCGATGCGTCGCCTTATGCACCCCAGCGGGAGGGCCTCTCCCGCAGCGCCCAAGAAAAAGCAATTCATGTCTAAACGACTGCCCACCACACAACGTGTGTTGGCGGCGACAAGTCGCAAAAGCGTTCATATCACAGCCGCCATCGGGTCACCGCTGAACGCAAAATGGCACCCATTGATACGCTCCCACGAATCTCCACGTGGCTGCATGTCACGCCGTCGGCTTGGCAGTTGCGGCACTAGGGGTGGCGGGTGCTGGCCGCGGAACGGCGGCTAGCGTGCTCGCTCTCGTCGACGGCGTCGGTTGCATTTCGTACGCCGATGCTCGCGACGTGGTCGCACTTCCGGGCGCGGGAGGTACGGTCGTCGCCGACCCCGGCGCAGGACTCGCGGGGGCCGCGTAGACATCTCCAACCTCGGGAACCGAGCCCCCGATGCCGCGGGCGGAACTGTCGATGGCGGTGCCCATGCGCTTCCGCTTGTTGTAATACCATACCGCTGCGTACACCAACACGATGATGATCACGAGGAACAAGAATATCAGCAGACCGCCGATCGGTGTGAGCGCGGCCTCCGCGGCGCGAGCGGCGACCCCCGGGGACGGCGTGCCTGCTCGCACGGTGTACGGCAGGATTTCGAACGCCCGGACGGAGCTCGTCTGTCCCTTCCACTCGTAAATGCCAACCACTTTGTCTAAAACGATGCCGGACAAGTTGGTATTGCCGACGGCACCTTGAAATCCAAACCGAACGACGGTCAAGTTGTAAGCTACGTTTCCCAGGCCGACGCACGTGGCCCGCGACCACGACTTGTCATCCTGATTTGCGGGCTCCGGAACGCCGCAGTAGTCCACGATGAACAGCTTGCTGTAGAGCGAGTCAAGGGGCAGGGCGGGTCGCAGGTTCTGCATAAACGCTATCGGGTCGAACTGCGCGATAGGGGTTTTCATCAGCATCGCGCCAACGAAGTCAAAGTTAGCGGTGCGAGTCAGATCGTCGATCGCGGGTGGAGGCAACGTGGTATTTGGCGCCGCGGTGGTCGTGGGCGGCGGCAATATCGTAAGCGTGAGCGACTTGGTGCGGTTCCGTGGCTGCGTCGACGCAGGAACCTTCGCCACCAACGTGCGCGTCATTGTGGTGTTGCGACCCCGACGCGTGACGTTGCGTAGCATAGGAAGCCCCGTGGTGGTCACGTTCGTGGCATTGGCCATCGAAGAGGCCGCCGAGGTGGAGTTGGTCGTGCTGTTCGCAGACGATGCGTTGCTTGACGTGGGGATCGTCGTGGTGGATTGCGCCAGTGCCAAACAGCTGCGGTGACTGTCGCCACGCCGGCCGATGGTCGGTAGCAACATCACTAGAAGCAGCGGGAGGAGCAGGCAGTAGGGCATCAGCAGCGGCCATACGGGACGACGCTGGTGTCGCGACATGAAGCACAAGGGAAAATGGGGTGCTGTAAAATGGACAAGCTGCTGAGTGTCGTGATGAAAGAAACAGCTTTGCTGGCGTGCTAGGCACGGTACAGTCCGTCCGTCGTATTTTCTCACGCAAAGTCCCTGAATAAACTTTTCACTGTAGAAAACAATTCAACAAGAAAGGTGAGACCTCCCATCTAAAGATCATCGTCGTCATCGTCGTCGGAAGAGTCCGTGCTGGGATAGCCGCCGGCGCGGCGTTTTCGACCATCTTTCCGACGAAAGAAGCGTTGCTCCCGCCAGCGTCGTGCCGCCTTGTGGAAGCGTTGAGGAGGGAATGTCGCCTTTGATGTGGGGAATTCCGCCACGGGCAGGTCGCGAGGGACCCGTACGATGGCATCCTTTGAGTGGGCATCAGTCGAAATGGGTCGGCGCACGGTTGACTCATCGATCACGAGATCGACCGGTGCTCTCACGGTCAGGTCGCTGGCACGCTGGCTCTTTCTGCTAATGTTCGTATTTAGCGACGGTGGCGTGGTGCTGCGCCGCCAGACGAGCCACATCATGGTGCGAGTGGCGAGGAGGCACGAAACGACTATCTGTGACACCACTGCGGTGCCAACGGCTGCGTCGTGTAGTGCCGGAGAGCCGGCGGCTACGGCGGCGGCGTACAGCGTCATGCTGACGGCGACGCAGACTTGAATAAGTGCGGCGACCGCGGCGTCGAGGACGTGGTTCCAAGGGCGGTAGATGCACCCGTACAGCACATGCACGGCGGCGACGATCGCGGCGACGATGGCATTCGTCCGGCAGAGGCCGCGGGCGCGTAGGAGCTTCAAGTTGGCGGCATCCACGTTTGTCGCGACGTCGACGGGCATCGCAAAGGACGTTGGCGGCGAGAGATCATCGCCCCAGAGGGGTCGAGTACCGGCGCAGAGCGCGATGGCAAACGTGAAACCCCACTCAACGCAGAGTCCGACGATCGCCTTCGGAGGTTTCCATGCCTGCATAGCGGCGTCGAACCGCGTCGCCGAGAGCACGGCGTTCCACCACGGCCTCGTCGAGGCTCCTGCTTCGCTATCGTCGTCCCACCGCGTCACGCCAGGCACCCGCACATCGTCGAATAACGTGATGTCGTAGCGGCCGCCGAAGAACCCGAGCAGCAGCCGCCGCCACCGGTCGCATGTCACAACTGCACGACGCAACGGAGCGTCCTTCCCGTCGAATCCGTTTCGCTTCAGCCGGTCGTCAACGGTTCGGCTTCTTCGCTTCGCCCCCCGCGCGGAGGTTGCGTGTCGCTGCTGGGGTTCGTCGTCAGTGTCGCTGCTGATCAGCAAGGGCGGATGAAGCACCGTCGGCCGCGTCGCGACGTCCAATGTTGTCGACTCCTCGCTGTCGCGGCCCTCATCCAGCTGACCAGCGATGAAGGTGCGCCGGGGAATCTGCCACCAAACGGCAGCGACCGTCACGGCGTGTACCAAAATGGTCGTGGCAAGAACAAGCCCCGCCAGTGACATGAGGCCCGGGTACCAAGCGTTCCAGTCGTCGCGGAGCCGGGGATGCGTGACGGAGTCCGGGCGCCGCGTGCTGGTTAAGACCACGGCACTCGACTCAACGACAGGCGACGCCACGAGCGCCGCCAGGGGCAGCAGGATCGTGGACGGGAGCCACCAGCGAAAGACGACGACGGCCGTGTGCGCGGCCGCCGTCATCTCCTTCCAGAACTGTGCCGCGCAGAAAGCAAAAATTGTCGCGGCAAGGAGCGACAAGGTAAGCCACAGTGCCGCCCCAAGGTACCCAGTCGTGTCACGGAGCGCGGCCAACTCGTTTGCCAGCCAGCGAGGGTCCGACTGCGCCTCGGCATTCGGCCTCGTCGTATCGGGCGGCCAAAACGGCAACCCGAACGCGCCCGCGGAGGGCGACAGGCCTTGGCCACTCGCTGAAGGCGGTAACAATGGAAGCCAACATTGTGCTATTCGAGCCGCGGTCGAGAGGCGACCAATTTGCAACAACCCCGCCACGTCGGACGATACGGCGGCCATTGCCAGCGCAACGGGGAAGACGGACCACTCGGCAACGGCCGACGTGTATGGCCACAACTTCACCACGGGCGTGTCGAAACCGCTGTTATCGAACCCGGCGTCGTACTCGTCCGGTCGACGAGCAATGTCAACCGTCGCGACATCGCCGCGGAGGCCCGCGCCTTGGAACACCCAACGAGAGAAGACGAAGGACAACGATTCGCGCCATCGGAGGCGGTAAGGCGGGCACACGGGCAGCTGGATGGCGATCAGCTGCGGGTGGACCAGCGTCCATGATACGCTAGCTCGGTACGCCGGCTGCGCGAGGCACGTTGCCAGCGATGCCCAGCGGGGGCTCGTCTGACGCGCCACATCGGGTGGTTCGGCAACGGCCCCATCCGTGCCGACGGGATGCACGCGGAGCTGAAAGAAGTTCTGCGTCAGCACTGCGGAGGCCGCGTTGGCCGGATCGGCGTGGACGATGAAGTCGTGAAACGGTAAGGTGGTCCGCAAGACGACAACACGGGACCAGTCGTACCCCGTCGCCACGGCTCTGCTCTTCGCCTGCTGCAATCGCACCTCACGCGCCGGTCCTTCGGGCACGAGGTCCAACAGGACCGTGCTCGCGAGCGATTGCCATAATGACTCCCACACTATCGCCCGCCGCGCAGAGCTTGTGCTGACGAATCCGGCCATTGCGTAGAAGTCGAGCACCCTCTCCCCTTGTCGACCCCCTTCGGCTGGCAACGCGATTACATCCACGCGGGGATACGACGCCGTGTCAGTCATGCTCGTCGAGGCACTCACCGCACTGCGGCTGGCATGGATCGAGCGTGATCGCGTATCCGTCGCGTCGGGACTCATCGTCAACGATTCCGCGGAGACACTCTTATCTTCGGAAGGCGACTGAGGAGACCGTCGACGGTTTGCCGTGAGCGACCACGACCAGGTGGGGGACGCCGTGGCGTTGACGCGCCCACCCGCCGCCCTCCGTCCCGCGGCCACCACATGGTACACGGCGGCACGGTTGGTGGACGGCCGCTGCTGGCTCGACAGGATGCAGAGCACGAGCAACCACGACAGCGTCGGAAGGGGGGCGCAGCGTCCGTCAGTCCGCTTCCGGAGTCGCATGCGGCCTACGAGGGGGCTGTGTGAATCGTGTGGTTTGGCCAATCAAACAAACTTTCACACTGAACATTTTTCCGACGTGGCTGCGCGGCTCGTTCAACTTCGTCGGTGACCTGACTGCGCGAATTTAAGACTTTCGTGGTGCCACCACGGTGGGACTGGAACGATGGAGTGGGTGTTGCCACCGCCGGCACACTTTCGCAAGAAGCAGCAAGCAGAGCGCGACGAGCGCCACGGTGACGGCTGGCACGAGCAGATCCTTGGGGACCGGCACGGGAGGGGGACGGCTGTCCTTTGTACTCACTCGATTCAACGTGTCGGCAGAGGCACCGGGAACCGAGTGCGGTGGTCGCTCGTCGTCGCCCCTCATCCCCGAGGCCGACGATGACCATGTCATGGCTGTCGGTTCGTCCTCGTCGTACGTGCCTCCCCCCCCCTCCGCGCCGTCCGCGGCGTCACTTGTCTCCCACGGCTGAACGGCTAGAAAGTCAAACCAAGCGTCCACACCACGCATCGCCGCCGAGGCGGCGGCCTCCCCGGATGACGGCTGGTTCGTTGGCAGCCCGAGTGTCACGAGCAGTCCACCACCGGTCCCGTGGCTGCCGGGCGTGGGAACGCTACAGTGGGCAAAAACGCCGCCCGCGGGACCAAGCCGTTCATAAATGTTGAAAGGTGAGACGGCGTAGCCCTTGTGGCTGGGAAGGTGGGGCTTGTAGCCGGCGCCCCCTCCGCTGTTGATGAAAAGGGCCCCGCGGCGCCGAATCACGGTCGCGGCGGCGGCGTCGGGCGGCGAGGGGCGCGTCAAAGGGACTTCGCTCACCTGCATGTAATGATTGTCGGCGTTGATGTACTGGTGAAACATCGGGATTGTCGACGCGGGGGAAAAGGCGGGCAGCGAAGCAGCCTTCTCCTGTCCCCTCTGATTGACGGGCGCGCTACCTCCTCCTCCTGAGCGCCCGCCGTGGACGCCGACATCCGTCGAGGGAGAGAACGGCGGCGCGGAGGGCGTTGCCGAGGAGGAATTAAAAAAGGCCGCGCCGATCGCCGTTTGCAAGAACGGGTGGTTGACGTGCGGGCCGTTGGCGTGAAGTGGAAAATGGCACACGACGAGGCGGCCTTTCACGCCACGCCGATGAAACAACGCCCGCGCGGCGGGCATGAAATGCGACACCTGCGCACCGCCATCGACGCATTTTCCACGGTTTTGCGTACCGTGGATGTGGCATCGCTCGAGCAGCGGGCAGTCCAGCACCACGACGCCGAGCAGAGGTGCTGGCGGCACTCGGTCGGCTTGCCGGTCCAGTGCGAAACCGTCTTCTGCTGGTCTACGCTCCCGCCGGGGAAGCGGCGGAGGCTCGTCCCACCACGCGTAGTATCGCGCGGGGAGAAACCAGCGGTGGTGTTTGCCGCTGATCGGCTCCAACGGGGCCGTCGCAAGCGGGGACGACTCGAGCGGAGGCGAAAACGTCCCGCCGTTCCCAAGCACCGCAGACGACGCAAAGAACGCATGCCGCGTCGACGTGTACGCCAGTTGGGCCGAGACGTTCCCTCGGTAGTCGTGGTTGCCAAGGGCGAGTAACCATGGCACCTGGGTGAAGGAGCGGCGGCGGGGGGGGCCGGCGGGAGCGCGAAGGCCGCCGGCGCCTTCGGCGATGAGGCGGTCGTCGTCGTCGGCATAGACGTCTTCAAACGTGGAATTGAACCGCGGATCACGCACACTCGCGACGCCTTTGGTGTAAAAGTTGTCGCCCGCCGCAATCACGGCGGCGACGCGGACCCCACTGCCGACTTCCAGTACGGTGTGCACGCGCGCCAACAGTTTGGCCGTGGCTTTTTGGGTGTGAAGGTCCTTCCCGCCCCAGCACCCATGACTGAGAACGCAAACCGGCAGCGGCGGTGGCGGCGGTGAATCGTCATGTTGACCGCGGGCGGCGTTCGTGGATCGCCGCGCCTCCCCACGTACGCCCCCGGCCTTCATGGACGTCTGGGCGGATATCACGCGAAACAGCTCCGACACGCTACCGACCCCTTTGGCGTTGCGCACCCTGCCTAGCTCGCGGATCAAGCCGCCCTGGGCGGAGTCGGTCGGATTTGCCTGCCGATCCTGCGCGGCATTCTTCGTCCCTCCCCGCGGCCCCCTCCCGTTCCTCGTCACGACGGCCGACGCCTTCGTCCACAACGTCACTGGGGCGAAGGTCAACGCGACGATGACGGCCAAGACGATTCCACCACCGGTTCGTCTCATGTTGGCGAGTGTACTTGTCTAGGGGAGAGGCGCTCCCTCCCTCGACGGCACCCTAATAAAGCATCCCCCTCACGGGTGTGAATAATGGCTGTTGTTGCAGCCGGGGCGGTGAACCACCAAGAAGGGGGGTGTTGCGTGGGGGGGGTTAAGCCGTTAACGTCAACGTGCGCTTTGTTTCGTCGAAAAGGGAGCCATTTTGTCAAACGCTTTATGGGCGGCTAACGAATGACGCGGTTGATAACGAGTCGAACACACAGGGGGGAGGGGGAGAGAAAACTGATGACGTTACGTGGCCTTCTTGGCGACCTTTCGTTTTCAACGAAGCAGTGCCGCAAATGCCTCAAGCTTCTTGAACTTGCTGTCCTCAATGGCGTTCGCCGTGACATCCGACGAGAAGTCCGTCCGCCACACGAACAGCGTCTGCTTGGTCATGGTCACCTCGTGCAGCTGAATGTGATGCACGGCGGCCGAGCAGTGATAATCCGGCGTCGACTCGAGCACTTCGAACTCAAGCACCTTTTCCTCGCAGGAAAGGGTGGTCACGCGGATCGTCCATGCCGCCCCGTCGCGGAACGTGAGCTTGATGGTGTTGTTCACGGCCTGTGGGCAGCCGGCGCTCTCGGCGCGCTGCACGATGTTCCACCAGGTGAAATCCATTGCCAGCACCTTGGCCCAGAGGGCGTCATGCGGCTGCGATATGACAGCGGACTGCTTCACACGGGTGACGGACATTTGTTATTCCTCTTCGGTGTGCACTGCGACGCGTGTCTGTTGGCGAAGGTTTACAAATTGACAGCAGAGGAAGAAACGACGTCGCGACAGCAAAAGGAATTTTTGGTCACACGATGACCATACAGCTTTCAGTGAACGTCCGCTCTCCTTCACGGCCCTGTCGCCCACCGCGGGCACTCTGCAAGGAAGGGAGGTTGAGCAGCGGGCAAAGGTCTCAGACCAAATCCGAACAATAAATAAATAAATAAATAAATAATGGAAAGGAAGAAAACCGATTGTGCGTGAGTGCAACGAGAAAAGGAGAAGTGCCGAAAAATATCCCAATCCACTCACAGCGGAGATTAACGTCGATGGGAGATCATTCGGCTGAAAGAAAAGTAGTGACGGCGCCTGCACGGGTCAATCAATGTCATCTGGCTTTGTGGACGAGCTAGGCGGCGGCGGTGCGGCGGATGCGCCGCCCGTGGCACCACCCGCTGAGCCGGCTTCGCCTTCGCCGCCGTCTGCCGCCCCTGGAGGTGGGGCGGTGGTCTCAAGCGCCCGCTTCGAATAGAATGCCGTGAGAATCGGGGCGGAGCTGCCCTCCAGCTGCTTCACCTCCGCCTTAAACTCGTCGGGGGACGCGTGCTGGTTGTTGTCGAGCCACGCCTGCGCGTGGTTGCAGGCGGCGCCGATAGCCTGACGCTCAGTTTCCGAGACGCCTTTGACGATATCGGCTTCCGAAAGCGTCGTTCGCAAGGAAAAGATCAGGTTCTCGAGCGTGTTGCGCCACTCGATCGTCTCGGCGCGCTTTCGGTCCTCCTCTTCAAACTCCTTCGCTTCCTTCAACATGGTGTCAATTTGCTGCTTAGACAGGCGTCCCTTCTCGTTCTGGATCGTGATGGCCGTCTTCTTGCCGCCCTTCTCGTCACTCGCAGTCACGACCAAAATGCCGTTGGCGTCAATATCGTACTGCACCGTGATACGGGGCACGCCACGCGGGGCGGGCTGAATGTCCGTCAGTCGGAACGTGCCGAGACAGTTGCACTGTGCCACCAGCGGCCGCTCGCCCTCGTACACCTTGATCTCGACGGAGGTTTGGCTGTCCGCTGACGTGGAAAAAGTTTGCGACTTGTTGACTGGAATTGTCGTGTTTCGCGCGATCAGCACGGTCATCACGCCACCCGAGGTTTCTACACCCAAGGACAGCGGGGTGACATCCAGCAGAAGCAATCCTTCCGTCCGGGCGCTCTTCCCGCCGGACAAGATGTGTGCCTGCACGGCGGCGCCGTACGCGATGGCCTCATCGGGATTGATTGAGCGGTTCAGCTCTTTGCCACCGAAGAAGTCCTGGACCAACTGCTGGACCTTGGGGATGCGCGTGGAGCCACCCACGAGCACCACTTCGTGCACGTCGCGGGCGGCCATGGCAGCATCCGTGAGGACTTTGCGGCACGGGTCGATGCACTTTTCAAAAAGGTCACGGCACATTTCTTCAAACCGGGCGCGCGTGAGCTTTGAGGCGAAGTCCAGGCCGTCAAACAGCGAGTCGATTTCGATGGACGCGTTGGTCGACGTCGAGAGCGTGCGCTTGAGACGCTCGCACGCCGTGCGCAGACGACGCATCGCACGCGGATTGGGGGTGATGTCGCGGCCAGTCTTGGTCTTGAACTCGGTGGCGAAGTAGTTGACCAGCCGGTTGTCGAAGTCCTCTCCGCCCAGATGGGTGTCGCCGGCGGTCGCCTTAACCTCAAAGATACCCTGATCGATGGTCAGGAGCGTCACATCGAATGTGCCGCCACCCAGATCGAAGATGAGCACGTTCTGTTCCTTCGTGCCCTTCTTCTGATCCATGCCGTAGGCGATGGCGGCCGCGGTGGGCTCGTTGATGATGCGCAGCACCTCCAGTCCGGCGATGACGCCCGCGTCCTTCGTGGCGATGCGCTGGGAGTCGTTGAAGTAGGCAGGAACGGTCACCACCGCCTTCGTGACGTTCTGGCCCAAGAAGCGCTCGGCGGTCTCCTTCATCTTAATTAGCACCATGGCGGAGATCTCCTCCGGCACGAACTGCTTCACCTCGCCCATGTACATCACCTCGATGACGGGCTTCCCGTCGCGACACTTGACGGCGAACGGCCAGTGCTTCATGTCGAGGTGTACAACGGGATCGTCGAACTTCCTCCCGATCAGTCGCTTGGCGTCAAAAACGGTGTTCACCGGGTTCATCGCGACCTGGTTCTTCGCCGCGTCGCCGATCAAACGCTCATTTTCGGTGAAGGCCACGTACGACGGGGTGGTGCGATTGCCTTGGTCATTGGCAATGATCTCCACCTGGTCGTTGCGGAAGACGCCGACGCACGAGTACGTGGTGCCCAAGTCGATGCCGATGGCGCCCTCAAAGTTGGAGGTGTAGGTTCCGGTCGCGGCCATTGTGCTGCAGCAAGGTGGGGGGGTGTATGGGGTTGTTGTGAATTGGCAAAGAAAAGTGGTGCTGTGTGTAAGGTGGTAGGAGTAAACGTGGCCCGTCATTCGATGATCAATCCTGAAGTGAGAAAAACATGGTACCTGCCTACTGTTCCGGATTGAAGCACCAACTATACAGCCACCTCAGTCAGCCTCCTCGCCGCCAGTTTTTCGACGCTCTACAGTTCGACGGGAAATGTGAATGTTGGCTTCGGTCCGTCAATGTGGTTGCTGTTTGGGGTGTGAGGCGGAGGTGCGGTCACACTGCCACTTGCCAGCGTCAGCGAGCCAGTGCGGCGTAACTTCCCTGGGGTCGTCGCGTTACTGCCTATGGTGGTCGCGGGGTGACTCATGGTGCCCCCAGCAGCGGCTGCATTCGGGGTCGGCGGAGAGACGACGGAGGCAGAAGCCCCAGCGGAGGGGCCCTTGAGCGAACTCCGCCTCCGGAGGCGCACGGCCACCCCGCTTACACCTGGTGCTAGCGACGTGGACTTTCGGCGTTGTGGCTTGCCCACGATGCCAGATGAATCCCCAAGGCGCCTTGGCGACGCATCGTACTCCCGCGTGGCCGCGCCCGGCTCAAACACGGCGTTGAGCGCGGCGTGGCTGCCCAGCGTGATGCGCGGAGCGAGCTGCAACATCATACGGCACTCGACGACGTCCCACCGAAGGGGGTCGTGCTGCAGCGCCGTTCCGCGACGCAGGGGATCGAACGACGCCAGCAAGTTCTGTTCTAGCTTCGCCGCTAAATCAGCTATGGCCTGCTCGCTGGCTTGGGCGCCAGCAAAGTAACGCCGGACACAGCGCGCCACCATGAGTGTTCCGACAAAGAAATCCTGGTGATACGGGGTCGACATGCCACGGTTGCCCGTTCCCCCGCTGGGGAGCGACAACGGCACGATGCTGGCGACTCGCTTCGTCTGGGCGTGGTCGAGCGCCAGCAGCTCTCGGCACGTTCGTCGATACTCCTCGGTGCCCACGTACGCCTCGTACGTGTCCATCTCGCGCCACATAAAGCACCTGCCCACCATGTCGCGCGGGACGATCACGCGCAAAGGGACCTTTTCGGACGACGCGCCGTCGTCCAGCGGGTTGATGGGAAACAGAGGAATCACGTGCGGCAGCAACAGCGGCGCCGGTCGGACCGCGGAAAGTTCTAGCGACGACACCGGCACGGCGGCGTTCGGCGCGGCGAGTGAGACGAGCAGCTGGTGGGCGGCGGCGTCTGTCGCGAGTATTTGTCCGGCGCCGGCAAAGGCACAGAGGGCCACGGCATCCAGGGCATCGCCCCCGGCGTAGGTGACCGTACCTGTGATCGCATCGAACCTCGGGCGGCATGCTTTTCTGCTGCCGAGTTGCTGTAGCCCGATGGCCGCCCTTGGACCGCGAAACACCGTTCGTCCGCGCCACGCCAGCGTCTTGGCCTCGGGTACATTGGGATGGTCGATGATTTCGCGGGGCCAGTCCGCGGTGAGGAGCCTCGAGTCGACAGCGGAGGCGAAGGCCCATGCTGCCTCCAGAGTCGGGAACGCCGCCATCGTCCACGCGGTCGCGATGAAGGCGGCGGTGTCGCCTGTCGTCGGCGGCCGGCGGGGCGCACGAAAGAAGATCTTGCCGCCGGTCACCGTCGCGATGTGCTCGACGTTGTCGTAGAAGCAGTCATTCACGGCCGCGCAGAGGGACGCGGGCGTCACCGCTGTTGATCCCGCTGAGGCCATGGAGGTGACGCTGCGGCTGCGATGGCCCCCTTGCGCGGCCGCGGGGGCCAACGAGACGGTGCCGTCCCGAATGGCACTTTCGATGGCGTCGGCGCCATCCATCCTCACGGCCACGAGCGTCACGCCCTCGCCGCTCGGGTAGGTGGAGCGGATCTGTGCGTCGTCGCCTCGTCGAGGGAGCAAGTCATCGCCTTCAAGGAAACCGTCGGCGCAAGCGATCGGCGCGTACGCCCGGTGGTGCTTTTGCACGCGACCCAAAAGCTTTTCCAAGTCGCTTATATCGCTTGCCATCGGCGCCAAACTCTTTTCGACTTGGACGCTGGACGATGGCTGAAGCGTTACGCTCGCGGAACTGTTGCCGCCTCCATCGTCGCTGACTTTCGTAGGCACGGCGCTTGCCCCTTGGTGGTGTTGCGTGTCGTCCGCCTCCAGGCCGTGAAGCGCTTGGCGGGCGGCGGTGGCGGCGCTGATTGTCCGTCGGATGTCGCCCACACGCTCCTTCAGCAGCCGGGGCACGATGCTGAAGATGGCTTTGCGTTCGACGGCCGACGAGAGCATGCAATGGGGGGTAATTAACGGCTCTCCCAGGACGTCGAGCGCCACGTCGTCGTGGCCGGCAAGTTCCCGCAGTCGCGCTTCGACAGCTTCGGACACCGCAATCATGCCCCCAAAGCTGACGCGCGACAACGTCAGCGCGTACGCCTTGTGATCTCGGTCGTATCCGCCGGACGAAAAAAACGCATCGGTGGCAGAAGCAGGAGCGCCCTCTGCGGTTTCATCCGCCGCGACGGGGAGAGATCCGACAGAGTCGACGGGAAGGTAGTCAACGAAGCAAGCGGCCGTGGGGTCCCCAACGAGCTGCGCGGGTCCCACATCAATCCCCATTCGCAAACGAAGGCCGCACCACAAGGCGACAGGATTCTCGGTGTCGCCGAGTTCCTCAGAGTCCGCGGCGGCGGCGTCTGGATGCGTTTCGAAGCACTTCGGCCATCGGGGCCACTGCACCATGGCCACCTGAAGGTCCAAGCACCACGACACGGCGTCCACCACAGAAGGAAACGCAAACAACGCGTCGTAGGCGGACTTTCGCAGCGGAAAGGGCCGCTTCAGGTGTCGCTGGGACACTTCCCTCAGGATCCTCCACGTGGCGCGCAGAGCGTCGGCAAACTCCGCCGGATGGTTCTTAGAGAGCGCCGCGGCCCCCTGCACACCAATGGCCACGAAGGTGACATCTGGCAGGGCGGCGCCGCTTTTCGGCCCCGCCGAACCGAAGGGTTCGGAGGTAAGGTATCGCCTGGAAGCGAGGAAAGAGTGGGCCACAAAGGCCGGGGCACGAGACACGGACCGCGGAATCAGCGAGGCGTGTGAATCGGCAAACGCGTCCTGCGACACGCCGGCGCTCTTTGCCAACGGACTGCCGGCGGCAGAAGCTGCAGATGTGACGCTGCCGCGGCGGCTACGTCGCTTGCTCTGAGATGAGGAGATGACGTCGCTCACGGACGACGACGCCCCCGTGGCGGCGAGCAACCGGGTGCGCATCTGCGCGATGTGGCTTGGCGGCAGCACGGCCGCCACCTCGTCCTGCTCGTCGTCGCCGGCGTCGTCGTCCACGTGCACGTCGAGGTCCATGGCCGGCGGGTCGAGGGCGTGGCCGGCAACCGTCGAATCCGTTTGCCAAACGGCGGCACCCGGCCCGTTGCCCCCAGTCGCGAAGGACGTCGCTAAGGTACCGCTCAGGAGGAGAGCCCCCCGCGTGTTCATAGCCGCCGATCCCCCCGGCAAGCCGCCGGGCGTGTTGGCGGCGCGGCTAGACACGAAAGGGCTGGACGAGATCCCGCCTCCTCGGCCGTCCTCCGCATCGAAGAGCGAATCGCCATCAAGTCCGTCTCCGGCAAGACCGCCACCTCCGCCCATCATGCCCCCCGATCGGACCAACGACAGCAGGTCGTGATTCTCGGCTTCCAGAAGCGACATCTTTTTCTTCAGCGCCACCGCCTCCGAGGACATCGTTTTGATTTCGTGCTTGAGTGCTTTCACCTCCGTTTGGCTCGCGTGCATCGCGGCCGTCGCGTCTTTGGCAAGCCGTATCTGGGTGGCTTCGTGCTGCTCCAGCTGAACGGACGCCTGCCGCATCCGTTGCACTTCGGCAGTCAACGTTTCAATGATCAAACGCTGATCTCGCAGTTGGGTCGCGGCGTCATCGGATGGTGTTAAATCATCCGCCAGAGAGGTATTCGTCCCTGTTCCGCCGCCGCGGAGATTGCCGTTGCTGCTACCGCGGCCGGGAGCGGTCGACGATGTGGCCGCGGCGGAGAGTGTCGCCGATGACACCGTCATGTTCATAACGTCGTCGGGGCTCACACCCGGGGTGCCAAGATGGCGCAGGCTGTCGACGCCCTCTGGGAGGCGGTCCACGGCGTGAAGCACAACGTGCCCCGGCGAGGTCGTTCCCAATCCTTCGCCTTCGGCCCGCTTGGCTCGCGCAAGGAAAAAGGAAGCCGCGTCGTCGCCGACTTCGTCAAACTTTTTGTTGCTGTTCAGCGCCTGTAGCATCGCGTCGATGCGAAACAGAGAGTGGTGCAAGCCGGCCATCACGAGCGCGCTGCTCGTGCTCCACCGCGTGGCGACGGTTTCGACGCCGGTGGTCGTGCGAAACTCGTGGTCGTAGATGGAATGGGCGGCGGCAGCGGCGTCCGTTCCGCCGCTGTGGTGTGGCGGTGGTGCCGCCTGCCCGCCGGCCGTTGCACCGCTCACCGATGAGCCTTGGTGCAGCCCGCCGTTCACACGTCGGACAGCCGAGGGCCTCACCGACGTCCCATGCATGGCCGTACTCGTGGACGTTAGCGGCGCGATGGGACGGACCTTAGAAGGAGAGCCACCCAACGGCTTCGCATGCGGTAGTTGCATTGCGGGATGCCCATCGCGTCGGCTATGTGGGTGGGCGGCGGCGCGACTAGGGGCGAGTCGGAAACCGCCCCACGAGGGGGAGTCTCCTCCTCTCAGCGATCGTGAGGTTTCGTCGTTGCGCTCCCCCGACGTCCCCGACATGCCGAACGTGGCTTGGAGGAACTGTGCGGACGATACGCCGCCGCCGCCGAGGTGAGGCGCACGCTCGACGGCCGACGGCCGCTGGGCCGCGCGCGTGAGCACCGGAAGGGCGGTCGGCGGTGTTCCTACCGCGCGGCGAACAGAAGCTGACGTTTTGCCGTCGTCGGCTTCGTGCCGTCGGGCATCTTTGCGCGGGGACTGAGCTCTTCCAACGTTGGTGCTGTACTTTCGCAGAAACTCGGACGCCAGCATATGTTTTTGAGGAGGGAGGGGCGTACTCAACGGGCACAGTTCTGCGCTCTCTTTGGCGAGTGGTTTCTGTTTTACAACGGAAACAGTTCATAAGAAAAAACGTTGTGCTAAGGGTGACCGTTTCTGCGAGGAAAAACAACACGGCGAGACAAAATCGCGCCAAACTTTCGATCTCACGCCTTATCGCACCGAGGGGGGAGGGTCAACTGTGTTCGTCATCATTGCATTCTACACGGCGTACATTTTCGGCCCTGCGTTGTCGACGGGTGAATCTCTTTTCCGTCCTCAGTCACAGCGCGGCGTAGTGACAGTAGAGCATGCCGAAGGTGGCTTCGTCGATCATCATGTCGTGATCCGCCGTGGCTTCGGTGGTGGACACGCCGACGCGCGGCAATCCACGATTGACCGCGACCACGTTCGCGTTGTGCGGCGTTTTTAACGGATTGGCCACTTCCGAGATCGGCAGCAACACCGGCCGGTGGGTCGCAGTGGCGAGGCGATGCAGGTCACTCATGCTCGGGGGGAAGGCGCGCAGAGCATCCCAATCGGCGAACAAGTTCTGGCAGGTTGAAAGAGGCACCAGGCGTCTCGTTGTTACCGCAACGTCGTCCTCGGGTGCTCCTCGAGCGATGGATGCCGCCCATAGCCGATTGAACTCTTGCTGGATCGAGCTCGATAGGGTGGCTTGCCCTTTGTCTATCTTCGCATCGGGAACCGCAGCGACCAAAAGGTTCACCGTTTTCTGGTGGCTGGGTGGAATGGGCAGCGACTTGGTAAGTCCGACGGGTTCCACGTGAGTGCGCAACGACGTGGTCGCCGCACCGCTTTTGACGTGCAACTGCTGTGTGCCGTGGGAATCGTCGTCGGTGGCGCTCACCTTCTGGCCGCCTCTCGTCGTCTGCTGGTCGAAGACGGGCGCTTTGCTCCCAGGGGCGGGCGGTAGCCACCAGCTTGGCCCCTCTTCCGTCGCGCGATGACGAAGGGCGAAGAGCGGCTCCAGGGGGTATGGACAGATGTACTTTTCCTGTGGAAGTAGGCACTTGCCAACTCCCCCGTGCAGCAGAGCAAAGTTGCCCACCAAGTCCATCGCGTACGGCATGGCGATCAACGCCTGCTTGTACGCGGCCGATCCCGTGGGGAGCGGACCCCTTGCACCGCCGTCGGCCGCGATGACGACTGCTCGGGTGGCCGCGTCCAATTGCCCGTGGAGCAGCTCGTCCCTCACGCCCTTTGTTACCACCATCGCGGGCAGCTCTCTTTCCGTGTCGGCCCCTCCTCGCCGGGCGTCCGCTGCCGCGAGGGCCGCGAGTGTGACGTCACGAACACGGCGCAGCTTACGCAGCAACGGCCCGACTATTGTAATGTTGCCATTGAGCGGTACATCCACTGCGCCGTCTTGTCCGACGAGCAAGGTCAGCACCGCCGCCATGCGAATATGAACCGTGTCGGTCGGCTGTGCCAGTGCGTTCGGTTCCACTCCCGTAAGCCGCAGCCTGAGGTTGTGAAGGGCGTGGCCCAACGATTGACGCAGCAGCACCTCAGGGGCGACTACCACTGCGGTGATCGACGACGTGGCCTGCTCCAGCACGCGGACGTGGCATTGGTTTGCGCTGATGTCTCGTCCTAGAGCCTTCACGGCCTGCTGAACGAACTGAACGGCGTCGGGTACGTCGATCGGCGCCGTCGCGCCCTCGAGGAGCCACCAAGACGCCGCCGATGCGGGCAACAGCTGAAGCACGACGGTGCGCAAGCGAAGGGCGCGGCTGGGTGCGAACGCGCCCTCTTGCCCTTCCTGCCCCGACGCCCAAGCGGCCCCGCGCACGGACGGGAGGTTCCGCTGAGATTGGGGAAGGGGAGCCATCAGATAAGGCTGCAAGGCCCACCAGCTACTCACGCGCGAAAGGAGGAACAGTTCCGGCCGTGATCCAGCATCGGAGTCGGTGACGCCGCCTTCGTCACGTAGCCATCGAAGGCCGAGCGCCCCGTCCTTCAATGCACCGGGCAGCTGCGGATGAGGGCTCAGTGCTTCCCTGGAAAGGGCTACTTCGTGCGGCAAGGTCGTGGAAGAACCCTGGCTAGATGCCCCTGGCTGGTTGGAGATCCCGCGAACAATCACACCCATCATGTTCGTAGCCGAGGAGGTCGAGGAGGAGGTCGAGGCGGCGCGCAGGGCGGCCACGGTTCGCTCGATGGCGGTTTCAACGTCCTTGACGTAGTGGTCAAGAGCAGATGACGACTTGGACTGCAGCGTCACGACCACCCATCCCGGTAGGGCCAAGGCGCACCCGGTTCGGCCCCACGTCTCGTTGTCCAGCCGCAATTGTCTCAACCAGCACACGATCGCATCAGACGGCGGCACGAGTTTCGTCGCGTCAGTTGGAGAATGGCTGCTTTGTGATGAATCGGCCAGAACCTCGGGCCCTTGTCCGCTTGCATCGCGCCTGCTCACAATGTCGATGCTCTGAAATAGCAGACTATCATCAGGTATGATGTGGAAAAGTCGGTGGCTTGAATCGCCTTCGGCGGGCGCCTCGCGGCAGTTAGTGGTCACGGGGGTGGACATATCACCGGCCTCGGCGACGACCAGTCCTTTTTCCCGTCGGACGCGAATAATGTACTGCAGAGTGCCTAAAAGGTCATCGCGAAACTTAGCGCACGTAGCGACGTCGTGTTCTAAGGTCAAACGTCTCGCCGTGTCTCCATCGGTGTCGCGGCGTCGCGTGGGAGAGTGGCCGCTCGAGGAAGAGGGGGGCGGTGCGTTCACGTCGTCGTTCACGCCGGTATGTCCTTCGCGGCAGTGCGCCTCGGTCGTCTCGAGATGCTGAATGAGGCGGCACTGTGCCACCTGCAACGCGGCCGCGGCGTCCGTGATGTCCTGCCGGAGGCCCACGAGCGACGCTGATGCCGCGTCTGAAAGAACAACCGATGACATTGGTTCTGTTGCGGGTAGTATGAGGTGACGTCGTATGTGTGGGTGACGCACCCCTTCGCCTTTGATTTATTGAATTCTCCTTCGCGATTAACTCGAATGCGAATAGAGGGGAAGACCGAAACGCAAGATTTTTTCTGACCAAGACATTGAATTGAGAGCTAACCATAAGCGAGAGAGAGAGTGAGAGAGAAATATGACAACGGTATGGCACGGAATCGTCCTGGAAGGAGGTATGCGCCAACAATGGTGCCAACTCTTATGTGGACGTCAGTCGGCCAGGCAACGAACACACGGCCGTGAGGCACAGGATCAGCCTAAAGGATTGTACACATTCTTAAAGCGATGTCCGCCTGTGTTGATCAATCGGTCCGCCTGTTGCAGTAAAATCATCATGCTTGCGCAGTTATGCATAGCAAAAAATAGCGCTTTTCTCTCGCCCATGTTAGGTCCAGCGCACGACGGAGGTTGACGCTCGCACTGGGATTGTTCGTAACGGGCAGCCGCAGCAGAACGATAGTTGGCCATGACAAAAGGGCGAGGCAACCATCCTGCCTCTT
>ERZ1292630.1080-Hain-H41-02um-R3-1080-length-27501-cov-7_pt1 | contig 23008 bp, 15 predicted proteins | sample MGYA00564408_ERZ1292630 | MGnify/ENA primary metagenome ERZ1292630 (study PRJEB36523, sample SAMEA6512641) | groundwater metagenome | collected 2019-01-08 | study: AquaDiva: Metagenomics assemblies of 32 groundwater samples
GGTGCAGGAAAAAGAGTTTGACAAGGGGGACCCCCAACCCGCGGGTAGCGAGCCTCCAATGTTGTTCCCGCTGAGGCGGAGATCAGACAGCGCGGCCATTGCCATCCAGGCGGCCGGCAGGGTTCCTTGGATCTGGTTGTCGGAGAGCTCCAGCTTGGTCAAGGAGGCCCAAATGGGTGGCAGCGCGCCGCTGAGCTGGTTATCACTCAAATCAATGGCTTTGATGGACGACATGTTTGTCCAAGCGGCTGGTAGGGTACCGTCGAGGTGGTTCGAGGAGAGATGCAAACTCGTGACCAACGACCATTGATGCCACTCTGGGGGTAGCGTACCCGTGAGCTGATTCGAAAAGCCGCTGAGCGTTTCCAGCGCGGACAGGTTGCACCAGAGCAGGAAGCGTGCCGGTCAGCTGATTGACATGGAAGTCGAGGACGTTCAGCGACGACAGATGGGACCAGACTGCCCTCCAGTTGGTTGTTCGCGACGTTCAGCTTTCGCAATTGTGTCAACCCCCGTCCCCAGTCAGGCGGCAGCGTGCCATTCAGCCGATTCGTTTGTAACATCAGCACGACCAGCTCCGTCATGTTGGCCCAGTTCGCCGGCAGCGGCCCGAGAGGGCGTCACCGTCATGCTCAGTTTCTCCCACTGAGGCGGCAACGTGCCGTTGATGTTCAAGTTGTCACTGAGGAGCAACGGCTTCAGTGCCGATAAACCGGCCCATTCCGCAGGAAGGCTGCCGGACAGCCGGTTGGCGTGCAACTGCAATTCCGATAGGAACGCTAAGTCAGCCCATTCAGCGGGCAAGGTCCCCGAAAGTTTGTTATTTCTCAACACGAGTTGTGCCAGGTTGGCCATGTTTCCCCAGCTTTTGGGCAATGTCCCGTTGATGGCGTTCTCAGAGATATGCAAAATTTCGAGGCCCGATAAGACGGACCAACCCGATGGCAGCGTGCCCACGAGCCGATTTTGCAGCAGTGACATGGAACGAAGTCTCAACATCCCCATCCAGGAAGGAGGCAGCGTTCCGGCAAGGCTGTTATTGTGCAAATCCGAGTACTCTAAGAGAGAGGGAGCCGCCCCACGCGTCGGGAAGCGGGCCGGGAGGATTGTTGCTACTGAGGTCGATCGATGTCAAGCCTTGAAGGGTCGCCACCGCGACAGGAGGAATCGTCCCGCTGAGATTGTTGCTTGCCAAGGAAATCGACATTACGCGTCCATCGGGTCCACATCCAAGGCCATACCAGCCGCACATCGAAAAAGCCGTACGACTCCACGCCTGCGACCGGGTCCAAGTCGTTCCAGCCGTGGCGTCGAACAACATCATGAGGGCGTCGCGTTCGTTGGTGTTCATACAGGGGCACGGCGATGCCACGACGCGGCGGCAAGGCGACAATTGCATAACGACGAGGAACATCAAGTAACACAGAGCCGCGCTGCCTCTCGACGTGGCTCCCGGACGGCACATAGGCGGACGTGACACCACGAAGCGAGTGACCCCACAAAATAGTGAGATGCAACGCCCCCCGTTTTTCGAGAGAACCCAAGCGTGGAAACACCAACGAGAAATGACTGATGGCCTATCATTTTTCAGTTCAGTGATAGCTGAAAAACAAAAAGACTGATCGTAAAAGTGTGTGTGTTGTTTTACTCGCTGCCGATGCACGACTGCTAAAGATGTGAAGGTGACTCCAGTTCATCGCCAACTAGTAATTCACATTCCCGAGGCAGTTGCCTCCGCACGCGGTGCGATATCACGCCGATCACAACAATAAACGGTGGGGTGTCGCCTTCGACGAGAGGGAAGCCACCTCGTTCCCGCTGCAAGGCTCTGTGGACGATTCGAGCGGCCTCCGCTCTCGGCGATGCATCCGTCGGTTGAATCGTCAGGGGCCGCACGATGTCGTGGGCTAGGATGCCATCCAGGTGATCATACTCGTGCTGCAACAGTTCCGACACTGCCCAAGGAACGTCCTTCCATTCGTGTTGACGACCGTGCGTATCGTGAAACCGGACCGTGACGGTGACGTGCCGGGCCACCCGCACTAGATCCTCTGGAAAGCTGAAGCAGTCGTCCCACAGCACCCGGCGCCGTGACGACTTGCGTATGATCGTTGGATTGATCAGGGTGTGCGCGGTCCCGTCGAGGAACGCCGCGATGACCCGCACGTCATAGCCGGCTTGTGGCGCCGCAATGGCGCGGCCGAATCCCTCGCGGTCGCGAAAATCCATCAGCACCCGGTGCAAGTCGGCGACGGCGTCCGCGAAGGAGACTTCACGATGGGCGACGTCACTCTCAGCGCCGGCGCCACCGGGTCCTTGCCGGCCAACCGACAGGGCCCATTGTGTCACGGGCATGACTGCCAACGCGGCGGGGGCGCTTAACACATCCGCTGGAACCGCCCGGGCCACCCTCGCCAGAACCGGATCACCACGGCGGCGAATAGTCGACACATTGGGGCGGGGGCCGCGGGATGCTGACATCACGCAAACAAACTCCTTGGGACCTCCGAAGCTCCCGGTGAAGCACAGCTCGGGAACAAAAGGGGGAAACAACCCGCATGTGGTATCGACGTGAGTGAGTGCCAACATCACTGACACTGGATCGAACCGAACGGAAGGGAAACGGCGAAAATCTCTGCGCTGTGACTGTTAATTCGGCTGATAACTGTTAACGCCACCCTCTCGCCTGGTCGACCCATCCCTTCGCGCTTCTACCGGGAAAACATGGTCGAGGCAGCGCGAGTGGTTACTCATCACGATCGTCGTCGTCGAGGTCAGCAGCTGTGGGACCATGGGGAGCGGCATCCTTTGCTCCTCCCTTCCCCCCTGCGGCCCGCCGAGCGTCTCGTTCGAAGCGTTGCTTCCGAATCATCACGCGCTTTTCTGTACTGACGACGGCGCGAGTGGGCGCCGTCCGGCTGAGCTGACGTCGCCGCTTCTTGTCAGGGGCCTTCAGCTCGAGCATCCAAGGATCCACTGGGGAGCCGCTCTCGGCCACAAGACGCGCGATGGCGGGCAACCGCGGCTTGTCGTCGTCGGTGAAAAACGTCAGCGCCACGCCGGTTTCGTCCGCGCGGCCCGTACGACCCACTCGGTGAACATACGCTTCCAACGTGAGCGGAATGTCGAAGTTGATCACGGTGCCCACGTTCTTGAAGTCAATGCCGCGCGCAAGCACCTCGGTGCAGACCAGAACCCAAATGCGGCCGAGGCGAAAGCGGCGCACGGTTTCGTCTCGCTCTTCTGCAGTCATCTTTGAGTTCATGATGGCCAACGGCAAGCCAGCGACGCGAATCTCATCGGCTAGCTCCTTCGTCCGTTCGATCGTCTGCACGAAAATGAGGGCTGGCAGCTGAAGTCCCTCTTTGAGCAAATTTCGCACCGCGATGACTTTCCCCATTTCGTTGCCAACGTAGATGAGCCGCTGTGTCACATGGGTGCTAGCATTCCGTCTCCCGCGCACAATGACGCGCACGGCGTCGTGCATAACGCTGCGCACCAGCTTCTCCGCTTGAGGACTCAGGGTGGCGGAGAAGACTGCCACGGTTTTGTTCGGGTTCGTGCAGGCGGCTAAAATCGTGTCCATGTGTTTCACGAAGCCCTCCGCCTCATAAAGTTGATCGCCCTCGTCGAAGACGGCTATCTCCACGTGATCCAATTTCAAGTCCCCGGTCGCCAGCAACGCCGTGGCACGCGCTGGGGTTGTCACGAAAATGTCCTTTCCCTTCAAGGATTGCCCGTGCGCCACTAGCTTCCAGTGATGGCCCGCGGTGTTCTTGGTCAAGAATAGCGCCTCCTTCTCAATTTGCACGGCCAACTCCTTTGTCGGCGTCGTGACGATGGCGCGGACTCCCGCGGACGTGGGGTTCGGCTGGCCCAGGATCGCCAGCATGGGCAACAGGAAGGCAATCGTCTTGCCCGAGCCCGTCGGCGCGCAAGCGATCACGTCGCGGCGTTTCAGTAAGCAGGGAATGACTTGCATTTGCACAGGAGTCGGTTTCCGGTGCTCGCGTTCGAAGAGGTTGTCGACAAGATAGGAAGGCACGCTGTACGGCGGCCGCACCAGCTGGCTAAAGTGCTCGAACGGCGGCGGCACATCCATGCCCCCCGACACTTGCAACTCGAAGCGTTTCCGTAGATTGGCTGCGCGTTTTGGGTTCACGAGTTGAATCGGATTGTGCTGTCGCTCATTGGCGGGTTGACCGTCCGCACCGTCTTCACCACCACTGTGTGTCTTTTTCTTTTTGTCCGCGAGATTGTCACGCGGGTGCGCTAGGAAGTCGTCGATGGTCGATACGGTGGCTACGGGAGGCACCGCGGTCGCGCTCAAGAGCGAGGGCAGCGTCGCAGCGGACAGATGTTGCTTAGCTGCGGTCGTGCCAACGGACTCCGACGAAGGCGTTCCCCGTTCTTTGTCGTTGGGAGAGGGCGCCGTCTTCGGGGCAGTCGCAGCTGCGTTTGAAAATACTTTGACGGCGGCGCGGAATCTGGAGCCGTCAAACGATGCGCCGGTGGACAACGCGCGGAACATCGCCGTGCTGTTCGCGTCCGCCATTTTTGGTTCCAAACTCGCGCGCGAACGGAATGAAAAAAACGTCCACCCACGCGCTACGGAGCGAACAACAACAACCACAGTATCGAACTCCCCCACCCGACGGAGCGTGCGCCGACTTGCGTGAGTGTGATCAACCCCTTCCCTCACCCCCCCTCCCTCTACGTCTAAACGACTGGATGGTGGCGGAAGAAATGGATGCGGGAATCGCGTACAGATTGGGGAGAACAGGGCGAGAGAGGAGAGGAGGAGGGATAGCGGAGAGAGAGAACAAATCGGTTTCCGGTAGAAGAAAGGAATGCTTGCTGAGGTACACATACAGTCCGGCGCTCCACGGCGGTTCGCGCGCGTGTGACGAGGGAGTCACCCTTACCATCATCAGGCGACGACCGCGGTGCCGCGGAGCAGCCACAAATTGTGCTCGGCGTCCGAGGGTATCACGGCACTCAGAACAAAGTCATCTGGCAGGCGACGCGCCGAGCGGTACACCGGCACTTGCGCCATGGGCTGCACGAAGGCCTGCGCCGCTTCGATTTCTGCAGCGACGCGAGGCGACGTAGGGGACTCGGAGCGGCTTCCGCTCTGACCGTCACGGCTGGGCAGCGCCGCGCGCGCGGCATGAATGCGTTGTCCCAGACGCGAAGACGGACGCACCAGGCTCGTTCGTACGGGCGCGGTGACCACGCCGCGGGACGCGGACAAAGGCCGCACGTGATTACACACGACGTGACGTTTGCTGGCTTCCACAACGGCTTGTTGGTGCTGCTGTTGTAGGGAAGGCTGACTGCTCGACACTTTGGAGCCCGACACATGCGGCGGGGGGCAGCGTTCCGCGACCAGCTGTAGCCGAGGAAGGCACCCGGAGTTTGCCGCCACGGCCACCGCCCCACTCACCGCGGCTGAGTCGGCGGCGGGGCCTTCATCAGCGTCGCCGGAATCGTCCACCATTGGGGCATCGATGACCTTTGCCGCCGACGACGGTGAAAGGGCGGGTGCATCGGCTCGGTCGAAGACATTTCGATCGGCAGCATCGACTAGCTTTCCTGCGCCCGACAGCATGCCACCTTGCATGCTGAGGCCGTCGATAAATACGAGCGGCGGTGGCGCCGGTCCCCGTGGGGAAGAAGGACGGCTATTCGGCGACGCGGGCCGGCTTCCGCCCCCACGCTGCGCTGCGCTGCTAGACGGCCGACTGACCGGAGTCGCGCCGCCTCGAGTCACGTCCGAGCCCGGAACAATGAGTTTGGCTTCAAGGGGACCGTCGACAAGTGCGGGGTCGCCTCCCGCCGAATCCTGCAAGAATGCTAGCACAAACGACGCTGGGTCGAGAAGTCCGCCAAGTCGCACTATCACGCTTCGTCGTGGTGTGTCGGCCAGAGCGACGTTCGCGTGCTCCGTGACATGCCGTGAGTGGGCTCCGAAGGACTCCAGCCAAGTCAAAAGTGTAGCCTGGTGCCAGCCAGTGGCATTCTGCCATGAGGTGGGGGTTCTCCCAGTTGCCAGACACAAAGCCACGTCCGAGGAGGAGCCCGCTAACGCAAGAAGCACGTCACCAATGACGCGTGCCGATAGGGCGCGGTGACGTTGCACTTCTGCCTTCCAGAAGTCCGTCATGGCGCTGCGTGAACTCTCCGGCCATGCGGAAGGCAGGTACGTCGCCATCGGCCACTGGGGGATCAAGGACAAGGCACGTTCTGCGGCGGCACGAACGACGACATCCGAGACGACTCCGTTGGCGTCGGTGGCGGCCATCGTCCGTTCCAGGAGCGTCACGATGCCCGCGGCGAAACGTTGCTGCGTCTTCCGTTCTGCGTCGGGGTGAATGCCGAGAACCTCGGTGCTATCCGTGGGCGGCAAGGAGTCCATGGCGGCCTCGTGGGCTGCCCGGCTGCCGTCCACGGGGAACCGTAAGACGCCACCGATGCTGCTGAGTCGACCGGAATTCACATCGTCGAGGACGGTCGGGTGGAGCAGCACGTCGACGTACGCGCGAACGACGGCTTGACTTGAGGCGTCCTGGAGACTGGCTCCCAGTATTGCCGTCATGGACTCGCGCAGTTCGTCCCAAGGGAGCGCCGTTGACGCCGAAGCGAGGGCCTCAGACGCGCCTCGGGACTGGGTCGCACCTTGGCGTGATGGTCGCTTCTCCAAGCAGCTCAGTAGCAACGACACGGCGCTGGCCACATCCGCATCGCTGCGGTGCATGTGCGCCGAGTCGCTAAATCCATCGCTGTCGAAGCGGCACCGTTGGTCGACCACCGCGCACACGTAGCTAATAAGGAACAGCAGGGACGAGCCGTGTCTCGGACACTGATTCACGACCTTGGCGAGAATGCCATCGTGGATGCACTCTCGATAGTGCCGCTGCATCGTCGACCGGATGCCTCGGTCCTGACCGAGCGCGATGCGTGGACTCGCGGTTTCGGAGAGGATACGAACGGCGGGCGACGACGGCATGGCGCCCGCATCGTCACGGGCGGCCTGCAAGCACAGAATCACTCGGCTCGGAGTCGACGTGGCGGATGCGGTAATCGCCGACGTGGCTCGTAAGATTGCGGCAATTTTCTCCGTCGAGCAAAGGTGCGCGGCCTCGACAAGCAACCATCCTCCCGCGCGGGCGGCGTCGGAAACCGCCTGCGACAGCGCGGCAGTGGGCTGGCAGGCATGTCGGACGAAGAGAGCCGCGGCCGGAATCGACGACCCTGGCTTGGCGGACGCACCCGTCCGTTTCGCCGCGGTCGATCCCGTGCTGGCGGCATCCGCTTTCATTTTGGCCTCTCGACAAATGCGCAATGCCGCGGCGACCACGGCGGTGACTCGAGCAGGAGCCACGGTGGCGTGATGCACGAGGAGCACCGGGAGCGACACCGGCGTTTGAGCGTCCGCTTGCACGAGCAACGGGGGCACGTCGACAGGGGCAAAAGGATCGGGGAAGTCGGTGCCGAATATCTCGGCGACGAAGGCGAGCAGTGCCGACGTTGCACGATCTGGCCGCGCACAGAGGGAAACGGCAAACTTCGCCATCGGATGCATGGCAGGCTCCTTTTCTAAATATGGGATGGGCGCCGTGCCCCCTTGCGTGAACCAGTCGCGCCAGCGTTGCTCACGCACCGCAGCGGTCGTCGTCGCGCCACCCGTCCCACCCGGGCCACGTCCCCCGGAAGGAACGGGCACATCCGTCGGCTCATGGAAGGCATCAGGGAGATTTTTCAGGGCCGGAAAGATGCGATGTACCGCCAGCAATCGCACCCACGTGAGTTCCGTGATGAAGTCGTACTTCGGCTTCATGTGATTGCTGAAGATGAAGCGATCCGATGGATCGGCCACGACGGCGTCCTTGCCAGACTTGGACGTCATGAGCCCGCCGCCGCCGCCCTTCCCGACGGCAGACTCCTTGCCCGCAACGGCGGCGGCGGCGCCTCCTCCCTTTTGGCCCGACTTGGCCGACGCGCTGGCAGCGGCGTTGAGCTGCTGCGCTTCGAGTGTCGCGGCTCTGGCCGCTTCGTGCTTTTCCCGCACCCGTGCGGCGTGAGCGGCTGCAGCGCTGAGCTGTGCCGATTCAAAGTCCCGCTGCGCTTGCACATCGACTGTGCGCAGCGCGCTCATTAGCCTCGCAACATCCACGGCCGAACTAACAGACGAGACGCTAACGGGTCCCTTCGACCCTGCCGGGGGCGGTGGTGGACACGTGGTGACGATCTGCGCGGCCATCACGGCACACCACGGCAGCTTATCATCTTCCATGATCGAGCCGAGTAGCGCCTGACAGAAAGCTCGCGTCGCGTGATCGCATCCTGCACCCGGCTGCCGAAGATTGCTCTGGCCCACCTTGAGCGCCGTCTGCGCGACAGCCATGAGGGAGTGAGTCGGCAGGCAGTAGAGGGCGTTGAGTTGCGAGGCGGCTACTTGTGCCGCGAAGATCAGAGAAGACACCCGCGTCGCGAGTGGTGCGATTTCATCCAGCTCTTTCAACATCGCCGGGGTCGGCGCGATGAACACGGCCGCTTCCTGCTTGAGCGACCGTGCCTTTTCGGAAGCCGAGAGATACGACAGGAACGTGGGATCCGCGAACGATACGTACGCCGTATCCTTGCTGCCGGTGTCTTCGATGTTCCGCAGCTGGTCGGCCACAAACGACAGGGTGCTTTCCGTGGCCTGAAGAAGCTGTGCCGCGGCCGAGACCGCTTTTTTGACGCCCTCTTTCAGCGCCGAGTTGGCGGTTTGTTCGGTCGCCTGAGTCGTCAAGGAGTGCTGGAACGTCGACGACACGCTGGCAGGCGTTGGGACGGCGTTCAGGACGACCGCGAATGGGGCCCCCCAGGCGCCAGAAATAGGGCCAGCGTCGACGGTGACCAACAAACATGGAAGCCACGACGCGGTCACCTCGATGACCTTGCGATAGTTGGCCTTGGTGAGGCCGGTCACCACGGCGGATGTCGTGGGCTGATCGGCCGTCCCAGAGCAGACTTCTTCGGCGGTCAGCGATTTCACCGCCGGATGTTGTGATCGCAACCACGACACCATGCTTGACCAGGGGTCCACGAGCAGGATGCGGAGTTCCGCGGCATGCAGGGGTGCCTTTTGTTGTCCACCTGTCTTCAAATACGCTCGCACCAGAGCGGCGTTGGCGAGCGCGTGACGGCCATGCGGCAAGCCGTGGGTAAAGCGCTGCTCCACAGACCACTGAATGAACGCCTCGGGCGTCATCCCGTTCAGAAAGGCCAGCACTCGGCTCGAGAGCGGATCCACGACGGACGTGGCATACTGGCTCTGCGCCAAGCTCTGCGCCGCCGCAATACACGCGTCTCGTTGCTCCAGCGTCAAGGGCGCCAGCATCATGGAGAACTGTGCCGCGAAGGCCAGCGTGGCATCGTCGCGTTCCTTGATGACGCTTTCACGGAGAAGCAGTTCGAGCTGCCCAACCACCTTCTTGAGCGCCACGCCGGATTGTGCGTACAACTTGTCTGCCTCCTCCGCCGTGCGTTGAATCGCTTCCGGGCCGGGTAGCGCGGCGGCTTCGGTTTCCTCGGACTCGGGATAAGCCGTCGCGGAGCCGTAACGCAGCCATCGCCGATCGATCGCCGTTATCTCGATGACCTCGTGAAGTTGACAAGTGCCGAGCAACGCATTGCCGGCTTGGGTATCCTTGACCTCGCCGTGCAGGACTTCCGTGACGTCCACTTTCGACAGCTTGACGATGAATTCGTACACGCCGGTTTGAATCACAATGCTATCGCCGGCGTCGACTTTGGCTCGACATTGACCACCGACGGTGTTCGGGACATGCAGTACTTCGCCCGATGGCGTAGAGAAAAAGACGGCGCACTGCTGGACATCGGTGAGCACGCCTTGGGCGTTGTTTACAAATTTCGCCAGCAGACGGATGACGCCCTCAGGGTAGTCGTTGAAGTTGATGGCCCCCTCAAACGCGCGCACGCCTTGCTCCGGGTCTGGTTTAAAGGCCAACTCCACTCCGGTGACCGTGGGCTTCCGCATCACGTCCTGGCTAAGCCTTTGACAAACGCGCGCATATTTGTCCAAGTCGTAAGTTCGGCGGTGGTTGAACCGGAACTGTTCCGCAGCTACGGCGTGGTACCAAAGCGCGCTTTCCACGGCCAACCGAATGGAAAGGGGTGGTGGGAGCGCGGCCGAAGGGGCACGACCGACGACGACGACGTTGCCGTTGTTACCGGACAGCGTTCGCGCGATGGCGACGAAGGCGCTCTTGTTCTCCCCCGCGACGCGCTCGATAGTACCTGAGATCGTTGGATCCGACAGACGCAAAGAGATGCAGTGCCCGCGGCGACGGAGCGTTTGAAGCGCCTCTCGTGGAATGCTCGTCGATTCCGTTTGCTCCATCCCCGCCTCCGAAAGACAGATGACCAAACGAACCGAAGACACGGTGGCCCCGTCGGATTTCAGTGGAATGCCCCTGAGTAAGCAGCACAGCAGGGTCCACTGTGCCGCCGTCAGTTCATTCGCGGCTTGCATCTCGATGATGGCATCCTGCTTCACTGCCGCGAGGAGCTGATCAACCGTGGCGGTGCGATCCGATAACGAGAAGGTGTCGGGGTGCACGGTGTGTATCGTTGCCCCGATGGCCAGCGCCGCGGCACGAAGCAGGTCACGGGCCGGGCTTCCTGGGTAGTCACGCAAAACCACCGGAATCGAGGCCGTGAACGCGAGACACATTTGCGAAAGGATGCTGACCGACTCCGGCGCCGAGAGTTTAAAGTTCAGTTCTAGTTGGGATTGGGCCATGCGAACCGCATCGTCAAGCGACAGCTTTCCGATCGTTTTCGGCTGACCGGGCGTCGCGGGCAGGGCACAGATGGTGTCCGCGTCGACTTTTTGCTGCGTGGCTTGCTCGATGGCGTTGAGTAACACTGTGTTAGTGCGCGATGAGACCCCGCAAAACGGTGCCGACGAGCGAAGAAACGAAAATAGCAGTGATCCGGCTTCCTCGGCGGTCATGGTGCCGCGAATGCCCTGCAGCATGCCAGCGAGCTGCAGCGCATCGCTCGCCAGAGGTGCGCCCTCCTGGGAGGGAAGTTCCGCGAGAATGCTAACGAGGGTGCCCGCTAATGCCGGCGGGACGCGCGCGTGTTTGAACAGCGCCGCAAGACAGTCCGAGGAAACGGCACCGCAGGTCACGATGACGGGCACGTCAGGTAACGTGGCCGCGGCTTCGACGATGGATGCCCCGACGAGTTTGCGTTCGACAGTCGAGACGAGCAACACGCGAGCATTCTTGGGAAGTGCCGCCAGTCGGGGCGATGCATTCGCATGGCCCGTTGCCAGCATCGTGATGAGACGGCAGTCTTCAGACACATGCGACCGTTGGAGAAAGTCTTCTACGATCCAAAGCACGTTACTGTTCCCCTTTTCGCGACTGGCGAAGGCGTCCAGAAGGGGCATGCTGGGTGCGACCGTGACCACGTCAAGGCTGCGCGACGTCCCGATCCTGCGCGCTATGGCTGATTTCGCGGTGGCGGCCGGTCCCTGAATCCAAGCCACTTTGTGGGCATCAAGACAGTATCCGACCAATCTCTCCGCTCGCACGGCGTGGCTCGTAGGTCGCACGGTAGCGCCCACCACGGCGTCGTTGCCCAAGCTACTGCTGGCCTCTCCGGCGTTTTGAAGCCAGGTGACACAGCGGCCTTGCCGATCCACCGTGGAACCAAACACATCTGCGGGCGTCAGCCGCGGGCACTGCTTCGCGACGTACGATGCCCACTGTAGTGCTCGTCGTGCGTCGGGCTCAAGAGGGAAGCTGCTGCCGGAAGCTGCTGCCTCATCACCCGTGGAGAGCGCACCCGTGTTATTGTTACCGTTCTTCGACAAAGCATGTCCACCGTCGCCACGGGGAAATAGTGCCCAGGTTGTGGCGAGCCAGAAGGCGGCCTCGATCTCCTCCTTGCGCGCGCCGCCAAGGGACTGCAGAAACCCACCCAACAGAGCAAAAATACGATGCACCACGCGGCACGACGGAGTCGGTGCTGACGGTGCGGAAGAAGAGGAGGAGGAAAATGGCATGACGGCGTGGTGATCGGCGACGTAAAAGGCGATCGCGTCGGGCAAATGGGTGCGCGCCAGCGTCCGCACGATGTCATCCGTCGGGTGCGTCCACGCCATTGGGGCCTGAACCTTCATGGCACAGAGGGCTCGCTCCACCAGCGCGTCCAACGACGTTTGGTCGGCGTCGACGACGCGGGACGACGCCACGATGGAGGCCGGCATCCAGTGAAGGGACGAAGACTCCACCACGACGCGTAGATCCTCTCGGGACGCGGATGAGTTCAGCACACCCAAGGCGGCGTGAAGGTCCGCGATAGCTCGAGGTCCGGCAGCGGCCTCGATGACTAACCACGTGACGGACTGCGTGGAGCGAGCGGTCGGCGGAAGGGCGGACAAAAACTCCTGCACGGCATCCTCTTTACCAGGAACACCACTGGAAATTCGAACCACGCGTGGGACACGCACATCGGCTTTGGGCGATGTCGCCAGCATGTCGGTTGCCGTGTGAGCCACCACCGCCGCGGTGAAGTCAACAAGCGTGGACTTGCCGCAGCCATCGGGTCCCGCGACGAGCACAAGCGACCGATCGACGGCGGGCAATTCCACGAGGTGCTGAAATAGAAGTCGCACGCTACGTAAAAACGTTTCATCTTGTGATGATGAGGAGGAGGTCCCTCCCGAGGCGATGCCCCCTCCGAGTAACAAGCCGTGGGCTTTCGCCGCCGAACGAATATTATTTTCCAGCGCCAAGAAGGTGTCAACTGTGCTGCTGGCGGGAAAGCTGCTGCGTACGGCGCCCACGAAGGCGTCCCGGTCCTCTCGCATGATCCGTTGGCCTAAGTACTCCACGAGTGCGCGTGAGACGACGTGACATTCGACGTACGGCGTGGCGGCGCGACGGAGCACACCGGCATAACGAGACATGTTCGCGACGGCAGCGGCGTTGCACAACATCCTTCGAGACGCGTCGGAGATGTGGCACTTCAGGCCGTTGAGCAACGTGTTGACACGTGCTGCCAGGGCTTCATACTCATGTATTCCGTTCGCGCTGAGCGTGGCCTCGATAATGTAGTGCAGTTCGGGTTCGCCGAGCGGACAGGAGCGAAACGCGTCCCTCACGGGGTCGCCGAGCAATCCCACGTCGTCCGCGATGGCGATGAAGTGCCAACCGGATTGCATGGGCACGGAACGCTGGTCGACCTCGAGCATGCAGACGTCCTGAGCGTTCTTCGCAGTTGCCTCATGAATCTCGCGAGTGGCGTAGGCGGCGGTGACGAGTCGCACGAATTGAGCCTGAACGTCGCTGGAAAGTTGATCGGCGTGGCGAACGACGCCCCAGGAGCCAGATGCGACCGTGGCACAAATGAATCGCTCCACGTGAGACACGTCGACGGCGGCGGCGTCCACTTCAATGCAGCTTGCGCCGAGCAGCGCGGCTAAAATCGCGACGGCGTGGCCTTTGCCCCGTCCCCGGGGAGAACAGACAGCGCTTCCTCGATGGGTCATGTAGCAAGCGGCGAGCCGCGTCCAACAGTCAACGTAGGCAGGCGCCGCCGCGAACGGCTGGACGCAACCATTGTACAAAAGCGGCAGGTTGAGTCGCAACGACCCGAGCTCGACGACGGCCGCGCCGGTTGCCACGGAGACGTAGCCGCGAAGTTCGCGCCGCCAGAGGTAGTCCTCGACGTCGGTCACGTGGCGCAACTGCTGCTCCCACACTTGCTGCAGTCGGTGCAAGAGGGTGAGATGCGCCTCGACGCGGCGGTGCAGCAAGACGGTGGACGTCTCCTCCGGCTTCGGCGACGGGGCTTGCAGCAGCCGCGTTAGGTTGGTGCGCAGCTCGTTGAGGACTTTGCTGACCGACTTGCGGCCGCTACTGGTCATGACACGGTTACGCGCCATGGAGGAACGTGGCCGCGGCGGTTGGGGCAGCGGAGCGGCAGCGGCGTCGTCGGCGGCCGCGGCGATGCGCCCCATGACCTTGTCGAACGCGGGGGTTGAGCGTCCACGAATGTCGATGTCTAAGAGGGCGGTGGCTTGCCCTTGGCCGGCCGAGCCTTTCAATAGAGACCGCTGCTGCCCAGCCTGTGAACGAGGCTGGTTGGCCGAGCTGGCCGCTGCTGCAGTGCTGGCCGAACCGGGACGGGGCTCCATCGGCGCACTTGGGGAATGTAGCGGCCTGGTCAGGGTGTTCACCCGCTGGGCCGCGGACCCTGGGCGCTGCGTGGCACCCGCCGCCGAGGCGGCAATGGGAGCCATGACGACCGGCTCGAACGCCGCGGGCTCCGCTCCCCCCGAGGAGATAGCGCCCTCGCACAGCATCGTCCACGTGTGTAGGATGGCAAGCTGCCCCACTTGGCACGGCGCGGCGGCAAGGAAACTCCAGTCACCGCCGCCGCTGGCCATTCCCCCCGCGCCGAGGACGATCGACTGGCAACGACTCACGGTGGCCTGAAGACTTTCCGTGACCGTCCGGCGCACGGCTGCCACCAGGGGCGCGGCCCACGACGTCAGCTGGCCGGAAGCCACCGTCAGAGGTGGGTTCAACGTCAAGCGCTCGCCGGAGACGCCCTCGACAGCGATGATCACCAGAGAATTGTCGGGGGACGTGACGATGCTCGTCCAGCTCGGGAAGAAGGTGGGCATGTGGGCGGCAAGAGTGGCCGGCACCGCAAGGTCGATCTCGCCAAGTAGTGACAGCAGCGCGCCATCCTCGAACAAGTGCAAGCGGGGGAACGCGCTTCGAGCGCCCGAAATAATGTTGGAAACACCCTTGTCAACTTTGTCGATAGTGGCCGCAGTTTCGTCCAACGCGGCTTGGCATGATCCCGCGGAGGGCGCTTGCCCCACGTCTACGGACTTCAGGGTGTTGGTCACGTCATGCAGCAGCCGTTCGGCGCGTCGAATGTCTAAATCGAACACGGATAAGCTCCTGGCGATGACCGGCGAGGACATGAGCTGCCGGAAGGCGCGAAGGCGCGCATCGACTTGCGACCACACTTGCAACAGGCGGCTGCTGTGGGCGAGCGATTGAATCACCGCACGGGCCGCGGAGGCGTCGCCTGCGTAGGCCTCGATCGACGCGGCGATGGCGTCGCTTGCGTTGCGGATGTCGTCGATGAGCGACGCCGCGCGGTCAGAGTCGAGCTGCAGCGCCCCGCCGCCCACGGCGGCGGCGACCACTGGTAGCGGCATGGACATGCACTTTTTCGCGGCGAGCAACGTCTTGCGTAAAGCATCCTCGGCTATGGCCAACTGCGTCACGAGAGCGGCGCCGTCGGAGTTTAATTCTACGAGCTCTTTGATGGCGACAAGGGATGCCGAAAGCGCCAGGGACGAGGTGGCCTTGGCGGCATCGAGCGGAGCCCCAGTCGTAGTATCACCTCCTCCTTCTTCCGCCGGCGTTGATTCATTACCGTCGACGTCGGCAGCGTCGGCGGCTGTTGGCTTTGCCATCGCCGATGTCTGCTGTTCCAGGGTGGCGATGAACGCGGACCCGGCGAAGAGGGTTTTGTAATGAAGTAAATGGGACACTTGAACGTCGTTCTGCTTGAACAAACGAGCGCAAGTGTACCACTTCTCAAGCTTCTCGCTCCGCTGGACACCGTCGCCGAATATTTGGAAGGGACGAAGGTTCCCATGAGATGCGATGAACTGCCGCAAGGATCCAATGTGCGAGATCATTTCAGCGTCATCCACCTCGGCGACCGGTTTGTTTTGATGAGCGAGGAAGGAGCGTATGACACTGGCGTAGGACTGCATGTACTTGACCAACTGAGCAAGGTCATCGCCGCCTGCGCCGGATATTTCACTCGCCTTGATTTCGAGCTTCAGTAGCTTGTTCAACTCTTGCAGTAGCTGTCGGCCTTCGGAACGCAATTCAGAACTCGACATGATCTTGGTTGAATACAGAGAGGATGGCCCGAAAAAGAATTAAAGATTGCTCGCGGGCGTTTGTGTGATCGCTAGAAGTGCTGCGTCTTTCGTGTGACAAGGATGCGAACGAAGCAAGGACTGGTACCATTTTAGTCTCATCGATCGACCTTTTCACCCGCACGCTGCGTGACGCAGCGAACCCAAAGGAAACTTGTGCGTGTGTAAAGCGCTGCAAAAAAACCCCCCAGAAACCCCGTGAAAGGTGACACATCCATTTCCCGTCAGTATTCGTGGGGGAACACGAGGATTGTGGGGGGAAAAGAGCCGTTCACTCCAAGAACAATTTCTTCCTCCTCTCCGCGACCATGCCGCACTGTGGGCAGTGACGAAGGTGCGGTGCGCATTCGACGCACGCGGAAATGTGCTGACAAGGGAAGAAGAGTGTTGCTGAGGCCGCCGTGCGACACGCGCCGCACAGGCCGGCGAGGCCTCCAGCAAGTTCTTTCGTCGCAGCAACGCTCGCAGCCGCGCTGATAGCGGCCTCTGGGTCTGCCTTTACCTGCACTTTGGACAAAAATAGTGCCTCCTCAGAATCGCTGACGACGACATCTTCCGATGGACCGTCCGCCAAGCGCGCATTGGCCCGGAGGGCGAGTCGCTCGCGGCGATCCTTGAGCCACTGACGGCACCAAAATATGAAAAAGGCGGTGCCGAGAATGAGGAGCAAAAAGAAAACGGTACCGAGGATGACTGATACAAGGAGCAGCGTGGGCATGTGCATCGTCGCGGTCACATCGACGAGCGGCTTCAGAGTCGCGTTGGCGGGAACTGGCGCCGCGACGCAGTCGTCCGTGAGCAAATCACAGTTTTGCATGTAAGGACAGCAGCCAAGGAACTCGTTCGCATCGTCGAAGCAACAAACTGGGGCGATGTCGGGGCAGCTGTTCATCCAGCCCCCCTGCGCGCATTGAATGTCAGCCATCACACCCAAGTCGTCTTTGGTCACCATTAAGGATACAACGACGGCGAAGACCAGAACTATCCTAACCGCGGACCGCATTGGTAAAAAGAACAAAATCTATGAGGATAGGAAGGGCCACCAACAATACTTATTCACTTGCCCATTCACTTCTTTCGCTCTGCATCATCACGACCCGCGATTTCCATTGTTCTGCCCTCTGACCTGTTTCGTCGATCACCGAGCGATTGGGGCAGACTTTCCACTGAGTGCAACTGAAAAAAATAGGGGGAAGAGGGGGGAGAGGTGCCCTCTCTCACTCCATGAAGAGCTTCTTGCGCTTTTGTATGACCGCCGCGCACTGAGGGCAGTGCCGTATCCCCTTGCTGCACGGCGCGCACACGGACACATGATCGCATGGTAGCAGCAACACGACGGCGGCGGTCGACTGGCAGATGAGGCACGGTCCGGCGATGCCATCCTTGGCAGCGGTCGCGACGAGGGGCGTGTCCATCGAACCGGACGACACATTGGGTGACGACGAACCAGCGCAGTCGACGACGCGGTGTTGCTTTCGCACAGCCTCGAGAAAGGCCTTTTCTTCATCAACCGTGACAGCACATACTTCAGCTTCGCCATCGACTAAGGCCGCACCCGCCAATTGCCGTTCGCGTTCCGCGCGGTCAAAGCTGCGCGCGCGACAAAATAGAAGTAAGAAGATGCCCCCGCTGATCAACAATACGGCGCCCACCATGGAGCTAATCCCGGCAATCACAGCGACTTTGGACATATGCGCGACGTCGCCGATGTCGGCTAAAGGAACAGCGGTCTCATTTGGGAACGTCGGCGCTGGCACGCATTGATTACTGGCAAGGTCACAGAGCTCGAACATGCCACAGCATCCGACGAAATTGTCATTCGCGTCGAAGCAGCACACGGGACTCTGTGTGGGGCACACGTTCTCGATGCTGTTGCGGCTACATTTGATGCCCTGGTTCGTGTCATCCGACTGGGCCGTCACAACCACCACAGCCCAAGAGGCTACGAGAAGCAGCACGGCAACCGAATACGACACAACCGACATGGCGACGGAAAAGCCCAAATAAATGGATAAGAATCAAAAGCCAACCGAAGGCACGGGACGAAGGAGGGCTTCAAGCTGATCTGTGGAAGTGATGAACGAGTCAAACCGAAAGGCGTAACGAAAACCCTACATTGCCTCGTTTAATAACGTTTGCAGGGAGCTCGGAAAATTTCCCTGGTCCACGCGCACACACGAAAAAAAATTGCAGCCACGCGCCACAATGACTGCCCCGATACACTGTCACTTGCTTGTGTGTGCGTTGCTGCGAGCCGTTGTTCGTTTTGTGGGAGGATCACAGCTAGGCTAGGCTTTGCACAGTTCTCCAAATCCGAGCGACCCGCCGCTTTGCACAATCACCACCGTGTTGTAGATGCCGAGGGCGATGGTGCCGATCATGCTGCCCGACATGATCGTGGCCAGCGCGACCACGATCAGGAAGCTCCACCCCTTCTCTTGGATCTTTTTCACAAAGACGAATTGACCTATGCATGTGCTCACAATGCCGCAGCCAAAGCAGAGCAAGCCATAATCATACGGCACGTTCCCTTGGACGACAAATTGCAGCGCCGATTCCGCCGCGACTAGCAAGGTGAACATCGCGCTCGTCGCCGACGCTTCCTGTGGCACCAATTTCGCCTCGAGCAACAAAAAGGACAGCACGAGACCCCCGCCGATGCCCAGCAACGCGGCAGCGCCACCTGCGATCGAGGACAGGATCGGAAAGATGATCGACGAATACTTATTCCACTCAAATGGAACCTTCTCCGCGTCCTCGGAACCCATGGCGATGGCGTGATGGGCACGAGCGAGATGCTGGCGGTAGCCGAGGGTAAGGGCGAACTCGTACAGCGTGATGAGTACGATCAACACCCAGTACACCGGGCTGCCGCATCTCACGACGCGGCTGCGAATGATGTTCACGATGAATAGTGGAAAGAACGCAGCACAGACTAACAGAATAGGCACTAACGGGAACTGAGGCGACGCTGGGGGTGGTTGCACCGGAGGGGCAGCATGGTTGGTCGATCCGTAGGTCGAGACGGAGACGGCGGCAGTTTTCGCCGCTGCCGCTTCCTCCCGTTGCAATAACCTTGCCTTGTCCGCCGCGCGCTGCTTGATGACGCGCAGCACCACTCGGTAGAGAATGTAGGTCAAGAGCAATAGCAAGGCTGCCATGCGAAACCAGTCGGGCACGACCTTGCCGGCAAGGTTGCCATAGAGCGTGCCAACGAGCGAAATGGGCAACCAGAAGGCTAAGATGGTCCAGTTGATCACAGGTCGGGTGGGCTGTGGGGGCTGGTAGTCCGGGTGGAACCGCCGGGCGAGAACAAAGACGTTAAAGAGGCTCTGACCTGTGATGGTGGCTTGCGAGAAGGCCACCGCGTTCATCACGGGAATACCGAGGGCAGGGACGAAGACGGAAACCAAGATGGCGCCTCCACCCACACCAGCAACAGCGGCGACGGAACAAACAATCACGATGGTGGCAGCCGCGATAAACGTGCCAAGCTTCGCATTCAAGTGTCCGATGACACACTCATGAGATGCCGGATTGCACTCCATGGCGGTTTCGTAGCATTGATCCGCTACACTGACGTTGCAATGGGCACACGTGTCGTTCACGCACGTCAGCGAGCCGCATTGCACCCGCTGCGTGGGTACCGCGCACTTGGCGCCTTCGCCATGGTCCGCGGCTGAAACCGCAGTTTGCGACAGGGAAACCACGAGCGCGACGCAAGTTCCGATCATGGACATCATCCTATACGAGGATGGGAACGCCATTTTTGAAAAAAAAATCAGGGAGTTTTGACAAAAAAAGAAGAGAGAGACGGATGTTGTTAAGAGGGGCCTTTGGCAAAACCGAAAGGGAAAAGACGCAAGATACCGCAGGGTGTGGCGAACGAGCCAATCCCATCCTAATCCGGGAGCCAAGATCGGCGGCGAATTTTGTTTGCTTGCAACATGTGAGAGGGGGCTGGGGTTGTTGACCGGCGGCAGATTTCTTTTGAATTGTCTGTTGGCGCCGGGTGTGAGCAAATAGAGCTATCTCGTTTTCCGTTCCCTTGACGAGCAAGACAAGAACCCGTCTGTCCGAAAGAATTTTTTCTCTCTCTCTCGGTTTACGAGGGTTTTCCAGTGCCAACGAACTGGGGTTGCGCGGCGGATGCAACATGGGGCGCACGCAGGGCATCGGTGGCGATCTTTTGTCTCGCCTGTGGGTTCTGCTCCCCTGCGCGTTTGACTTCATAGTCTGCAGAGTCGAAAAATTGCTTCGCCTCCATCTCCGCTTGCACCTTAGCGAGTTGCGGGTTCTTTTTCTTCGGCATGTTGGTTCCAGCGGGGGCTGTCGACATGTAGGCTGCCTTTGGTGTACCGAGTGGACCAATGACACACAAAGACCAAGAGGAACAGCGAGAGAAATCGAATCTAGTGGCACTCGTTATTGGGGCGGAAACAGCCACCTGGCATGAGTGAATCGTCAAACAACTCATCGGCTCAGACAGAGACGGAAGGAAGAGAGTTGGATTCATACCCACCCGGAAGTGGTGGTGGATTGTAGTAGCGCACAAGAACCAAAAATAGAGGAATGAAAGAAGTCTAGCCCTTTCAGCACGTTGTCAAAGCGGACGCGAGAGCACGCGCCTTGGTGACCGTGCGGCGAACCGAGGGAGCCCTGTCCCCGCCGCGCTTTGTCTGTAACGACAAGGAGGGAGTGCTTATCCAACAGGTCCTATCAGTGGTGCCGGGCCCATGAGAACAACACACAAACAATAAAAATACCGCGTCTGGGTTCGAACGAAGGACGCGTCCTGTTAATGGGGTGCCGATTGGCCTCGGCGTGGCCGTGGGGTCCCCCCCGCAAACGTCATCAAAAGTCTTCGGCCGCCGCCGCGGCCGCGTCGGGATCCTTCAGTTGATCCATCTTCATCGCCATGCGAAGCGCCTCGGGCACGGCGTCGGGATCCTCCAGGTTCAGCTTCGCTCCCTCCTTGACGACGTTGCCCTTGTCGCGCTTTTGCCGTAGCTTCTCTTTCGCCGCGAGCTCCTTGGCTTTGCACCTTTCGACCACTGGACCACCGCAGTGCTTCACGGCTTTCATGCACAGCTCGTCCTCCAGTTGGTGAAGGGCGCGCAGGTTGCGGATCATGGACACGATGGTGTCATCGTGCTCGTCGACCACCGTGGCGCAGTAGTGACCTAATTTGCGGCCAAAGGCGAAGACTGCTCGCTTGTCTGCCTTGTTGTAGTGGTCAACAGAGGCTTCCAACGATGCATTTTTCGAAAAAATGCGCAGACCGGTGGCGTTGTCGATCTTCAACTCATAGGTCGTTTCGACGTGCTTGCACAATCCCTCGAGGATTTCGACTGCGCGCAGTTCGGATGACTCATAGTCGACACGTTGCTTGTCCCCGACCAGGCGGTGTGACGTCTTGACGCTCGACCTAATCTTGCGGCTCTCGTTCATCCGGTGGCCGATCTCCTCCACAATGGCCTGACAGGCCGAGCACTTGAGGTGGTGGTGATCGTCGCTGTATTCGAACGCCATCGCACCGCCTCGACCGCCGTGGGAGCCCAGCAGGGACACGAGCACTACGAGCAAGAGTAGGCCTGCGCTTGCGATAGATCGCATTATTTAAAGAATTGTTTTTGTCGTCGTGCTTTCTTGGCTGCAACGCGTTCGCGTTCTATGCCTGGAAGCGCTACCGCCCTGAAAGTTCGCAAAACGCAACAAACGTGGTCCGGCAATCCCCTCCAAAGAAAGGGAGATTTGAGAACGAAGGGATCCAGGAAGGGGAATGAATCGTCGCTTTCTACACGCCAAAACAAAAAACATCACATAAGGTCCACCAGCGACTCGGAGCTCGGAGGAGTTCGTCACTGTGCCGCTTCGGTCGGCGCTGGCGCCGGTGCCGTCACGAGTGCCCACAAATTAGCGGGCAGCTCAGGAGCGTTACCGCCACGCACCTGCTTCGCCAAGTACCGGTGACAGCACGTCTCGCACTCGACCCCAAAGTCATTGGTGTAGTGGTCAGCGACGGTCGACGCCAACGGGGCGTTCGTGTTCACGTGTAGAAGCACCACCAGAGCGTTCGCTTTCACGGGCTGGCCCTCCATTTCCAGTCGGAATTCAGGATTGGCGTACTGAAAGATCCAATTGGTGATGGATCCCGAATCCTGAACAAGAAACACCTCATGATTGCGCGACACTTTGGAAAAAGAAACGGGCGATTTCAACATGGACGCTAGGTAGAGGGGCGATGACGCGACATCCGGTGCGGCGGCCGCCACGCCGGCGGGCATGGACAACGCGGGATGCGCGCGAATGCGGAGGCGTTGTCCGTAACGAATAATGTCATCGGGAGCTGCGCCGTCATTTTCTAGCACAAAGACATTCCGTGCCATGGGGCCGCCCGCCTTGGCCGTGGTGACGGCAAACTTGGTCATGTAGCCAATCGTCGCGCTGTCGTCTAAATCCGTGGATAGCAGTCCATCGGTTCCAGCATTCTGAATCACGACGGCGGCACCGAGGTGAAGGAGACCATCAGCTGCCAAGGGCGTCAGCGGGACAGGCGCCTTATGGGCTTTCACCTTGGCCAAAATTTGTTGGCCGAGCGTCGCGCCCGCAGCGGCTTGGCCTGCTTTTTGCTTTTGCAGAAGGTGGCGTCTGTCGCGCTCGTAGGCGAGCTCCTCTTGCCAGTTACCAATGAGCACCTTGCCGTTCGACATAAAATGTTCAGTCAAGGCGGTCAGGAGGGTGAAACACGCGGTCTCACGACTGTGCGACGGAGGAATTGGTTCGGGGACTAAACTCGCAATTGGCCATCCATTAGCAGAGACCGCTCTAGCCACACGACGCCAAACTCGAGATCCTTCGATGTCCTCGAAGACACACACATTTCACACGACAACAGGGGCCCGGTCGGAAGGAAAAACACGAAACCCCCTTTCCTTTCCTCGTATCCTCCTCGCCGCGGGGGGGGGGGGGGGGGGGGGGGGGGGGGGGGGGGGGGGGGGGGGG
>ERZ1292630.1491-Hain-H41-02um-R3-1491-length-23002-cov-7_pt1 | contig 23002 bp, 6 predicted proteins | sample MGYA00564408_ERZ1292630 | MGnify/ENA primary metagenome ERZ1292630 (study PRJEB36523, sample SAMEA6512641) | groundwater metagenome | collected 2019-01-08 | study: AquaDiva: Metagenomics assemblies of 32 groundwater samples
GGGGACCATCGACGACTCACGGCGTCCGCGATATTTGGTTCTCGCAGGAGGACAGCGTGCTGCCTCCTACAACCAACAACCGGAGCGCGGGGACGGCGGTAGCGGCCGCGGATTCGATCGTTGGGAGGGAGGTCCGATGTTGGCTCGTGCCCGATCCCTCAGGAGGTGCCACGTCGCCCTCGCGGCATGCGCTTCGGTTGCGGGCGGTGTGCGTCATGGTCACGACGCCTGAGAACCCCGCCGCCGGCACAACGATCACTGCTCCGACGAGGTCTCATCAGCCGCACTCGGCATCACCTCACCCGGTCGACGGAGTGCTGCGCTCTGCCGGCAGTTCTCGGCACCCGGGCGCAAAGACCATCGCCGTCGCCACCGCCGTGCCACCGCAAAGGGGGCAGCGAGAAAGGTCGAGCGAGTCGGTAGCAAGCAGCAGCGGCAGCAGCGTGTCAGAGGCTTCTAACTACGCCTGGGCGGACCCGCGCCTCGCCATGGCCCCTGTCTTTGCGCAGATGCGGGCCTCGGTCACGGGCGGGCCGACCACCTCCTCGTCGCAGACCTCGCCGCCGTTTCGCCGTCGTCATTTTCTGCACGGCACGATCATCATCTGCGAGAAGGACTCTATGTTTATCGCCCCCGACGGACCGCCGCAGCCGGACGTCTATCTGGCGCGAGAGGAACTCCGATTGCCGCAGGATGAAGCCAACATCCGCGTCGGGGTGCGCGTGCGGTTCGCGACCCTCGGCAACGTGAAGCGCGCTGGCCAGTTGCGCGCCGTGGACGTGACCATAGACCGCGATCCGGAGACGGGTGACCCAAAACTGGCACCCCGTTGGCCGGGACGCATCCGCGATCACGGCCGCTTCGCTTGTGACGATGGGCGGGTGGCGATGTTCGCCTTGAAGTACCATCGACACGTCGTCGACCTGTCGCCTCTCGTTTGCGTCAGTGCGTTCATCGTCACCGATCTGCAGTCGGGTGGGCGAGGCTGCTGGCGCGCGGTCGGCATCACCGAGGGCGAGGTGCCCATGCCCGTATTGGACCGCTTAATTGGCCCACTGGACATTGCCCGACGAGAAGCCGTCATCAAGCGCCTGGTGGCGGCGACGCCACCGCCGTCGTACTCCGCGGCGTTGATGAACGTGGTGCCGACGACGTGCGGCCTGCTCCCGCCTCCGCCCATGACTGCGGCCGTGCGACTCACACCGAACGGTGGTATCGGCGACGGTGGCCACCACCGGGATGCCGAAGACGCAGCCGACGACCGGGGGCCCTTGCTGCCGACAACGGGACGTCGTCGCAGTCGGTCTCAAACGAAGGGACGCGTGAAGCGACGAACGCAAGACGGCGCCGGAGACGGCAACGACGACGGCGTGGCAGCGGCCGCCACGAGCCGTGGTGGTCACCCCTCCTACATGTCAACGTGGGAGACGGGCACCGTCGTGGCCTTTGACGGCGCAACGGGAGTCGTCAGTTTCGCGCCGACGGCTGGCGACGGGGTCTTCGCCGGCTCCCATCTTCACGGTGGTGGCCGGCGGCAAGAGTGCGCGTTCCTTTGGCCGGACGACGTCATCGATGGTGTCCTCGCCGCGTCCGTGGGCGTCGGCGCGTCGGTCATGTTCCTGCTTCAGCCGGGCCACACCGCGGCGGCATCCGCGCATCGAGCGTGCTGTGTCACGCCGGTGGGTTCCGTTGGGACCCCTTCCGCCGTGTCGCTGCCTGTAACCGCCGCATCGTCTCCTTCAGTTCCGATGATGTCGTCGTTGCGGCAGTACCTTATCGGGCCTACGGCGGTGCCCTCGCCCCTGACGGCGTTGCGAATCGGCGACACGCTGCTACACCGCGGAGGCGGCAAGGTAGAGATGTCCGTCAGTCGACGAAAGGCGACGGGGGACCGTCGAGCGGGCGAAACCTCACGTTCCGCAAGGCCACGCAGTGAAAGGCGACGAGGGGGCACGAAGCGCCGGCGAAGTGCGACGAGGTCGTCGTCCTCATCGTCGTCGTCGTCGGCATCCGGCTGGTCAAAGCGGCCGCCTTCCACACCTCCAAGGTCGAAGCGGTCACCTACCGCTTCGAGCTCGCGGCGGCACGATGGCGATTCAAGGGCGGCCGCCCACGGCGATGGACCCCGTCACGGAAAACGGCGATAGCCGCCACAGATGGGTGCGCAACAGAAGAGTGTGTCTCTTCCGCTTTTTTCTCCCCCTGCGCCGTGGCAAGTGACCCTTGTCGGAGAAAAACGCAAAAGTCGCGGAGGAAGGATGACGACGATGATAAAGACAATATCGGCACTTCGATTATCTCCATCGCACTTAAGCTCAGTCAGAGCTCTGACATGCTAGGCAACACCCGCTACACACTACGTCTGTCATGTGTTAGATTGAATTGATTGTTTTTTGAGTTTTCCCTCTCGCTCTCACGTTATCTGTGCTTAAAGTAACCGAAATCATGTCCATCGTACCGAAGAAGAACCGCGACGACATCTACCGCTACCTCTTCACGGAGGGCGTGTTGTGCTGCGAGAAGAACCGCCTCAACAACTGGTCCGGCGAGCTCGGCGGGAAGAAGTTCACCGTCCCATGCCACCAGGTCATGCTGCTGATGCGCAGCTTCAAGTCGAAGAAGCTGATCAAGGAGCAGTTCGCGTGGCGCCACTTCTACTGGTTCCTGAACGACGACGGCGTCAACCACCTGCGCAAGTACCTTCACCTCGCGGAGACTGTCGTGCCCAACACTCAGAAGAAGCTGAAGGAGGGTGCTGAGCGCGAGTTCGAGCGCCGTCCCGCGCGCGAGGGTGAGAGCGAGGGCCGTGGACGTGGACGCGGTCGCGGCTTCGGACGTGGCCGTGGCGACGGCGCCGCTGGCGGCGAGGAGGGCCGTGGTCGCGGGCGTGGCTTCGGCCGTGGCCGTGGACGAGGCTTCGGCGGCGACCGCGCGGAGTACAACGCTGAGAACGCCGAGGGCCGCGGCCGTGGACGTGGCTTCGGATTCGGTCGTGGCCGCGGCCGCGGTGCGGAGGCCGCTGCTCCCGCAACGGCGTGAGAGTCTCGCTGAACCTGACTGAAAGGGCGTGGTTCCTCCCTTTCTTTCTCGTCCAAGAGCGTTGTGTGTTCTTGTCAGCCCCTTTCTCTACTTTTTCCGACGCCTTTCTAGGAATTCGATGTGCCCTTTCCTAAGTCGGAATGGGAGTGCGCACATGAAGGATGGAAATGGTTTTGGTGGTTGAAATGCCGTATCTCCGCTGCGACAAATGAGAGGCGACCCCTGAACCATTGACTGGCTTTGCCCGTTGACCTTTTTGCAGAAGCAGCAGCTTCTCACGGGGAACGCGCTCAAGAGTTCCGTCTTTTCACTCCCCGCGGTAAACTCTATTCATTGACATGCGGATTCTTCCATCCTGGAGTGATCGCAGCCCCGAGATGGACGGGCAACGCCCGCCGATCGTGACTCTTGCGATGCGGCCCGACGGCGCGCACGTCGTCGCGGCCGCCGGCAACCGCGTGCTTGTCTTCGACGCCGCCATGGGCGACCTCATCCACAGCCTCAAAGGGCACAAAGACACCGTCTACTGCGTCACGTACAGCGCCGACAGTAAGCGCTTTGCTTCCGGAGGGGCGGACAAAACGGTCATCATCTGGACGGCCAAAGGGGAAGGGATTCTCAAGTACAACCACAGCGATAGCATCCAGTGCGTCGAGTACAACCCGACGACGGGGCAGCTGGCGTCCGTCACATCCACCGACTTTGGACTTTGGTCGTCGGAGCAGAAGAACGTGGCGAAGCACAAGTTGCCATCGAAAGGGCTGTGCTGCTCCTGGACCACCGACGGGCTGCATCTCGCCATCGGCATGTTCAACGGCCAAATTTCCATCCGCAGTCGTGCTGGCGAGGAAAAAGTGCTCATCCGGCGTACGGCTCCCGTGTGGTCGCTCGCGTGGAACCCTGCTCGCGATGAGTCCACCGAGGTTCTTTGCGTGGGATCGTGGGACCAGCGCTTGTCCTTCTACCACGTCAGCGGACGGCAAGTGGGCCGCGACCGGGAGCTGACGTTTGATCCTTGCTGCGTCTCGTACTTTGCCAACGGAGAGTATCTCATCGTGAGTGGGTCCGACAGGAAAGCCTCGCTCTATACCCATGACGGCATCCCCTTAGCGCCGCTCGCCGAAGGCCAAGACTGGATTTGGGCGGCGAAGCACCGGCCACGACACCAAGCGTTTGTGATGGTGAGTAACGATGGCTGCATTCAGAGCTTCCAGATCACCTTCTCCACGGTGCATTCAATCTACCAGGAGTACTACGTGACCCGCGATAACATGACCGACGTGCTCGTTCAAATGCTGACAAGCGATAAGAAACTCCGCATCTCTTGCCGTGATTACGTCAAGAAGGTGGCCATTTACAAGGACCGACTCGCGGTTCAACTCAGCGACAAGATCAATGTGTTCGAACTCTTCACCGACGATCAAGGCGACCTCAAGTATCGCATCAAGGAACGCATCAACCGGAAGCTCGAGTGCAGTCTCTTGTGCGTGACGTCCAGCAACGTCGTCCTGTGTCAGGACAAGCGGCTCACGTCGTACGATTTTATGGGTACCAAACGGCGCGAGTGGGCGATGGAGTCGGCCATTCGGTATATCAAAGTCGTCGGCGGCGTGCCCGATCGTGAGGCGTTCTTAGTCGGGCTCAAGAGCGGCGCGGTGCTGAAACTCTTCGTCGACAATCCATTCCCAGTGCAACTGCTGAAACTCTCGGTCCCCATTCGCTGCTTAGACATTAGCCACAGCCGCACGCTCCTCGCGGTGACGGACGACAACGGCCTGTGCCAGGTCATCAACGTGCAGACCAAGCAGGTCGTCTGCACCGAAGCGAATGTCAACGCCGTGGCGTGGAACACCGACTTCGACGATGTCCTTTGCTGCAGCGGCAACAACATTTTGAGCATCAAAACGGGTGACTTGCCTCCGTATCAGCAGAAGATGCAGGGCTTCGTGGTCGGCTTCAAAGGGAACAAGGTGTTCTGCCTGCACTACAGCACCATGTCGACGCTCGACGTTCCCCATTCGCACGCGCTTCACCGATACGTCGAGCGGCGCGAATTTCAAAAGGCGTATGACATCGCGTGCCTCGGGGTCACAGAATCGGATTGGCGGATGCTCGGGATGCACGCCATGTCGCACGTGGCGTTGGATATTGCGCGAAAGGCGTTTATTCGCATCCGGGAGGTCAAATTAGTAGAACTGCTCAACCGCGTGGAGATGGACCGCAAAGTGAGCGGTGGCGGCGCCGGGGCCGCGGCAGGGGCGGCGCCCACAGAGGATGATGCCCTCGTCCTCGGCGACATCCTCGCGTTTCAGGGAAAGTACCACGAGGCCGCCAAGGTGCTCATCAAAGCCGGCCTTGACAGCCGCGCGATGGAAATGTTCTGCGACTTGAAAATGTGGGAAGAGGCGCGAAAGGTGTGCTCCTCCGAGGATCATTTCAAGGAGCTCTTGCGTCGCCAGGCCCGCTGGGCCGAGGACATCGGGGACTCCAAGGAGGCCGCGAAGCTGTGGCTGACCGCGGGCGACTTCTCGCGCGCCATTCGAATCCTAGGTCAACTTGGCAACGTCGACGCGCTCATCGACGTGTGCCGAACACTGCCCAAAACTGACACGGCAGCGATCACCGAGTGCGGGCAGTACTTTAGACAGCACCGCGCGACGGCGTTTGCGATCGAGGCGTATGAAAAAATCGGCGACCATCGTTCGCTGTTGATGTTGCACGTGGAGGCGCAATCATGGGACAACGCCTTCCGGTTGTTGGAGAGATTCCCGGCCTTTACGTCCGACGTTTACTTGCCGTACGCGGCGTGGCTGGCCATGAATGACCGATTCGAGGAAGCCCAGCTGGCGTACATCAAGGCCAGTCGGCCCGGGGAAGCGGTCCGCATGATGGAGCAGCTCGCGCTCAATGCCGTGGTCACCCGCCGGTTCAACGATGCCGCTGCCCATCTGTTCAAACTCTCCCAAGGCAACGCTCTATCGGCCGACGTGGTGGCAGCCGCCGCGGCGTCCGGCTCAGGCGGCAAGGACGCTGACACGAGCGCCGTCATTCCGCAGCGCCAACGCGTCGCGCTCACCGAAGCGGAGGCGGCGAAGGAGCACGCCAAGCGGGATGTTTTCCTCCGGAAAGCTGAGCTGTACTACGCCTACGGGATGATTTACAAGTTCGTGACGCAGCCCTTCACCTCGCACGACCTGCAGTGCTTATTCAACGCGGCCCGCTACCTCATCGCCATGATGGCCGACATCAGCGACGTGCCCATGAACATATCAAAACTCGACGTGCTGCTGGCCTTGGCCCGCCTCGCGGAGACGTTCGAGATGTACCGCCTCGCGAGGCAAGTCTACGAAAAGCTGCAGCAGCACATCGTCCCGCTGCTGCTCGCCGATCAGATCGAAGCGTCGACCCTCATCATGCGTGGGCGGCCGTTTCAGGACCGTGAGGACATGCTCCCCATCTGCCCTCGGTGCGGATCGCACTCGGCGGCGTTGACGGGCTCCGGCGACCGCTGCTCGGTGTGCGTGCACCCCTTCGTGCGATCCTTCCATAGTTTCGAGGTGCTTCCGCTTGTGGAGTTCGTCATTGCCGATGGTATTTCCGACGCCGAGGCGGAGCGGCTACTTTTTTCGGGCGGCTCTCGCGCCAAGCAGCTGCCAGGGCATAACAACTTGCTCCCACCGTCTCAGTCCGTGCCGTCGAGCAATCAGGCCGCGGCCGCCGCCGACGTTATGACCTTCAACGATGACCCAGACGGCTCCGGCGCCGATGGCGGCGTCCCCGATCTGTTCAACCAGCAGCGATTCCAGATGATGATCGCCGGCGCAGGCCGCGTGACGCAGTATCAGCCCATCGTGTGCTCCGCCGACGTGATTCGCCGCATGACGCCGGAGTCCGTGTTCATCGTCCGTCGTCCCGGCCGCGGGGCGCTCTTCTATCGCCTCGTGGGCCAAACCGCCGCCGTCTCCGTGACGCTGTGCGCCAACTGCAACCACTTCTTCCACTCCGATGACTATGAGTTTGAGTGCCTGAAGACCGGCGCGTGCCCCTTCTGCCGGTTTAAACCCAACGGCCCGTTGGGGAGCACCGCCGCATCCGCAACATCTGTCAAAGCAACGTCGTAGGCCAAGGCGGTCTCACCTCCCTTCCCTTTTTCTCCACTGTCCCTTTTTCTCGACCCCAATTTTGTCGACCATGAATCGCCCCAGACATAGAACACGCAACTGGGCCCGATCCTTCTGGTGCGACGGCCCGAGCACTCCGCTGAAATCAATGTAGACGTTGCGGCCGATCCACGCGAGATTTCTCCCCTCCCACCACGAGTTATCTCCCCTCCTTCATGTGCGTTCGAATGTGTGTAGCGCCCCAGAAAATGGGTACCCGTCCCAGAAGAGACGACATTTCAAAGAAACAACGCCACTATTTCGTTTTTCGTTGTTCACTGCCGTTTTGAGCGTGACGGTTGAGACGGATGTCGGTCCGCTCTCTGGTAGACCGCGTGAAATCCTAGAAGGGGGGAGCAAACACGCTCGGCCAACTTTGGTCTGGACGTGTCCAGCATCACCTGCCGGCCCCGGAAGGAAGTCTGCAAAGTGCATTCTTTTTTCTCCTACAAAAGGTAACGTAAGACTGACACGCGCGTTTCAAAAAAAAAACGCGCGGGAATTCACAAAACCTCCTTGGTAATGTCTTCCAGTAGGGGCCGCCGTAGAATGCATCATTCTGATGCCGTGGCTCTCTGGGTGTGGATGACGGCGTCGGTTTTCCTCCTCGCGTGTCTGAGTGGCGTCTCCAGCGGACAGTCACCGCCGGCAGCGCGACCCGCCACGGCACCCCGCCCGTCCACAGGAGAGTCGCACCAACCGGTCGATCCGGCTGTTGGGGCACCCGCGACCCACCACGATCCCGTGGATGCGATGGTGAGAGACGAGGCGGAGGTCCTGGGCAATGCTGAGGTCCATACAGGTGATCTCCATGAGGGCATCGCCGACGCAAGTGAAGAGCCACCCCCCAACAAGGTTGGCCCACCCCCACAGCAGCATGACCACGACAACGACAACGCTGACGACGACGATGTCGACCAGGATCCTAGCAGATCCGATGAAGCGGATTTTGTCGCGGAGCTGCGGTCCATGGCCACGCAGTTGAAACAGCATCGGGTGGATCACGAAGAAAAGCAGTTGGGCGAGGCCGCAGCACCTGCGGCCGACAACGGAGCGGAATTGTCGAGGCGCCCTTCTTCCTCGACGACGACTGCAGCGGCGATGCGATCCACCAGTCGGTACCTTTCCGGTCTCATACGTGAAATCACTCGCAACGACGGCGATCGCCTCGGGGGATCGCTCGATGATGCGTGGCGCCGCTATGTGCCCCCACCCCCAGCGTCCCTTAGCAGCATGGACGACGACAACGACGACGCTACGGCCACCGAGGAGGCAGGTAGCGGCATCGAGGCGAAGGCGGCCAACAGCGGCAAGGTGGAAGGTCGGTCGACCGTGGACGCAGGAAAAGGTGACCTGACGCCGATAGAAGAGATGCCCTCCTCCGCTCAGCCGCAGCAGGCACCTGCCGAAGGGGAACATTCCTCAGCCTCACACGAGCTGACGGCGGGGGATGATGTCAACGGCGACGTATCCGCCACTCCGACCACCACCACAGGTGCAGAGGAGGGGTCTGTGCCCCCGGAGGAGGCAGCCGCCTTAACCGGCGCTCACGGGGAGGAGGACGAGCCCCCGGCGAGGGGGTTCGACGGCAACAGCTTTCTTGGCGGAACCGTAACTTTTCGCATCGATGCAAATGGTCAAGCCGTGGTCGACGGTAAACCGATGGCTCTCGGCGATGCCGTACAGCGCGCTTTCAGTCAACAAGAGTTCCACATCAGCGGCGACGTGCCCTCGGCGTTACGGGCGTTATTGGGGGGTGGGGGCATCGAGCAACACATTTTGCGCCACTTGCAACCTCCTCCGCGCTCGCTCGAGGAGATGGCGGCCGCGGCTGCCGACCGCCGGCGACTCGAAAGCGAACGGTTCGACGCGGAAGTGGAACGTTGGAAAGTTATCGCAGCATCAAGCGACGACGAGAACGACGGCCATGTCGATGATAGTACCCCTACTTCTGATTCCGCTGCGAATTCGGTCGCGACGTCCATCGCCGAGGAAACCGAACGCGTGGCGTTTCCAACCTCGCCGCAGGATCTTGTGCGGACCCGACCAGCCACGACCGTGCCGCGCCGTTCCTTCTCTTCAGCGGATTCCCCGACGGCTCCTTTCGTTGAGGCCACGCCGCAAGCCGCGTTTATGAATGCCGTGTCATACCGAAAGCGTCAAACGAGCATGCAGCTCCTGCGCGCGTACCGGGACCAGGCCGTCGCCGACAGAGGGAAAGCGGCACCGCAACCTTCTGACGACCCGGCGCCGGAGGCCTCCGGTAGCTCCCAGTCGACAGCGCAGTCGGCAGAAGCGCAGCCGACTCACGCCGCCGCCGCAGCCGAAAAAAATGATACGTCCATTGTCGACGAGGGGAAGCTCGCGCTTCTCCGAGCGCACTTCTGCGGCTGGGGGTTTTTGTCCTTTGCCACCGCGCCGGGTGCGTCGCCGTCGTCGTCGTCGCCCAAGGGTCGCATCACCACAGTGTGGGACGGCCGAGACATCAGCGACGAACTGTCGATCGTCGGGGTCCCCTTCGTAGCGCTGCAAGCGGCCGGGAGGAGGCATCGAAGGCGCGACGGCAACCACCACCATCGACACAATGTCGAGGAGGAGGATGTCAACGTGACACAAGTGACCACCGCGGTCGCGCAGATTACGCCTCTTGACGTGGCGGAATTTCTGTCGCGGCGCCTGTGGCTGATGGAGCCAGACGTCGTGGAGGGGGAGGCAGAGGCGGACACCGCGACAGACCATACCCATCACAACGGTCTTGCGGAAAATGCCGACGCGGAAGAACGATCGCTCAACGACCGCCTCGCCGCCTGCACCGCCGAAGCAGAGGGAGGCGGCGGCCGGGGTCATGTCGAGGTGGAGGAAGGGGAAGCGCCGGGTGCCATCTCCCCCGCGGTGGACGAATGCCTTCGTGGACGGACGACGTCCCGTCGACGGTCGAGGGAAGCGACAGCGGCCCTCAGGTCGGCCTCTCGGAAGCTGGACGCGTGGCAGCGTGACCTGTGCAACGCTCGCACGCCGAAATTGTACTGGCTGATCTCTCAGCTCCATGATACGGGGTTGTTTGTTCCCCGATCTCGGCGGAAGGCCTTGCTTTACTTGCGCATGGCGGTGTGGGAAACAAGACGCCAGCATCGTCATCTCAGCACGGCGGCCGCGTCTTCTTCCCGTGTGGCCAGACCGGCGGCGGCCGCCCCATCCTCGCCGACGGCTGGCGGAGGCAACGACCGCCACGTTGCGATCCACACGTCGCCATGGCAGCCATTCTTGGCTCTCAGTCAGCGGTATGAGCACGCGTCGTGGCTGGGCCGGGACAGTGGTGTGTCGACTGCTGCTGGAGGAGTAGGAGCTACGGGCACGTGCGAACTGGCGTTGTGGACGCGCATCGAAGCAGCGTATTTAGCCCTCTACGGCGAGTTGCCACCCAGCGTGCCGTCTTCCGGCGACGGTCCCGACCTCTGGCAACGCCGTCGGCAGTCGTTCGACGACGCGTCCAGCAACAGCGCGGTCGATCAATATCATTTTCCCGTGCCGGTGCTGCCGTTGTTGATGCCCGCGGTGCCCACCGACGAGCTGCCCTCGGTCGCGCATGTGGAATACATGGCCGAAGTGCTCGCCCAGGCCCCTTCTGCTCGCCGGGTGCACCGCCAGGCAGCGGCAGTCCACAGCGACGGGCGGCCGCTGGCGGCTCTGACGGACGAGGAGGAGGCGTGGCTCTTCGCATCCGCCGTCGCGACGCGGATGCGCGCCAGCAGCACTGAGAGCGGCGGCGGCCGCCGTCGTCTGCTAGGTAACCCGGACGCGGTCACGGGCGACCTGAGTTACCGGCTCATGATCGCCTACGCGTGTATGACGGGCCGAGGGGCAGCGAGCCGTCTGCACCAGCCGCGCAGCTACCACTGCGCCCGTGACCATCTCGAGGCCGCCCTCGAGGCCTCCCCCTACGAAGCCCTGCTCGGCCTCGGGCTGCTGCACGCCACAACATTCGTCAGCGAAGCCACCGGCGAAATCGAACGCCCGATGAACGCCACCGTCGCGCTGCGGTACTTTCGCTGGGCATTGGAGCTCCGTGCGCCGCAATTTGTCCCCGCCGTGCCATTCTCCATTCAAGGACGGCCGCAGGCGCCTAGCCCAGTGGAATCGACCCAATCCCTGGAGGAGCTGGGCACTACGACTGGTGCCTCAACGAACGAGGCCAGCTCCAACGACGACGCGACTGAGGCGAAGGTGGTCCCCGAGGGGGCAGTCCACGGCGGCGTCGCAGCAGAAGGTAAGCCATCTGATGTACCCCCATCCACAACCGTGTCTGGGCGCCGTGGCGGGACGGCCAACGACATGACGGCGACGTTGACCGTGCAACCTTCCACGCCGGTCGTTGCCGGCGACGCGTTGCACTTTGCGTCCGTCGCCTTGTTGCGCTTGCAGGGACAACACGCGCGGCGACATGCGGCGTCGCCCCAAATGGAGCAGCCGCGCCATCAACGCATTGACGCCGACTTCTGGTGTACGCCGTTAGGCGGAGATCGCAACGATCGCGCCACGACGACGGCCCTCGCGCTGCCGTTTGTCGCCCACTATCTGCCACTCGTGAACCTCAGTGCGTACGCTGGCCAACGCACGGCCGCGTATAATCTCGCGTCGCTGCTCTTCGATCTGGCGGCTAGTGTCACCGACCACCCGCTTGAGTCGAGCCAGCATCATCACAGCAGCGCCCGTGGCGGTCAACCCTCCTCCATCTCCTCCATGTCCAACGGAGAAGTCGTCATCTGCCCGCTCGAGTGTCTGTGCTTCCGCATTCATCATGGCGACGAAAACGGCGACGGCGGCGGTTTCAGTGGCGATGCAGTGGGCCTGGACACCACCGCCACGAGGGATGCAGTGGGCCTGGACGCCACCGCCACGAGGGATGCAGTGGGCCTGGACGCCACCGCCACGAGGGATGCAGTGGGCCTGGACGAGGGCGGAGGACACGAAGAAGAAGGCGCAGGAAACGCACCGCCGACCTCTTCCCCACGCGACCACACTGCTGATCGTATCGTCGTATTGGATCTGATGAGCAGTTTCCAGTGGCTCGAACGGAGAGCTCTCGAAATCGCTGAAATTCGTCGCCGCCGGGGACAAGAGCGCGTGCCGTCTTGGGCGAGCGCCCTACTCGGCCATGGCCGATACTGGAAACAAGGAGGAGCGTCCCTTTCCGGTCGGTGGGGAACTCACCATCGCATAAGCGAAAGGAAGGATCATCAATTGCGAATGGGACGCACTCTGAAAAATGAGGATGCCGTCACAGGGTCGCCAGCCGCCCTACGCGACGAGAAAATCAGGCAACCGCTGTCCCAGCCCGCGCGAACGGTACACCAGGGCATCCTTCGTAACCACCTCCGGGACATGGCACTCCTTGCACTAGGCCACGCCAGCGAGCTTGGCAGTCCCGAGGCACAGTTGCAGTTGACACGGTCGCTATTTGCGGTCTACCAGTCTGAAGCGGTGCGTCGCGTTCTGCTTCCAGCAGCTCTTTCGGACGAGACGACTGAAGCGGAAGGAGATGTGATTGACGACGACGACGACGATGGCCACGACGGAACCACTGCGGCCGCGGCGGACGCGCGCAACGCCGATTGGGTGCCACGCCCGTGGCGACGTCCGTCACGGCGCCGGGCCGCCACGAGGCCCGACGGCCTCTCCTTTACGCAGGAAGGTTGGTCCCCGCACCGCAGCACCCAAGTCCACGTGGTGTCGGTGTATCCGCCTTTGGGCGGACCCACCGCTGCTGCGAACGCCAACGGCGCCGTCGAGGAGTCGACCGACGGCAGGGCGGGAGAGCAGCAAACGTTACGCCAAGGCGCCTCCAAAGAAGAGGGGAGCAGCGCTCCGCCGCCCGACTGGGGACGTCTCCCATCTGCTTCCTTCACGTACGCGCTGGACGACGCCATGCTCAGGCGGGGGGATCTGCCGCACAAGGCCTGGGAGACTCCTGGGAGTCGTCGTCCTCCGCGCGTCGTCACGCTTCAACGCATTCCCCACTGCCGGCAACACTTCTGGACCGTCTCGCGCCTGCTCGCGGCCCATCAAGGACTCGGCCGCCGTCGGATGGCGATTCCTCGCGTGCTCCTCACACGGTACGGGAAAGTCGCACTGCCGCCCCCCGTGGAAGAGTCATCCAGCACAACGGTGTCGACGCCGATCAGCGACTGGCTGTTGATGGAGCAGCTGCAGCCGCTGCGCCCCCGCACCCAGCCATGGCGAGATCATCGCCCTCCCATCCCTTCAGCCGCTGCTGGCCATGCAAACGGACCGGTTTTCGTCGACGCCTCTGCCCTGACTGGCGTCCGTTGGTGCCTCGTGCGCGTCAAGCTCATGTGCGAGGCGCTGGTGCGATGGTTCGCGTCGGCCGTGCGATCCCTGCTGACCTTGTCCATGCTGCGTCGCCCCTTGAGGGCGTTCGATCCCCTCGACGCTGATTTTACTACCTCCTTCGAGCCGTCACCGGCCACCGGAATGGCTTGGTGGGGACTGCCAACCCAACCGGGAAGTCGACTGGGCCGCGGCGAGGACACCAAAGGACACCACGGCGGCTGGGCCACGCCAGTGGAGCAAGCCGCCGTCTTGGAGGGTCGCCGTCGTGAGCTGGAACGAACCTTCCATGCCGCCGCCGTTTTGCTGCTGCGGGTCGGCGGCGGGGGGCAAAGCGGCGGAAGGGCGGCGCTAGAAAGGGTAAAGGCGGATGACGACGAGGGAAACGCATTCATCATCGCGGAAGCCACGTGGCTCGCGCCGTTGACCGCGGTCCGCTACGAGCGACTGCGAACGCAGATGCCCCTCCTCGCGAACCACAAACGAGAAAGGGACATGGAAGACGCTTCTTGCATTGTGATCACATCATCAACGCGGCCGATCGGCACGGCGGAGGACGAGGGGAGGCAAGGCACGATCGAAGTACCGGACCACCATCCGCTTCAGGGCATCGTCAACGACATCACCGATGGCGTCGTCGGGCGGCTGCTGGAGCGTGGCTTAGCGACGGACACGGTAAGTGGCCCAAGCCGCGACGTCGTGCATTCGTGGACGATTCATCGTCACGATCTAACGACGGCACACCACCATCGCCAACGACCGGTTTCCGCCTTACCCCGCCAAGTGCGGGTGGACCGGATGCGGCTGGCCGATGCCTCCGCGGAGACGGACCGAGCCCTGTGCCTTGTGGGTGCCCCACTATCAAGCGGCGACGAGGAGGTCAGAGGTGAGGGCGGCGATGTCGGACCCCTCCGATGGCAACAGCCGCAGCAGCAACAGGAGGATACGTTCTTGACGGCATGGATCAACGGCCCGTGCGACGCTCCCGTCGATGGTGGAGTGGCATCCTTCTCATCGTCCACGATTGCTTCGGGCGCCGGAACGGCGTTCTTAGAAGCCCAACATCAACAGGTGTTCGAGTTCTCGAAGTACTTTTTCCCAGGCTCGGACGGGGGCGGTGGAGGGGGCGTTGAAAGCCCTGCCATGGCACTCATCGGCGCTTGGCTTTCCGCCACGGAGCTGACTCGGCTGACCGTCACGCCAGAGGCCGCGGCGCTGGCCACCCAAGTCGCCTTTCAGATCGCCGGCACCGCCCTGCCGCGGCGGTACGGCACGACCCACCAACAAGCGACGCTTCAATTTGTTCAGCGCCACCACAACATTAAAGCCAACGGAGAACAAGGAGGAAGAGAAGTAAAGGAAACCAGCAGCAGCAGCAGCAGCAGCAACACCCCTTTTGTGAGAAGTGCGGTCACCGACGATGCGGGACCGGTAGGTGACGGGTGGCGTTCATCGCCGCCCTCGCTCGACGAGCCTTGGTACGACACGCTGGAGCGATTCTCCTCTGGGACTGATCCAGAGGGAGCAGTGGGAGGAACACACGCAGCAGCAGCAGCAGCAGGGGATGATGACCGCGAAGCGCCGCCCCATGCCATCACGGAACTACTCGTTGCCGTGGATTTTGCGCTGTCCAGTGCGCCTTTCATCTTGACCGCCATGACCGTCGATGCGCTCATGACCGCGATCCATGACACGCTCGCGTGGATAGGCGCCTGCTTTTACTGGCCGTCGACGGGAGCAACGGAGTCCGACAGGAAAGGGATCGGAAGGCTCGTTCAGCTCATCGGCCAAGGTCGAGTGACGGAATTCGTGAGCGCAATATTGGGTGCCACAATGGACGCCGTGGACGCCGTCGTCACCACGCCGATGCGTCGACTGTTCGGCGGTGGAGGCGTGGCGGCGATCGGCACGTCGTCCCATCCGTTGCGCCGAGCAGAAGAGGTCGATTTGAAACAAAATATTCCCGGAGTGGACGCCGCACCAGGAGGGGGAGGAGCGTCGCCGCACCTCCTCGACTGGATCGATGCGGAGACGGTGCCCTCCGGGAAGCGGCAGCGCCACCGTTCGGTGAGCCGCGCCGTGCTGATCAGCATGAGCCAAGAGGCTCGTCGGCAGCTGAACACCGAAATCGGCGTCGATGCCGAATTGATGGGCGATTACCGCGTGAAAAACTCATTGGATCCAGCCGGCGTCGAACGACGACGAGATCTCGACGTGGACGGCTTTCGGGATCTGGTCGAGGATGCGTCATCGAGCATGACGATGGCCCACCCCCCCGATGGCGTCGCATTGGCCGATCCCCTCGCAGCGCGACGCACTGGATTGCGAGCGCGACGACCCCTCCGTCGTCTGCGTTCACCATTGCGCCGACCATCATCGCGCGCTTGCGAGCCTGGGGACCGCTACTGTGACGACGCCGCCTTCTCAGAGCGCTTCGACTCTCATCCGTCGACGTCGGCCTCTCCACGGCGGCCTTCCACGACGTCCTCTGACTGGTTGGCGCCGTGGGCTTGGCGGTTTGCAAGCTGGAAGGCGAAGCACGTTCATCGCCTCGTTTCCACCGCGCTTCACTACCTTGGCGCGCGCGACAACACCACCACTGTCGGTAGGGCGAGTCCAGCCACCGAGATGCCGTTTGTGGAAGGCCGCTTGCCTTGGAGAAGGCACGTCACCGTCGGCATGCTGCTGCAATCGCTCCGCTTCGAGACGCTCCTCGCAGTCTCTCTCTCCCAAGGTGCCAGCGTGCACCATCGGCAAGCTGTGGCGAGCCAGTGGAGCGTTAGTACCTCGGGAGCAGAGGACCTTACGTGGTACTCTCTTGGCGCCCATCGCAATTACGGGTGGGTTCTGTCAGTTCTCGCGGGTGCGGTGGAAGCCGAAGTGGCAGCGGCAACGAGACGCACCAACAAGAAAGATGACCGCGCCGGAGATCCGATATTGGCAACACGCCGACAAAGGCTAGAAAAAACAGGGATTGCGCTGGCAGAAACGGGCGCGGACCATCTCTGGCAGTGCGCGCTCACTGCCTTTGATGCTCGCTACCTCCAACCGACCATGCTGCAACGCGATTTGACGCCGGAACAAGTTGTCGCGTCCGAAATCAGCGCCGCGTCCATTCGTAGGGCGGCGAACAGCCGCCAAACAGGAGGAGGTGAGGGCGGAGACAAGAAGTCCATCTTTGAGGCGGCGGCTCGTCAGGCGCACGCCGCAACGTGTCTCCAGCTCCTGGGCATGCTAGCCGACGCCGCAGGGGTGGACGCCGCCGTCGAAACGACGTCCACGACGTTCAACGCGGCGGGCCAGGCCATACGGCACCTCCCCATGGCGCTGCGTCGTCACGTCGCCCTCAACGGCGGTTTGTTTGGGTGGCGCGTTGACGGCGGAGCGTATCCAAAACGGAGAGCGGCTTTATCCCGTGCAGCCAGAGAAGGAAGGCGAGCAAGCAAGGCACGGGACGCCCCAGCGACGGCCGTCGGCACGTTGCCGGGCATGGCTGGAGCGGCGCAGTGCTTGGACGCCGCGTTTCTCTCGCTGGGAGTCGCCCGTTTGGCGGATGACGGCGGCCCGGTACGTTCCCGTCTCCGGAGAGGCTCCTTTGCGCACCATCGACGGCTTTACTGGGACGCCGCGACTGGGGATGACGTGATCGCCGAAGGGCTGTGGCCGCACTCGGCGCAAGCTGCCGACGGCGGCCCGGACCCGTTGCCCGGACCACTCGGGCAGCTCACACGGCGAAAAGGTCCTTCGGCGCCCGTCAGCGTGTGGTGGGCCTTGCCTTGGACGTTGACTGCTGTGGCCCGTCGTAGTCTCCGGGAGGCCGCCGGCGTCGCGTCGTCGTTCCAATCCGAGGCGGATGAGGAAAACGATTCCGTCGCAGGCGGTAAATTCGGGCGATCACAACGCTCTGGAGGGGCGTCCGAGAAGCACCCAGGCTTTGATGCGTTGCTCTATCTTCATCGACGCGTGTCACATTCTGCGCTTCGGCAATTGCTGCCGTCCGCTCTCGATCCGGTCACCCGCCAATCATCAGCGACAGCAGCAGTCGGGGGGCCGCGTCTCGGCTTACGCGACGACGACGACGTCAATGCCAAGCAAGCGGCTGTCGCTACCAGCCTGTTCAACACGGCCGCGTGTTTACATCTTAGTGCGGTCACCGCGGCGCAGTCTTCGTATCAGCTCAGTCGAGGCCGGCAGTTGACGGGGGACTCCTTCGAGGCGGCCGATGTGGATCCATCAGGTGACATCGGCGACGACGACGACGACCCGGAGCCAATCAGCGACACAGAGGGAGGAATCTCCCCCGCCAGTGAGCCGGCGGCCGATCACAACAACGACGATGACGACGACGACGACGGCGCATCGCTCGCACCCCCGACAACGGTGAAGCTCACGCAAATGTCACTCCCGTCCGTGGAAGGGAGGTACGCCCTGTGGGGCGTGCTGCGGCACCATTGGCTTCGCGCCATGTCCTACGCCCACTTGCGAAGAGGGGCAGCCTTCTCCTCCCTCCGGACAACACGACCCCCACCACCACGCAGCCCCGTCCGGTTTCTCATACAGTACTTCGGAGGAATGACCAGCGCCGAAAACAGCGAAGCAGCTTCATCGATGGAAGGGGGTCCATCGGTCGTCGTGGGGGCCCGCCGTGCGGAAACGGCTGTTGCTGGTGGGTTGCACCCACTTTCATTCGGCACGCCCTTTCTCTCGCTCTTTTGCGATGCTGGACGCCTCGCTAGCGCGTTTAGTCACAGTCTCACGGCTCTCCATCTACCAAATTACCGCGGCAATCGCGATGATGATGATCATTATGTGCGGCTTCTTAGTGCGGACGAGGTCGACATGGCGGCATGGACCGACGTGGACGGGGACGCTGCCGTTGGCTGGTCGCCGATGACATCCGAAACGTCGGCGGTGGTCGTCAAAGACGGCCTTTTGGATTGGATCATTCACGTCGACAGACGTCAACGATTTTTGTTGCAGCAACAACGTCAAACAGACAAGAAACAAACGCCACGGGGGTCGGCGCGGCCGCGTGCCTCCCAGCATGGAGACCGTGGCACGCCATCGGATCGTCGTGTCGGCGCTGTCGCGAAGTCGGTGGTGCTTCCATACCGATCACTGCAGAGGCTGGTAGACGCGCACGCACGGCTCCACGGCTCCAACCACGACCAAGATGATGCAGTCGATCTCATCTTTAATCTGTGGACGTACGAGCGAAGAGACGGGGGAGATGTTCTCTTTGGGGACGATCGTAGCGACAGCGACGATGGCTCCTCCAGGTCGCCCGCGGGCTCCTCTGCTGACCTGCAGTATCGGATCGTGCCTCGACTCGGCAGCCGGAGGCGCAACGTGAATCTCATCATGGCGGTGCGCAAATCTTCCGTCGCTCCCATCCTGGCGACCGAGAAGCCGTCGACGGTTGGCGGCAGGAAGCCACTAATTAATGTAAATCAAGCAGCGAGCCAAGCAGAGGCCGAGAAGGAGGAGGTCCACCGTGACGAACGCGAGCTTTCTGCCACGCGCGACGATCCTTCCAAGTCGTCCCCCAGGGTCCGTCAGCACGACGGTGTGAAAAACTCCAACGCACCAACAACCCGCAGCGCGCAGCGGCGGCGCGATATAGACGGGGACGCAATTTGGAGCAGCGATCAGTACCGTTTGCCCCCGAGTCCAGCAGGGGAGCGCCAAACCACCACAACGACATCGGCGGCAAAGCCCGCGACGAGCGCAGCCGCAGAGCGGCAAGAAGCGAATCAGCCGCAGCATGGTCATTCCAAGACTGCCACCGCTGGGCAGCAACAACCCTATCTCCATGACGATGACGTCGTTGCGAGCGCGAGTCAGGCGGAACACCGTGCTACCATGGGTGATGCCGAGGCGATAACGAAAAGCGCCGAGGAACTAGTCAAGGAGGATGCCACAAAGGGCAAGGACGCGAAGGCGAAGGCCGATGCGGCGACAGATATGATTGAGGAAATCAAGCGACGCTTGCTGTCTCAACGCGTCGTTCGACAACAGCAGCACGCAAACGAGCCGCGGCAGGGGGGGCAAGACGACGAAGAGGGGGCACACGACGACCTGAGGCGGAGGCGGCGGGCCGCTCCGTTGGACGAGCGAGACGTGCTGATCGCGATGGCCAATGAGCTGGTGGCGGACCTCGGCGGGCCGCTCCTAGCGTGCTTCGTCGTGTGCCTCTTCATTGGCTGGATGATGGCAGTGCTTCGCGCCTTCCGCGCCGTCGCGCGGCAAAGGCGGCTTCGGGCGCCGTGAGCCCCTCGAGTGCGCTTTCCAAGAAGGAGCTCGAAAAAAGAAAGCAACCGCACGCGTTTTGGGAGGTGTTTAACGATGTGTGTGATGGGTGTTGTGTGCGCGGGGCGTGGCGACCACGGTGATCAGACTGGGAAGGGAGAGGGGGTATTTCTCCGCCTTTCTTAGCTCAAGATTGTCCGCCCCGCTGCACCGCTGCGGCCCGAGATGATCCGTTTCAAACACAATACAATACACCTCGCTCTCCACAGCCATCACGCGAATTGTTTAAACGTACGTCGTAACGACTGTTCCCCCCCGCGGGCGACACCATCATTGCCGCGACCGCGCACCGACTAATCGACCCCCCTGCGCGACGTTCGCTCCACTCCTCGTCACCTCAACCTCGACATCTCACGTCAAAAGGCAATGTGGACGCCTTCGGTGTTGCTTTTATTGGTTTTGGTGTCTCTAAACGGCGGTCGTGAGAAAGCGGCGCTCGTCTTCTGGTCCGCAGACGCCGAGCCGAGCAGCAGCAGTGACACCCCAGCAGCATCGGCTTCCTCCGTCCCGGTCAAAGCGGAGAAACACCGCACATCGTTTGTCTTTGACGATGCCTCCGTGGTGGTGCAGTCCGTCTCGGAGAGAGGTTCCGTGGAAGCACGAGTCGACTGGAAAGGCACGCGTTTTCGCCGCAGCAAGGCGTGGACGCGTGCGGACGAAGTCGAACGTGCGGACGCACTGGCATGGTCGCAGCGCGAGCAGGAGCGCTGGCAGCGGCAGGCGGCGCATGAGGCGAAGGCGACGGGCCGCTCGTCCTCCGCCGGCCGAGGCGACGATTCCACCACGAGCTCCCCCTCTTCTTACTCCTCCTCGTCCGCCGAGGGCGAGAAAGGTGATCATACTGGTTCTCCTGCCGACGACAGCACGACGAACCCAAATGGTCCCACCACGACGGGCAACAAGGCCTCGCCCAACACCACCGTACGATCCATGCTCGCGGCCCGAAGTGACGCGATCGCGCGACGGATTCAGCAGGTGCTGCCCGGCATGTCCCCTTCCGCCGTCAGTCATATCGCCAACCGTACGGCGTCCCTCGACGCGACGCAAGTGAAGTCGTCGTCGTCGCCCCGCTTCGACATGGAGTACCGCACGCAGCAGTGGCTGCTCCGCCAGTTCTTGGCCTTAGGGGACTACATGAAGGCCGCCAAGTTGCCTTCGGCGATGCAGGAGGCCGACGCCGACCGGTCGGCGAATCCGCCGGCGGGCGGCAAAGGTTCTCGCCGGACCTTGTCGAAAGATGAGCTCGAGGAACGCGCGACGGTGCTCTCATCGGGGTACAACAAGCACGTGGACACGCTGCACCGATACGCGGCGCATCGCCTACGCCGTGCTGGGTCCCTCTGCCACAGCGCGCAGCTCGACGACATGATAGTCCTCTCCGCCGCCGTGCGTGGCGACGCTCACTTTGGCTCCGCGGTGTCGCACCGTGACAGCACTGACGGAGGCGCCGAAGGGGGCAGCGATGATGATGTGTCCGCGATGCTCTATCCCCCTGGGGTTATGAAGTTGGACGGCGATAGCATGCTCGCGTCGGCAGGTTTTACGGGCGCGGCCGCGAGAAAGTCAAAGCGCAGCGGCGGTAAGAACACAGCCTCCGCGAGCAGTTACGACTCTGCCGCCGGCGGTTTTGTCGTCGAGTTGAGCCACAAGCACGACGAGCGCGTCACCGGGGTCGCCGATTTATTCGAAGGTGGCACGTTCGCCCGGATGGTTGGCCGACTTGACCTCCTGTGCATTTCGTACTTGGCATTGTCGAGCGGCGAACTGCTGGTATTTTTGCTCACCATTTTCGTGATCGCATCGCTCTCCTCCGGCCTCACATCGCTCATCGAGTGGCTCGTTCGGTGGTGGAACGGTCGTTCAAAGTCGGAAAGAATGGCTCCTCGCGGCGGACGCGGCGGGGCCGGTCGCCGGCTCGGGGGCGCGGCCGATGACGACCCCCCCTCGTCGTCCAGCGATTCGCCCTCCCGACTCGTCAATCCGTTGGCGGCGCGCCGCACGATAAAGCGAGAGATTTTAGTTTTTGCGATGACCAAGGCGATGCGTCTCCTGTTTTTAGTGGGCTTCGGGGTGCTTGTGTTCAAAGTACCAGAGGGGGACGCTATCACGGAAAAGTTCGTCTTGCTGACGGGCTTGTGCAGGTCGACGTGCACACCGCAGTCTGTGTGGTTCGCTCTGCGGGCCTTTGCGGCCCCTCATCAATCCCTCATCGTAGCGTTTTTTGCCCTCGCCGTCGGTGTCGCGGGATTTCAGTTTTAGACCGGGAAGAGCGAGAGAACGGAGTGTGTTCCCAATCCTCGTTTTAACTTCTTTATTTATTTGAAACAGGGACCAAATTTGTTCCCCTTGTTCCCTTTTCTTTTTCCTCATCCCACTTTTTTGGTTGTTCGCCGACGTTCTCTCGCGCCCCTCGCCTCCGATTAGGGCTTCTGGCCATTTCACAAAAAGTCGGCGAGACTGAGAGAGTGAGAGAGACCTGTGTGAGTCGACAACGGGCCGAAATGATTGGCCACTACTGCGACACCGACTGATGCCTCGATGGCAGGGCTGACAGATCGTTGATTCGCCATGAGTCTTCAAGAAGTTTTTTTTTTGTCTTGCTATTGTGCGATTTTCTCGGAACTGCTTTCCCTGATGGAATTGCCTTCTCCCGACGCAATGCAATGGTCGTTCACGTCTGAGAAACCGTTGAAAAGTAGTACGAGAAAATGCCCCGAACATTTTTGCTGTTTGTCACTCTGCCCATGCCCAATCCGCAATACCTGTAGAAGTGTTTAGCAGTGTCCGTCCGTCACACATGTCGGCCACCTTCCGCACGACGCTTTGTAGGGCCGTCGCTCCATGGCGGATCATCTCGATGGATCAGGTACCGTCGCGCGGCCGTCACCACTATTGCCAGGGGGTGGCATGCGACGGCTCCTCGGTGAGACGGTTTTCATCGACCACGCCGTCTGCCCCTCGCGCTGCCGCGGCCGCAGAGGGGGCGCCACCGCCTCTGTCGAATATTGGCGCCTCGCCGACGACGACATCGGCCGACCTGTACTTCGCTATCGTTGCGGCCATGACCCGGGCCCGCCGCGCCCCCGACATGGTGGCGCCGCCGCGAGCGCCAACCGATGTTGACGACGACCGCGGCGGCTCTTTGA
>ERZ1292630.1391-Hain-H41-02um-R3-1391-length-23861-cov-6_pt1 | contig 22968 bp, 29 predicted proteins | sample MGYA00564408_ERZ1292630 | MGnify/ENA primary metagenome ERZ1292630 (study PRJEB36523, sample SAMEA6512641) | groundwater metagenome | collected 2019-01-08 | study: AquaDiva: Metagenomics assemblies of 32 groundwater samples
CCTGCACCAATGCCAACTCCGGCACCTGCACCTGCACCAATGCCAACTCCGGCACCTGCACCTGCACCAATGCCATAATCATACAATCAATTATCACAAAAGAGTCCCGCGCCACATGGCGGGACTCTTTTTTTGCTCATCCCAAAAGCATTTATTGCGCTCACGGCAATGGTCTCTAGAGTTTCTCTCTAAAAATCCTTGCACAAGGAAAACAAACGGGTATAATCGATCCAAACTATTTTATTCTCTAAATTTCTCATTTCTATGAAGAAAACTCTTCTCGTTTCAGCTGTCCTCGGTCTCACAGTTCTTTCTGGATGTTCATGGGGCGGTGAAGCAACACCAGCAACAACAGACGCAACAACAACAGCTCCAGCTACAGACTCAACAGCTCCAGCAGCAAAATAATTTTTTCGTAAAAAATTCAAAAAACCTCCATTCTCAAAAAATGGAGGTTTTTTTGTTTTCGGAGTAGAATAGAGGAAAGGATGGCAAACTTATTTCCTACATCCTCAATCCTACATCCTAAATCCCAAACTTCATGTCCAAAACTCTTCGCAATTGGCTCATCGCTCTTGGCGTTATCATCATCCTCGGCGGCTGGGCAGTCAGTTCTCATAATAATTTTGTAGCACTCGACGTCAACGCAGACACAAGTTGGTCAGCAGTCGAAGCTCAATATCAGAGACGTTTCGATCTCATTCCAAACATCGTAAGTTCAACAAAAGCCGTCCTGGCACAAGAACAGAAAATTTTCGGAGATATAGCAGAAGCACGAACGCGGTATGCAGGCGCTGTAGGGAAAAATAGTGCAGGATCTGTGGCAGCAGCCAACCAGCTCGAATCGGCGATTTCCAGGCTGCTAGTCGTAATGGAAAATTATCCACAACTCAAATCAAACGAAACTGTTCAAGTACAGATCGCAGAACTCGCAGGAACGGAGAATCGTATCACGGTAGCACGAGAAAGATATAACGAAAGCGTAAGCGATCTAAACAAGGCAGTACGATCATTCCCATCAAATCTCATCGGAAAAATGTTCGGATTTGAGGAAAGAGAAATGTTCAAGGCAACCACAGGCGCAGAGAAGGCTCCTGTTGTAGACATGACCATCAAGCCATAAATGAAGGTAATAATTCAACAAAAAATAGTACTCGGGATAATGGCGATGATGATACTCTCATCGCCATTTCTTGCATTCGCAAGAACCGAAATTCCATATCCGCAGCCGCAGGGATTCGTGACTGATATAACACAAACATTAAACCAAAATCAGAAAGCAGGGATAGAACAAGATTTATCGCAATTTCAAAAAGAGACGGGAAACGAAATCGCCGTCTTGATCGTGAAAACAACAGCCCCAGAAACAATTGAAGAATATAGCATCCACGTGACGGACGCATGGAAAATCGGCCAGAAAAAAATTGATAACGGAATTCTCTTCACGATAGCCATGGACGATCGCACGATGCGCATCGAAGTAGGGCGTGGTCTCGAAGGAGCACTCACCGACGGAGAATCAGTGCAAATAATCAATCAACATATCAAACCACTCTTCCAACAAGGAAAATTTTTCGAAGGAATTCAGGCAGGACTGACAGTCATGAAACAAATCGCAAAAGGAGAATTCGATAAAAATACACTGAGCACTACAAATCCGGACATGACTCCAGATCCATTTGGAACCGTGATGTCGATCGCACTCTTCATTGTTCCATGCCTTCTTCTCACATTTGGCGCCGGCTGGATGGCGAAGAGCAAAAAAATCCTCGCAGGAGGTATCACTGGCGCTATCATCGCAGGAATCGCAGGATTTTTCGCTGGAATAGGACTCTGGTACATGATCACCTCGATCATCGGTGGTGGAATCATTGGTCTCATGATCGACAAAAGTGTCTCCGGTGGCACCAAAGGCCCAGGAGGAACCGGAAGAGGAGGATTCTGGGGCGGAGGTTTCGGAGGTGGTGGATTTGGCGGAGGAAGTAGTGGAGGTGGCGGTTTCGGAGGTTTCGGAGGTGGTGGATTTTCAGGAGGTGGTGGAAGTGGAAGATGGTAAAAACTCGAAATTCTAAATCTTACTCAAATACATTTTCCCACCAACCTTCGGCGGACGAATAACTTTCATGCCAATCTCTGCACCTTTTTTCGCCATCTTTACATCTTTGCGATCAATCTGCATCGAAACAACTTCTTGAAAGAAAAGGCCATTCTCTTCTTCGAAAGCCACGAAACTCGAAACTCGAAGTTGTCTGGAAAGCTTCACGATTGCTACCTGAATTTTCTCGAGAAAGTGTGTCACTTCACCGATAGCTTCATAGCGCGAAGATGATTTGACACTCTCAGAAACGACCGTCTTTGACTGCGAAACCGGCGGCGCAAACTCCAAAGGATCCGAGAAATCCTGAGTCTCTACCAAATCACCGATCGAAACAAGCGCATTCTTTTTCGTAAAAAAATTCGACTTCTGATGCGAAGAAATGACGCGAGGAGCCGGAGAAACATATTTATTCACCTTTCGCTGTTCACTCGAAAGCGCTTCTTTTTGCCGATCCAGCGCCGTCCACGCCAATTTTTTGCCCGCCTTGCGAGTGAGCATTTTCTTACGCTGAAATGCCGGAATTTTCAGAGCCTCTAATTCTTTTTGGTTCACGAAAAAACTATACCAAAAGCAGTCACGAAAAGAAATCTTTCAAAAAAATTATTTCTGAACACGCTCCGTATATTCGTGAGTTTCTGTATTGACGCGAATCGTGTCGCCCTCTTTGATAAAAAGCGGAGCACCAATAATCGCACCAGTCTCAATCGTAACAGGCTTCGTCCCCGCACTCGCAGTATCGCCTTTTTCCCCAGGCGGAGCCGAAATCACTTTGAAATCCATCTTCGTCTGCAAATGCAAACTCACCGGAAGGTCATCCACGAAAACCACAGTAATTTCCGAACCATCCATCAAATAATTCGACTGATCCCCCACCATCTCTTTCGAAAGCGCAAACTGATCAAAACTATTCATATCCATGAAATAAAAAGACTCGGCATCCTTGTACAAATACTGACACTTGCGGAATTGCATATCTGCCTCATCCACATTTTCCCCAGATTTAAAAGTCACTTCAATGCTCCGATCGCTCCGCACATTTTTCATCTTGCAACGAGTAAAAGCAGCACCCTTCCCAGGATTCACATGCTGCGCGCTCGTAATGACATACGTCTCACCTTCATGTTTGATAGCCATTCCTTTTTTGAAATCGGGCATAAAGTAGGATTTAGGATTGAGGACGGCAGGATTCTATCATAATTTTTTAATCAAAATGAGCTTGAAACAGCAATGATATTGACAAAATAAAAAATTAATTTAATATGAATTCTTATGAAAACACCTGAAAAAATTTGGGATGCCCCAACAGCAAAAACGGCTTTGAAATGGGCAAAAAGAATAGCAATAACAGGAGGATATTGGGCAGGGATTGGATGGATGATAACACCATTGCTTAGAGAAAATACTACTTTAGAAAATCTGCAAAACGTACTCACGGTTGAAGGTATTCAGGAAAAGAGCAATACAACATTACTTGATATTGCAGAAATACAATGCACGGGTTCTTACACCTTTATAGATTCAACGGATCAAGGCGCAATAAGAATAATTGAAGAGGCAAAAAGAACTGTAAATGAAAAAAGAACCGCAAAAAACTTGCCACCAGCAACAATAGAGCCGAAAAACGTTTTCTTTTGCAAAAAGAAGCGTAATTCAGGAGCATCCTATGGAAGATTTGATGGAATAGATTTCATCGTGATGGATGAGGGGTTTACTCGAAAGATAAAGCTAGAGGGAATGACGCAGAGATTGATAAGAACTGAAAATGATTCTGCAAAAGTAACGATGGTCAACTCTTTCGGAGATGAAGCAAAAGCCGTATTGGAACATGAAATATCTCATATTGGACAAAAAACGAATGACTGGAGGTGTGAAGCGACTGCAGAAGAATTGGGAAGTTTATCAGGAGGTGAAGAATACAAAAATGGAAGAAGGTGGTGGAGTCTTTTAAAAGAATGCGCAAAGCAAGAATACGGTTCTGAAAATATTTTATTTCAACAGGTTTATAAAGATACTGAGGAGAAATATGATGAAAAATTTGTAAAAAAACTTCTTTCTCGCATTGACGCATCGGAAGAAGAACGTTCCGTAGTGAGTAAAATACTGGTAGGAAAAAGAGTGGCAACACTCATGGAAGAAACTATAAAATTGTTGGATCGATTCCCTCATTGGAAAAAGATATTAAAAATAAGCGATCAAGATATGGACATAATGAAAGCTGAATTCAATAGTCCATCTTTTAAAGAAAGATTGGAAAGACAGAAGCAAGAGGCAGAAGGAACCAAAAAGGAAAATCTAAAACAAATAATAGGCATTACAGGACTACTTGTATTAATGGCATTAAATGGAATCGCAATCACCAAAAAAATAAGAAATAAAAGAAAGGCAGCAGCAAAAAAATCATAGCTCCTCAAACGGAAAAAACACCACCTCCTGAATCGATCCAGCATCCAAAAGCAGCATGATCAACCGATCCACCCCCAGCGCAATCCCACTACTCTCCGGCATCTTCCCCACCGCTGCAAGAAATTTTTCATCCAAAGGATAATCCAACTTCCCCAATTTTCGGCGATGCTCGCGCTCCTCTTCCAACCGTCGTCGCTGTTCCACCGCATCATTCAACTCAGAAAATCCGTTCGCAAATTCCATGCCGGCGATGTAGAGCTCGGTGCGCTCCGCATATTTCGAATTGCCCGGGCAGAGGCGCGCCAAAGCGGCCATGGAAGCGGGATATTCCGTAATCATCACCGGATGCGGAAACCCCAAATGCGGCTCGATTTGATTCAAAAAAGCGAGAAAAAAGAGATCATCAAACGCATGATGCGCACGATATTTTTCACCAAAAAAATTGCGGAATAATTGTTCATCTTCGAAAATCTCTTTCGAAATCCCCGTATATTTTTCAAAAAGTTTCTGCATCGTGATGATCTCAACCCTCGACACATCAATCTCGCGCCCCTGATACACAAATGTCGTTCCGCCGAAAAGTTCTCGAACGAGAAACTGCAGCAGCTCAGTCGTATCTCGAATAATATCGAGATAATTCGCCTGCGTGCGATACCATTCAATCATCGTAAATTCCGGATTATGGAGCGGTCCGCCAGTTTCTTTGTTCCGGAAACATTTCGTGATCTGAAAAATTTTCTCATACCCATCCGCGAGCAGACGCTTCAGCGCATATTCAGGCGAAGTGATGAGATACAAATCACTCCCCTCTCCACTCATCGGCTCAAATCGCGTTTTGAAAACATCGAGATACGGTTCCATCCCGGGAAGTCGCACGAGCGACGGCGTGTCGACCTCGAGAAATCTCTGGTCTGTGAAAAAACGACGGACGAGGGAGAATATATGAGACCGTTCATGGGCGAGAGTCTGAGAGATCATAATTATCGGGCTACAAAAAAGTCGGAAAACCCGGAATTGTTTACCACTAAAAGACCAGGTTTTACATCTTCAAAATCGACGAGAAAAAATCCACGCAAAGGTTTTCCAGAACGATCATTTTTTTCAAGAGAACAAAGAGAGAGAGTCAAACAGGTATTTTTTTCAAAAAGACTGGTAAGAAGCGGAATAATATCAGAACCAACCGCACCCTCAACATTCACAGAAGGTCGTGTATTGGAAGGACGGTAAACATATTTTCTCAATATACCCTTTTCTCCAGCAAATCGGGCAATTTGAGCAGCAGTGTCGCGCGAAGATAAAGGAACATGGACGCCTTTGCCACCCAAAACAGAAAGAGGAAGACGATGAACATCGAGAGCTGTACCAAGCCAAAAAACCAAACGTTCTTGAGCATGGTCCACAGAACGAAAAGGCGGAAGAGATTTTGGTACAGATTCTGGAGTTGCGAGAGCTCTTTGGGCTTCATCAAAAATAGATGCCTGAATAGTAGTAATAGCAGCCGCAGTTAAATACCAGGCATCGCGGGAGGAAGGGAGAGGTCCAATCGAGGGAGTTACAACTCTGGAAGAATTTCCATCTCTGATAGAAAGACTATCCCTGTCACGAAAAAGAAAACCTTGTTTCAGCAAAGAAGCATCGGCAGGACGAGTCTCAACAGGGAGCCCAACACTTGCCAAGTCAGGGTGACGAGCCAACAAAACATTCAAAGGGAGCACAATGGTATGAATCGGCTTGCCAGCAAACGAATCTACCGCATCAAGAGAACTCATAAGATATGAAATAGAGATATATCGAGAAAAAAGTTTCTCAAATAGAGTAGCAAAAATCAAATGTATTGCTACAATAAGCCCATGAAAAAACACCTCCTGCTCCTCATCAGCTTTGGAATCCTCATGATTCTCTTCCTGCCGTTCGCAGCGATGAGCTAAAATTGCACTATTCTCACAAACATATGAAAAAAACGAGCACGTACGACGATCGCCAAGACCATATTCGCGGTCTGAAGCTGCCAGAAATCGAAACCTGGACGAACGAATATCCAGATTGGAATTATGTTATCGAATCCGTCATCAGTGAATTCACCTGCATCTGCCCAAAAACAGGACTTCCAGATTTTGCCACCATTACCATTCGATACGTTCCGGACAAGCGCTGCATGGAGTTGAAATCATTCAAAGAATACATCCTCGCCTATCGCAATCTCGGGATTTTTCACGAACATGTCGTCAATAAATTGCGCGATGATTTCGTGCAGTGGGTCGCTCCACGCAGGCTGGAAATCCACGGTGCTTTCAATAATCGCGGTGGCATTGTGACATCGGTCGATACGCGCTACGAAAACCCGAAATGGAAAAAATAATCCCCATCGCGGAAATCTTCGAAAGCATCCAGGGCGAAGGCTCATACGCTGGAACACCAGCGCTTTTTATTCGTACAGGAAAATGTAATCTTGCGTGTTCCTGGTGTGACACGCCGTACACCTGGAAAAAAGGATTCGAGACATACACCGATTGGCCAGTCGAAAAAGTACTCAAACAGATCAAGAAATCCAAGATCCGTCACTTCGTCATCACTGGCGGCGAACCGATGCTGCACCAACCTTTCATCGCCGAAATTCGCAGAAATTTTCGCGGAGCCTTCATCGAAGTAGAAACCAACGGCACCATCCCGAGCATCCTCGGAGAAAAAACCGTCGATCAATTCAACATTTCTCCAAAACTCACAAACAGCAAAAACAGCTGGTACAAGCTCAATTTGAAAGTCAAAAACTGTATTTATAAATTCGTCATACAGACTCCATCAGACATCACAGAAGTCGAAAATTTCGCCGCAAAAGAAAAACTCACACGCAAAAAAATTTATCTCATGCCAGAAGGAACTACCACAAAAAAAATTCTAGAGCGAGAAAAATGGCTCATCCCACTTGCCAAGAAAAAAAAGTTTCACCACTCAACACGACTGCATATTCTCAGAAATGTGAGATAACTGAAAAGTACATTTTATTTCGACAAAGAGCCAACAACTCTCAAAAGAGCATCCAAAGAAGACCGAACTTCAGAAATATCGAAATCTATTTCACCACGATCCTCATATTTGAAGGCGTGCTCAGACTGATGATAGAGCCACAAAAAATAATGATAGAGAGAAATCAAATCACTCACCTGTCCCGAAGAGAAATCAATAAATTTCCCGCCATGGAGAAAATTCAATTTGTCAGCCGTATTCGAAGGAAGTTCAAGAATAAACGCTTCCGGATCTGACGAACGCGACACGGCACCAACAACTTGCATCATTACCCAGGTCTGAACGAAACGGAGCGGACCATATTTGAAACCATTGACATACTTCCCACGATCCAGAAAAGCTTTTCCCGCATCCAAATCAAAATGAACAATATCTTCTCCATGACTTCGACTTTTTCCAGTTCTTGTCACTCTCTGATGAACAGAAAAACGGTCTTTTTTCTTGCGAATTATATCTTTTTGAAACCGAACAATCTCCTGAGCAGTAGCCATTTTTGCCTTTCTTATGAGACCTTCTCCGGATTCAACCACTGGAAGTCCATCAATAACGCGAGAAGGGAAATAAACCCCTGGTTTGGATCTATAAGCAATCAAATTTCCTCCAGCAGTATTTTTTACTTCAGTTGAAGGATCCAGTATGTCCAGATCGCCAAGATCATGATTTACAAGTGCAATAAGATCAAAAAGGTCTAAAGACATCTGGACTCCAGAAGGAGAATGAATCATTATAACTCCCTCGAGAGGAGATGCAGGACCCTTCTCTTCACGCCCATCGCTTCCAACTACCATAAACTCCACAACACCAACATCCAAACCTTTATTTGTCAAAAACCACTGTCTCACAATTTTACCAAAATCAATTTCACGAAATTTATTAATAACAAAATCTCTTAACGATTTATTGTGAACACGCGTATAGAGAGCATTTTCATGAGGAGTAAGCTCCAAGGGATTCTTTCGATCTTCAGTGTGAAATTGAATATGGCTCATAGATCAGAGTGTGATTGTAATACGTTTCGACTCATCGGTCAACTGTGAAGCTGGACTGTGGAGCTGAATTCCGCCCCGGGACAGAAAATAAAGCTAAAAATTGCTCCACCTATTGGAATTGGGCGCTCCCGAAAATTTCGCGTACAATACTCATAATGCCCAAAGCCCTCATCCTCCACTCCGGCGGCCAAGATTCAACAACATGTCTCGCATGGGCGATGAAAAAATTCGGTCGCGAGAACATCGAAACGATTTCTTTCGACTACGGTCAACGCCACAAAACCGAACTTGCCTCTGCAAGAAAAATTTGCAAAAAACTCGACATCAAAAATACGGTTCTGAAAACTGACGTTTTCAAACATCTGGGGAAAAACGCGCTGACTCACGATCTGAAAATGACAACGCCAAAAAAAGCGTTGCCATCAACATTTGTTCCTGGTCGCAATATTTTCTTCCTCACACTCGCCGCCGCGTATGCCTACGATCGCGGCATCCACGATCTCGTCACGGGTGTCTGCGAAACCGACTACAGCGGCTATCCCGATTGCCGTGAAAACACGATGAAATCGCTCGAGAAAACTTTGTCGTACGGCATGGATTATCAATTCAAAATCCACACACCGCTCATGTTTCTGACAAAAGCCAAAACCGTGGAACTCATCAAAAAACTCGGTCACCTCGATCTCCTCGCACTCACCCACACATGCTACAAAGGAAAAAATCCTCCCTGCAAAAAATGCCCATCATGTATACTACGAGCAAAAGGTTTCCAACAAGCAAACGAAGAAGACCCCCTCCTCAATCCTACATCCTAAATCCTCAATCCTCTCCATGTTCAACATCACCTCTCTCATTCTCGCAGTCCTCGCATACATGGCCACAGGATTCGTCGCCAATTTTCTTGTATACGAAGTGTTCTGCAAAAAAAGACTCATCGCCATATTCGAGCACGACAAAAATCTCATCCCAAAAGATTTTTCGAAAAATCACGCGATGATCAGCGGCAATGTACTCATCTTCATCTCCGGAATTTTCCTCGCGATTCTTCTGAAATTCACCAAAACACTCATTCCTGGAACAGAGTGGATCCACGGATTCATCATGGGACTCCTCGTCTGGATGTGCGCCATGGTACCAAGTGGACTCATGTGGATCATGTATGTCAAAACTCCACGAGACCTGATGAGCATCAATTTCCTCGCATGGTTTTTCCTTTTCACATTCGGCGGAATGTTTATGAACATCATTCTCTAAATCTATGCTTCCCTTCCCCAACATCAGCCCCATCGCCTTCTCCCTCGGACCTATCGATGTTCGATGGTACGGCATTATGTACCCCCTGACCTTCACAATCGGATACTTTCTCGTACAAAAATTTCTTCGAGAAAAGAAATGGGAAGTGAGCAAAAACTTCGTACCTGATCTCGTACTCACGATGCTTCTAGGTGTCGTTCTCGGAGGCAGGATCGGCTACATTCTCTTCTACGATCTCCCTATCTACATCGCACACCCAGCCAATATCGTGAAAGTTTGGCAGGGCGGAATGTCCATGCACGGCGGCATTCTCGGCGTCGTCATTGCGCTCTCCATCTTCGCAAAAGTCAAAAAAATCTCACTCTACAAAGTTGCCGATCTCGTGATTCCAATAGTTCCACTCGGAGTGGCACTCGTGCGTCTCGGAAATTTCATCAACGCCGAACTCTACGGCCGCGTCACCAATTCCAAATTCTGCATGGTTTTCCCGACCGATCCAGCACACTGTAGATATCCTTCACAACTCATTCAATTCGCGCTCGAAGGAGTTGTCGTCTTCGTGATCATCTACGCACTCCGCAACAAAATCAAAACTCCAGGAATCCTCAGTTGGCTCTTCCTGATTCTATATTCCATCTTCCGTTTCATCGCGGAATTCTTCCGCGAACCAGACGCACAAATCGGCTATCTCTGGAACGGCGCAACACTCGGACAGATACTTTCGATTATCGTGATTGCGATAAGTCTCGGAGGAATTTGGATCATCAAAAGGAAGAAATAATTTACAAAGCGACTGCACTCGCTCGTTGCTCTGGAGTCAAAGAAGCTACAGGGATTTCTTCAAAGTGCTCGCGACCAAAAACATGGGGAAGATTTGATCTAAAATCCTGATTTTGTCCAACAGCAGAATTTGGATGAGCCGCACCAAAAGGCTTCCCTTCGGGACCACGAGCTGGAGGCATATTGATCAAAACCTGTTGGACATACGCACCAATACTTCGGGTCAGTCGAGAAAAGTCCACATCCAGAGGATTCGCCTGCGTCACAATCGAAGCCTGCTGACCAAATTGAGATTCCGCATACACCTCAATCGCTTCGGCATCATCCTGAACAACCGTCACAGGAATCACTGTTCCAAATTGCTCTTCATGATAAATATTCATATCTCTCGTCACACCCGTCAGAACTGTCGGAGGATAATACGCAAGACCAAGGTCAGGACGTAATTGCGGATTATTCGCAACAGAAGCACCTTGCGAAACAGCATCCCGTACAAAATTCTGCTGATGCTGAACTGCTTGAGGATTCAAAAGTGGTGTCACGCGCACTCCAGGCTCCTCCGGACGACCAGATTTGAGCGCATCAACAGCAAGGACATACTGTTTCTGAAACTCTTCAGCCACAGCAGCATGAACAATCACGTGTTTCACCGCAGTACAACGCTGACCGTTATAAGAAAAAGCACCATCAACAGCAACTTTCACAGCGAGGGCAATATCAGCATCTGCACGCACATACAAAATATTTTTTGCCCCCATAGCCAATTCCATCTGAGTAGGACCTTCAACGGCAAATTTTCTACGAATCTTATTCCCAGAATTCGTGGCACCGAAGAAAGAAAAAATAGCAATATCGCCTGTCTGAGCCATCGCTTCCACCGTATCGTGATCGCCAGAAAAAACGTTGACGACACCAGGAGGAAAACACTCTGCAAAATCCGGAAGAAGGGCCATCAATGTCAAAACCCCCTGTTTCGCAGCCTTTGCAACGACCGTATTGCCCACGGCAAGGGCAGAAATAAGAGTCGTGAAAGTTTCGTTCAAAGGATAATTCGAAGGAGCCAAAACCACCGTCACACCTTTGGGTCTTACAGAACGCCTTTCATAAAGTTTGCCAGGAGTTCTTTCATACAAAATCTGCTCTTTCCCTGCCTGTTCATGCATGACACCAACAGTGAGATCAATATACTCCAGTGTTCGATCCACCTCCGCTTCAGCATCTTTTCTCGTCTTCGCAATTTCTAACATCAAAAGCCGTACCAAAAGTTCGCGTTTGACAGCCATTTGATCACGAAAATCTGCCAAGCACGCTGCACGCTCACCCCACGAAGCATCAGCCCATTCACGATTTCGAAAAGCTTCATCAGCAGCTCTCACACATTGTCGAGCATTATCACCCGTCGCATGCACGATATCAGCAATCACAGGAAGACCTTCTTGTTCAGGAAGTTTGCCAGATTCCAACTGTGGCACAGGAGAAACCAGAGGGTGATGAGTACCATGCAATTCACGAACCTTGCCATTCACCAACATATGATTCGAAAGGGCCGGACGACGAGCAGTCCCATCAAGAACTGCTTCCAGGAGATCATAAGATTCACGGACAGAGAGAGCTCCCATGCAAAAAAATAAAAGAATAGTGAGTAAGGGGGTCAATATACCAAGACCCGCCAAATCTCAACAACTCAATTTTTCCACTTGATACTGCATCCCATAGACGGATATTGCACAGTAGTAAGACGCTCACCCGAAAGCATCGATTCAATCGCACCACGCAAATCCTCACGCTTCACGCGAGTAGGATCTTTCCAATTATCGTCAATCCGACCATGATATTGGAGTTTCCTGTCAGTACTATAAACAAAAATATCCGGCGTACACATCGCTCGATACATTCGTGCCACGCGCTGACGATCGTCATGCAGATACGGAAAATTCATCTGATGTTCTTTTGCAAATTCCTGCATCGCTTCAAAAGAGTCTTCGGGATAATCCGTTGCGTCATTCGAATTGATACCCACAAACTGCACATCACGATTGAGAAAATCCCTCTGCAAAGCCACTAGCCGATCCACACACGCTTTCACATATGGACAATGATTACACATAAAAACCAACACAAGCACACGAGCCTGAGAAAAATCAGAAAGATTAAATGTGCGCCCCGACACATCCTGCAGAGAAAAATCATATGCAGGAGTACCGAGCGGAACACCAAATGATTCCATTAAAACCATGCACAAAAGTTATTTCTTTGCAGGAACTTTCACATCAGCAGAAGGCTTCTGAGCAGCATTTGCCGAAAGAACTGCCTGAAAACCCTGCTGAAAATATTGGAAAGGAAGCGCACCGCCAGGGAAAGGTGTTCCATTGATCAAGAAAAATGGAGTACCACGAGCGCCATCTTTTTCAGCAATCTGAAGAGACTTTTGAATATGGCTAGCATATTTCTTCGTCTGATAGCAGGTCTCAAAATCTTTCTCTTTCAAATCCAAAGCATCAGCAAATTTGTTGAAAGCGATCGACGGATCACGTTGGTCAGCCCAATCATCATAAAAATCAAAAAGCAGGTCATGCATTTGAAAATACTTATTCTGTTCGCCAGCGCACTGAGCCGCAAGCGCAGCAGGAATAGCATTCGGATGGAAAGAAAGCGGTAAATCACGAATCGTCACATTCAACTGATTCGTTTTTACATACGTATCCCTGATCTGTCCAAATGTCTCAGAGAAAAAAGATTTACAATAAGGACATTGGTAATCAGTATATTCCACCAACTGGAGAGGAGCATCTTTTTTGCCGAGCATATAGAAACCATCCTCCGTCTTCGTCGTATTCGCATCATAAAATTTCCAATCCGCTTCATTCTTCTTCACAAATTCTTTGTGAGCTTTCTTCTGAGGATCAGGTTTCAAGAAAGACAAATCCACATTTTGACTGAGAGGAAGAGCAATGAGAACACCGAGAAAAACACCAGCTAATACAAAAGTTGCAGTTTTCCAAGGATTCGAAGAATGAGAAACCATGTGAGTGAGGTGAGAGAAGAAATAAGAAAAACTCGGTAATCCGTGTTTCCTGAGAAGTTTTATTTCATTCTTTTGCGAAGAGTCTTCAGCCCTCGCACAGACACACGAATGCGTACAAACTTCTTTTCTTCTGCATCCCAGATGCGTTTCTTGACCAAATTTGGCTCGAAACGGCGATTCGTCTTGCGATTTGAGTGGCTCACTTTGTGACCAACTCCTGGGCGCTTGCCGGTAATGACACAAACTTTTGACATAAAAGCAGGGCAAAGGGTATACAAAGTATATGGAAAAAGCAAGTCTTTCCTCGCGAAAATTCCGTATCGAAAAGGACTCCATCGGAGAAGTAAAAGTCCCTTTCAACGTGTATTATGGCTCTTTCACGACACGCGCGCTCGAAAACTTCCACATCAGTAATATCAAAGCTCCCGCAGCTTTCAAAAAATCGCTCGCCCTCATCAAAAAAGCAGCCGCCATAACAAACGAAGGGCTCCAAGTCCTCGATTCCAAAAAATCAAAAGCAATCCAAAAAGCCGCCGACGAACTCATAGAAGGCGCATTTAATGAGGACTTCCAACTCGACATTTTCCAGGCGGGCGCCGGCACACCGTTCCACATGAACACCAACGAAATCCTCGCCAATCGAGCCAACGAAATCCTCGGCGGAAAGAAAGGCACATACGAATTTGTCCATCCCAACAACCATGTGAACATGTCGCAATCGAGCAACGACGTAATCCCCACCGCAATCCGACTCACGATGCTCCTGCTCGCACCATCACTCATAAAATCCGGAAAAAATCTCACCAGCGCACTCCAGAAAAAATCCAAAGAATTCAAAAAAATCCTGAAAACCGGACGCACCCATTTACAAGACGCGGTACCCGTCACGCTCGGCCAAGAATTCGCGTCATTCAAAACAGCAATCACAAAAGATCTCAAAGAAATCGAGAGTGCCATGAAAAACCTCCAGGAACTCGGTATCGGCGGAACAGCGCTAGGAACAGGCATCAACACGCACCCAGAATTCCAGAAAAAAATTGTCAAAAATCTAGGAAAACTCACAAAACTCAAACTCACACCAACCAAAAACCTATTCGAAACCACGAGCAACATGAACGCATTTCTGAAACTTAGCAGCAGCTACAGAATGCTCGCAACAACACTCCAGCGCATCGCCGAAGACCTCAAGCTCCTAGGAATGTCCGTCCTCAACGAAATTTTTCTCCCCGATGTTGAACCCGGCTCCTCCATCATGCCAGGAAAAATCAATCCGTCCGTCCCCGAATGTCTCCAGATGATCGCCTACCAAGTCATCGGAAACGACACCGCCGTAGCACTCGCCTGCCAAAAAGGCCAATTAGAACTCAACGTCATGACTCCACTCATCCTCAAAAACCTGACAGAATCCACAGAAATTCTCACCAGCGGCATGCACATGTTCCAAGTTTTCTGCATCGAAGAAATCCAACCAAACAAGGAAAGATGCCAGGAACTTCTGGAAAAAAGCAACTGCGTCATCACCGCCCTCAGCCCCCACCTCGGCTACGCCAAAACCGCCGAACTCATGAAAGAAGCCTTAAAAAGGAAAATACCAATCGAAAAACTCTGCGAAGAAAAAAAAGTTTTACCGAAAGAAAAACTCAGAGAAATTCTGGATGCAGGAAGTCTCACGGCACCAAGAAGGACGTAAAAAACTACAAAACGAAAGATCCATTGAATAAAGTTGCTTTTGCAATTTAAAAAAGTTTCAAAAGGGGAGAGTGAAAGATTTTCCGAAAAAATTGCGAGGACGCGGGACCCCAAAGAGAGGGTTTTTGGCGTAAAGAAAATGGAATTGCTTGCAATTCCATTTTTAGCCAAAACACCCTCCTTTGGGTCGCGCCCGGAGCACTTTTTCGGAAAATCTTTCACTCTCCCCTTTTGAAAAACCATTTTTCAATTTGACAAAAAGCATCGCAACTCGCTACAATCTCGCTACTTTATGAGTAACTGTCACGCCAGTAAACAACACGGGGTCAAGCTCCTCCCAAGGATGAGACCACACAAAAGCACTGCTCTCAAAGCTGCAAAAGCACGCGCACGCGTCCGAAAAGCGAAGCTTTGGGATATGGTCGCTGAGAAAGTTGCAGCAGCAGAAAAAGCTCTGTAATTGGCATATTTCACAAAAAATCAAAGAACCTTGGAGATTCCTCCGGGGTTCTTTATAATGCCCGAGCATGTTTTTTTCAAAACGCAAAACCTCCTCCAGAAACAGCCAAAACTTTTCTTCACTCTCTCGTAGTTACCGAAGGCCAGTCGTAGGATCGAGAAAAAATTTCAGAAATATCAACCCTGAGAAAAAAGCCTCCATCAAGGCATTTTTCATAAAAACATGCGGAATAATTATTGTCGCAGGAGCAGCCTATTTTTTTTATTTTTCCGGATATTTCAATATCTCAAACATCGAAATCAAGTATCAAAGCTTACAAACCAAAAAAGAAGAACTAAAAAATTATTTCAAACCATTTCTCGGAAAAAATATCTTTTCTGTCGATCTCAAAAAAACTGTAGAAAAAATAAAAAGCGATTTCCCAGATTTCGAATCCATAAAAGCGTCCACAAAATTTCCGAGAATGATAGAAATTCAATTTACAAAATTTCCGGAAAAAGCCAGCATCGAATGGATTACTGATCAGGAAAACAGAAAAGTAGTCGTCAACGCCATCGGATCAGTCGTACAAGAAGGCAAAGGAGATGCGAGTCTCCCAACGATCAGAATTTTTGCCGAAGGAGAATTTCCAGAAAAAGGTCCACTCATACCAAAAGAAAAGATCAGCTACATCGTGGACACGATGAAGTTTTTTGAAGAAAAATTTGGAATGAAAATCACAGAAGCACAATATCTCGTGCGTGCACGCGAAATTCATTTGCGCACCGAAAGACTCTTCCTGATTTGGCTCGACACCGAAATTCCTTTCGAACAGCAATTTGCAAAACTCAAAAAAGCGCTTCCAAAGCTGGATATTTACCACGAAAATCTCGAATACATCGATCTGCGCATCAGCGGCATCAACGGAGAAAAAATCATTTTCAAGAGAGGAAAATAGGATGTACTATGAAGCCATGTCCTACATCCTACATCCTCAATCCTAAATCCTATGATTTGGGCTCTCCTCGGAATTCTCGCAGGAATCATTGTCGGGCTTGGAGTGGATTACACCATCCCAGCCGAATATACGAAATACACCGCCGTCGTACTCCTCGGAATTCTCGACGCACTTTTTGGCGCTATCAGAGCCGAAATTACAAAAGACCAATACAACGTCATCATCTTCATCACTGGACTTTTTTTCAACATCATCCTTGCGCTCGTCATCACCTATCTCGGTGACAAAATGGGTCTCGATCTCTATCTCGCGGCAACAGTTGTCCTCACGTTCCGCATATTTTCCAATGTCAGCATCATCCGCCGCGCCGGAATCAATCTCCTGATGCAGAAAAAGAAGAAAACAACTCAAGAAAACCTTTAAAAAAGAGAAAAAGTCTGCTATACTAGAACAAACCCCTAAACAAATACACATATGTCGCAAGATGCTTCAAAACTCGTCCTCCTGAAACAGATGCTCGAAAACGCAGAGGCCTCTTTGAGATCAGCAAAACAGGTTCTCGTCGACATGGGAGTGAGCGTCGAAACCGCAAAAGTAGATCGCGGAGAATTTATCAAAAAAGCAAAAGAACTCACCGGCGGCTCCGATCCAAGCGTCATAGAAGGCATTTTCGACGGACAGGGCATGATGGGCCCAGACAAGAGAGTCTATCCCGTGCCAGCCAACTACGCGAGCAAATCAAAACTCGTTCCTGGCGATGTTCTGAAGCTCACTATCAAAGATGACGGAACTTTTCTCTACAAACAAATAGGCCCCGTCGAAAGAATTCATCTCGTAGGAATTCTCACGAACAACGACGGACAATATCAGGTCATCGTGAAAGAAAAAGCCTACAAAGTCCTCCTCGCATCGGTCACATACTTCCACGCAGAATTTGGCGACAGAGTGACAATAATCGTCCCAGCAAAAGGAGAAAGTGAATGGGCTTGCATAGAAAATGTCCTCCCAAAAGAAACATAATTTTCGCATAATTTTCTCACCTCACTCATTATGGCAGATCCACAAAAAACAACCGTCCAAGAAGCTCTCGTCCAGATTCAAAACTGGATAACAATCGGAGAAAAAGAAAAAGCAAAACAAGGTCTCAAAGAAATTTTGGAACACGAAAGCACCAACGCAGAGGCAAAAAAAATGCTGGAAGATTTAGAAAAAACACCAGCGCCAGTAGTGACAACCAAACCAGCAGTCACAACAACGCCTATCCCTGCTGCTTCGGTCGCTCCAGTCGCACCAATCGTTCCAGTCGCACCGGTAACTCCAGTCGCGCCAGTTCCAACACCGACAGCACCAGTAGTAAAACCGGTGATTCTTCCCGTAGCACCTGTTGCTGCTCCAACACCAACTCCAGCTCCAGCTCCAGCGGCACCAAAAGTAACGCCACCCCCTGCAATCACCCCCCCAAGCCAAAAACCAGCGATCACCCCAGTCCCAGCACCAACTCCAGCTCCGGCAACACCATCAGCAACCACACCAAAACCAAATCCAATGCTCAGTGCCGTGGCAACAGCTACATCAGCCATCAACACCATGCCACCAGAACAAAAAGAAAAAATAAAAAAAATAGCCATCCTGGTTGGCTCAACACTTGTCATCCTTGTGGCAGTTTTCTACATCTACTCAACCGTTTTCGGCAATTCCACACCAGCACCGACAGCAACAACAAGCCAATCCACCACCGTAGCCGACCCAAATTCAGACAAGGTAAAGAGGAGATAAAAACAAGAATTTCAGCTTCAAAAAACAGAAGGTGGTTCTCTTCAAAAAGGCTGGGAGAGTGATTTTTGCGAAAAAACTGCGAGGACGCGGGACCCCAAAGAGAGGGTTTTTGGCGTGAAGAAAATTGAATTGCTTGCAATTCAATTTTTAGCCAAAACACCCTCCTTTGGGTCGCGCCCGGAGCACTTTTTCGCAAAAATCACTCTCCCAGCCTTTTTGAAGAGCGGCAAGCTTGCACCCAAAGCTATTTCGTGCTATAATAACAAGATTTAAAACAAAAACAAATGCCAGCGCGAAAGCTCGACAAAATCTTCCGAACGGCCGTCCAATACAAAGCTTCCGACATCTTCATCACGAGCGGAAGTAAACCAGCACTCCGCATCAACGGTGATATCGTCGTGATTCAGGAACACACACCTTTCACCAAGCAAATGGCAGAAGAATTCCTCCTGGAAATTCTCAACCCCATTCAAAAAACAATTTTCGAAAAAAATCTCGATCTCGATTTCTCTCTGGAAGTGGAAGGAATCGCTCGCTTCCGCGTCAATCTCTTCGTCCAAAGAAAAGGCGTCGGAGCCGTCTTCCGACTCATTCCAGAAACCGTCTACAGTTTCGACGAACTCGGACTTCCGCAAACTTTGAAAAATTGTATCGGCTACAAAAACGGTCTCGTCATCGTCACCGGCCCTACAGGATCAGGAAAATCCACCACCATGGCCGCACTCATCAACGAAATCAACGACAAAGAAGCCAAACACATCATCACTGTCGAAGACCCGATCGAATTCATCCACGAAAATAAAAAATCGATCGTCGAGCAAAGAGAAACAGGGAATCACACCAAAAGTTTCGAAACAGCACTTCGCGGAGCACTTCGCGAAAATCCCGACGTCATCATGGTCGGAGAAATGCGTGACCTCGAAACCATCCAGCTCGCCATCACCGCAGCAGAAACAGGACATCTCGTCTTCGGAACACTGCACACCAGTGGCGCCGCAAAAGCCGTCAGCCGCATCATCGACGTCTTCCCAACGAACCAACAAAATCAGATTCGCATGCAACTCTCGGAAACGCTCCGCAGTGTCGTCTGGCAAACACTCATCAAAACCAAAGACAAAAAAGGTCGCATCCCAGCCTACGAAATCATGTTCGCGAACAACGCCATCGCCAACATGATTCGCAAAGAAAAAATATTCCAAATCAATTCCGCCATAGAAACCGGCACACGAGAAGGCATGCAAACAATGAAAAAAGCGCTCATGGATCTGTTGCAAGCCGATCTCATTACCGAAGAAGACGCCATGTCCAACATCCCTCCAGAATTCGAAGCCTAAAAACTGACACAAAAATTATGAAAAAAATATTCGCAACACTCATTCTCGGACTTATCATCATTCCACAATTAGCAATGGCGGGCGATGATGACAAAGGTGGGGGAAAGGCAAAAACCGCAACAAAACCTGCAGCAGAAGCTCCAGCAAATCCCAAACCAAGTGAGACAAAAACAGAAGAAACGCCACCAGATACAACAACAGATAAGACAGACACAAAACCAACAGAATCGCCAAGCGGCGCCTCAGAAAAATTCGACCTCAACGCTCTCAGAATTACACAAAAAACAAGTGACGGAAACATCTCGCAAGGCACCAGCTTCTTCAACCGCAAAGACGCCAACGGCAACCCCGTCTCCCCCATCACGGCGTTCATCCTCACCGCTATAGAATTTCTCACAAAAATTATCGGCTCCGTCGCATTCTTCGTCCTCATCCTTTCCGGCGTCTGGATGATCGTCACCACCGGCGAAGAAACACAAGTCAACAAAGCAAAAGACATGATGCTCTACTCAATAATCGGCATCGCGGTGGCATTCGGATCGTACATGATCGTCACCTTCATCCAGGGTCTCTTCATACAATAAATATATGAAAAAAATATTCGCAGCAATCATTCTCGGGGTAATCTTGATTCCACAATTGGCAATGGCGGATGAGACACCACAAGGATTTACAATGCCAGACGAAAGTATCGTGCCAGGTGGAAAAGATGCGCCCTCAACACCAACACCGACCAAATGCGAATTCACCGTCATCGACGGAGCCAAACCATGTCTCGAGCCGGAAGAACGAGAAAAATTCCAGTACATCGTCCTCGAAGAACAAATGGAAACGAGCGAACAAGTAAACGAATACAAGGCAGGAGAAAGCCAAATTCGCTCATGTCAGCGCATGATTCAGGTATCAAGTTGCTCAACAGACAAACTACCACCAAGCATCAAATCAAAAACAAAATACGTCCCTCAAGGAAAATGCACACCAAAACCAAAAAACAGCAACAACGATCGTGTTATCTGTGAAGATGTGACGTTCATCATGACACCACTCAAGAGTGGCGGTGCAGGACTCCTCTCTACGTACGTTGGCTTCATCTATCGTTGGGCAGCAGGCATCGTCGGCGTGATCGCCGTCTTCATCATCATTCTCAATTCGATCCTCATCATCACCGCACAGGACGATCAGGGCGCCATGGATGAAGCAAAAAAACGCATCTATCAGGCACTCGCAGGCATTGCTATTCTCTTCATGTCAGCGCTGATTCTCAACGCGATTAATCCTGACTTCTTCCAATTATGAAAAATAAAATCCTCACTCTTGTCCTAGCATTCACACTTGCACTTCCACTGATCGCGGGAGCGCAGTACCAAATTGCAAAACCTACCACACTCCCAGGACAAGAATTCAATTTCGCAACCGACGCAGACAAACAAAATGCAAAAAATTATTTACCAAACGTCATCGCTCCTCATTTCACCAAAATATTCATCACCTTCGCCGGCATCCTCGCATTCTTTGGACTCCTCGTCAGCGGCGTGCTCTACATCATGGCCTACGGCGAAGAAGGCACCATCACCAAAGCAAAAACGATCGCACAATGGTCACTCATCGGACTCCTCATTTCTATCTTCTCCTACGCCATCGTCTCAATCGTCACCAGTATAAAAATTTTATGAAAAAAATATTTGTCAGTCTCATTCTCGGCGTGATTTTGATTCCACAATTCGCGTTGGCACAAAGTGGATATTCACTCATGGGTGAAGGAAAAACAGGAACTGAAGGACTTTCTTTGATCGGAGAAGAAAAGACCGAGGAATTAAAACCCAACGAAGGAATCGATCTACTCTTCAAACGTGAAAATCTCTACACCGACAAACAGCAAGAAAAAAACAAAAACCTCGTGAAAAAACTTGAAACATCAGGAAAAGAAAAAACTTTTTCTGACATCTTTGGCGGCATCGCCAAACTCATTCTCGGAGTTGCTACGATAGGAATATTCGTCGGACTTGTGGTCGCTGGAGTCTTTCTCGTCGTGGGACAAGGAGAAGAAGGATCCATCACCAAAGTCAAAAGCATCGTCATGTACCTCCTCATCGGTGTCGTCATTTTGGCTGCATCATACGCTATCGTAACAGGCATCAGCCGCATCAACCCATTTTGATATGAAAAAATTTCTCCTCTCATTCATACTCATTCTCGAAATTTCTCTCGCGCTCACACTCCCCGTGCAAGCAGCGGTAGGAATTCCTGATTATTACATTCCGAAAAATACCCCACTACGCGAATTCAACACCGAACTTGTGAAAAATTCAAAAATCGAAGGCATGGGAGTGGGAACAACTGCAACCAATCGATTGCTTCAGATTGTGGCAAACTCGCTCATCTACGTCGCCGCACCACTCGCCATTCTCTTCATCGCCCACGGCGGACAAGCCTACGCTTTTGCTTTTGGAGAAGAAACCAAGATTGGCAACGCGAAAAAAGAGATCATGTGGGCACTGATCGGGCTCATCGTCATTCTTGGCTCCTACATGATGATTCGATTCCTACTCCAAGTATTCGTGTCGATACCAAACGGACCGACGACGCAAACAGAGGCACCAGCAACACCAGAAGTGACACCAACTCCAGAATCTGAAGGAATAAAACTAGATCTCCCAACAACTCCCACAACCGATCCAACAAAAATAGGAAACGATTTTCCATCCACTCTAAAATTCTAAACCTCCATCTTCGGAAAAAGCGGCTCCCCTTTCGCAATCGAAGTCCCAGGAATCAATTTCCCCCAATCAGTCGACATCTCTGTGCACTGCAATTGTTTCAAAATTTTCTCAGCGGTCTGTGGTATGAACGGAGTCAAATACACCGCAATCAAACGCAATAATTCCAGAAGTTCATACATTACACGCCCCAGTTCTGGAGATTCAGTTTTCGCAAGTGACCACGGTTTCGTCCGATCCACATACTCATTCCCGCCAGCAATGAGTTTCGTCACGAGCTCTGCCGCCACTTTCAAATCTCGCACCTCAAAAGCCGCAGCATACGACGGAGCAATATCAGCAAACGGAGATTTCTTCGAAACTTCAGGAACTTTCCCAGCGAAATATTTCTCCGTCATAGAAAGCACTCGGAAAACAAGATTACCAAGACTATTCGCCAAATCACTGCGATACACATTCAAAAATCGATCGCGCGTAAAGTC
>ERZ1292630.1319-Hain-H41-02um-R3-1319-length-24453-cov-13_pt1 | contig 22965 bp, 23 predicted proteins | sample MGYA00564408_ERZ1292630 | MGnify/ENA primary metagenome ERZ1292630 (study PRJEB36523, sample SAMEA6512641) | groundwater metagenome | collected 2019-01-08 | study: AquaDiva: Metagenomics assemblies of 32 groundwater samples
CCATGATCCAGCTCTACACCGGAAATGGAAAAGGAAAGACAACAGCCGCGCTGGGGACGGCTTTACGAGCTGCCGCAAAAGGAATGCGAGTCGCTCTTGTAGCTTTCGACAAAGGCGGCGAAGGCCACTATTCGGAACGAAAAATAATCCGAGAGAGAATTCCCGAGATCACAATCTACGTAACCGGACTTGATAGAATCGATCCGGTTACGAATAAATTTCGGTTTGGCGTGACTGACGAAGATCGCGCGGAAGGGAAACGAGGATTGGAGATTGTGAGTAAAATATTTCGTGACAAATCCGCGGATCTCATAATCATGGATGAAATCAATTCATCAACCTCTCTTGGTATTGTTCAAGAAAAAAATGTTCTGGAGTTACTTGATGAAAAACCGGAAAACGTCGAGTTGATACTGACGGGACGGGACGCGCCTGAATCTTTCATACGGCGCGCAGACCTTGTCACGGACATGCAAATGGTGAAACACTACTACTATCAGGGCGAAGAAGCCCGAGAAGGTTTTGATTATTGACGCATGAGTTTTCTAACTCCGATAGCGCACACTCTTTTTTGGCCATCTTTGGTCATCTTCGTAATTTTCTGGATATGGGGAGTTTTTCACGCAACCCAAACTCCACGCGCAAGTTCATCGCAACGCGCGCTTTGGGGAATCGCGATGTTCGCCAATCCGATCACCACGATTTGGTATTGGTACATCTGGAAACGCTGGGCGTTTTGGACACTCTTCACCCCAGTCCTCCTCGCATTTATCTCACTTCCGTTCGTCGCGCGATCGCTTTTAAGCAAAGCTGACGCCACGGCGGCAACAAACGTTCTCTTCGCTCTTGGAAGCACGCGACTGGTCGTGCTTGTCGCGGCTCTCTTGATATTGCCACTGCTTTTGAGATTAGCCGCGCTATTGCATCTGGGACGTAACACCGAACTATCGGCAATGGACCGCAACGACTGGATAGTTTCGCTTGCCTTACCCGTTTTTGGGTTCGGAGCTGGAATCGCCTACTGCGCTCGCTTCCGTCGCGTCTGGGCGATTGTGGGGCTAGTCTGGATCGTCGTAATCGCGATAGCTCTAAAAATCATGACGGTAAACGTCACGCAGGCGCTTATCCCGGAAGGGGATGAACTTCGAATGGAATTCCGACTTAAAAAAGGCTAAACGCCCTCGTCGTCGTCCACGTCAACAGGAAGTGCCGCATCATCATCAGCAGCGTCTTCAATAACTTCATCATCATCGCCTTCACGTACGGATACGCCGAGTTTGGCGAGATCTTCCACGTCCTCGTCTACTTCCTCTGCTGAATCTTGCGGATCGAGTCCTTCTAACAACATATTTTTATTCACATTAATTATTTGTCAGGACATTATAAAAGACGCGGAACGGTTTTGAAAATAGCCGTCAAGAGTGTGTCGTGGTAGAGTTAAAAACAACTTCATGAAACAACACTTCCCTAAGCTGCGGAACTCGCTCCGCTCAAACAGTCCTCGCTACGGAAAGTCTTGTTTCATAAAGTTATTAACATAGAGGATTATGAACAACATTATTTTTATTCTTTTTATACTGGTTCTGGCGCTTGCCGTGGGAATGGCGTATTTGGTTGTTAAACTTCGGACGTTTTCCGCTCCTACTTCGGATGCTCCTGCAATGGGATTATTGCTTCAACAAATCAATCAATTGCAAAAAGAGATGGGGGACAGGATGGGGGAGACTAACCAAGCTGTCCGCCAAAGTTTCGCAGCTTCAACCGGAGTTGTGCGAGACGTTACGGAAAAATTGACGCGAATGGAAGAAACCGCAAAACAAGTTTTGGATGTCACGAGCCAACTTCAAAACTTGAAAGACATGCTGAAGAACCCCAAGCAACGCGGGATTCTCGGCGAGTATTATTTGGAAACGCTTTTGAAAAACATCATGCCGCCCGGCGGATATCAAATGCAATACGCGTTTAAGGACGGCGAGATCGTGGACGCGGCGGTTTTTATCAGAGACAAAATCGTACCAATTGATTCAAAATTCAGTCTTGAGAATTACAACCGCATTACCGAAGAAACGAACCAAGTCGAACGCGATAAACTGGAAAAAATGTTCGTGAACGATTTGAAGGAGCGCATCAAAGAAACCGCGAAATATATCCGACCGGAAGAGGGGACCATGGATTTCGCGTTCATGTTCATTCCGCACGAAGCCATCTACTACGATCTTCTCATCAACAAAATCGGCGCGATTGAGGAAGATACGGAGAGCATTATTCAACGCGCGGCAGGGAAATATCACGTAATCATAGTTTCTCCGACATCATTCTTGGCATATCTCCAAACGGTTTTGCAGGGACTTAAAGCGCTTCAAATCGAGGAACAAGCAAAAGAGATACGGACGCGCGTCATGGACTTGAACCGGCATATCGCCGCGTATGAAAGTTACTTTACGAGCGTCGGCAAACATCTCGGTACGACGGTAAACCAGTATAATTTAGCGACGAAAGAATTCGTAAAAATCGACAAGGATGTGCTTCGAATAACCGGATCGTCCAACAATCCAGATTTGCCACAAATTGATAAACCGTCGAGCGACGTATGACGAAACGTTCATTATTAAAAGGACTTTCCGCCGTAATCGTCGTCATTGTCGCGTCCTTGCTCGCGATGATTCTGGACGTGCAATTTCGCTACAGCTCCAAACTCGCAGACTCTGTCTCAAACGCAAATCCCGCTCCAATCGCCATCGTTCTCGGCGCATCGGTTCAAAGCAGCGGCGAACCGTCTGACGCGCTGCGAGACAGGTTGCTTGTTGCTGTTGATCTATTCAAGCAGGGCAAGGTGGAGCGTGTTTTAGTAAGCGGAGACGATGGTCAATTCCACATCGACGAAATACGAGCAATGAGAAAAGTACTTGAAGAAAGCGGAATTCCTTCGGACAAAATCCTCGAAGACGGACACGGATATCGGACTTACGAAAGCTGCAAACGCGCGGTACAAACGTTTGATATCAATAGCGCGATTGTCGTGACCCAACGATTCCACATAGGACGCGCTCTCTATCTCTGCAACCGTTTGGGCATGGACGCCACAGGAGTCGCTTCGGATTTGACATCGTATCAAAGAATAATTTTCTTCACTGCAAGAGATCTCGCCGCGAGCATAGAGGCGTGGTGGGATATTAACGTAATGTCGCCAAAGCCGCCGGTGAAGTACGCTGAATAAGAAAAAGAGACCCATTGGGGTCTCGAGGAGAGCGGCGTCTACGACAAACCGAGGATGTGGACGTTCGCGACGTCACGAGCGGTCGTTTCGAGTACACGAGACGCGGAGATGGCGGTGGTGCTCTCTGTTGCGCAAAGGATGATCCAGAGCGCTACCGGCAATGCCACTTCAGAAAGAGAGGTTTGCGCGCGCGTCTCGTCCAGGTCGTAGATTGCGTTGCGCAAACAAAACTCACGAACCGCGTCCGGGCTTGCGAGAAAGGAAAGCAGCCGCCTGCAAACGGTTCCGAATTTCCACATGAGACGGATGTTCCCACTGCCGCTGACACGAGTCGCGAAAATACGGAAGTCGTCCCCGGCGTCAGCCATCCACGTAGGCACAGATGAATGATGAGTAATGCGAATTTTCTGAAGGTGCACGCAAACTCCTTTGAAGGGGGTTTAGCCTCACGGCTGCGGACCGATATATTGGCTTAAATATCGAATATAGTCAAACGGTTGCTATGTCCCATGCGTTACGTCCTCCCCCTTAGAGTAAGGGGGAGTTAGAGGGGGTTACTCCCCGGATTTTTGCGTAACTTTATATCACGAAATAACCCCTCCTAACCTCCCCTTACATTATTTGAGTTAAGGGGAGGGAGAATACGGGTGTTCGTCCGCAACAGGTGAGGGCTCCAACATCGGGAATCGGCTTCGCCGGCTGATTCCCACCGACAGGGCACTCCGCGTGCCCACCCACGGCAATTCGTTGCTGATGGCCGAGGTCATGCATCCCCTCGGCGCAGCTTCCGGGCAAAGGGTTGGTTTCACGGCGCAACGCGCCAATGACCTTCACCTGCTACCGAAGCACCTCCGCGGACACGTTCGATTCGGGGCGCTCTCCTTCTGGGAGCGCCCTTGTTTTTTTATAAGGACTTTTCAACTTTTTTACTCATCCGTAGCGTGTGCTATCATCGTTTTATTACTCGCTAACAATTCTATGCACAGATACGTTTTCATTGCGGGAGGGGTCATGTCGGGTGTGGGGAAGGGGACTGTGATGGCTGCGCTGGGCCGCGTTCTTCTGACAAAAGGATACAGCGTTACCGCCTTGAAAATTGATCCGTACATAAACATAGACGCGGGCACAATGAACCCGGTGGAACACGGCGAGGTTTTCGTGACCGTGGATGGAGACGAGACGGATCAAGACATCGGAAACTACGAGCGGTTTTTGAATACGGACATTCCTTCTATCAACTACATGACAACCGGTCGCGTTTATCAACGAGTCATCCAAAAAGAACGTAATTTGGAATACGGAGGCAAAACCGTTCAGGTCGTGCCGGACGTGCCGAACGAAGTCATTTATCGAATCAAACAGGCGGCCGATCGCGCTAACGCAGATTTCGTTTTAATCGAAATAGGCGGCACGGTGGGGGAATACGAGAACATTCTTTTTCTCGAGGCCGCGCGTCTCATGAGATACGAGTCTCCGGACTGCGTTCGAAGCATCATAGTAAGCTACATGCCTATTCCAACAGCTGTCGGAGAGATGAAAACAAAACCGACGCAACAGGCGATACGTCTAATGGCAGGGGCGGGATTGACGCCGGATTTCGTAGTAGCGAGATCATCAATAGCGATAGATGAGCCGAGACGAAAAAAACTTTCATTGTTCGGAAACGTACGGGAAGATCTCGTGATCGGCTCACCGGATGTCAGTACGATCTACGAGGTTCCGCTCGTGTTCGAAGAACAACATTTCGGAGAAAAAGTCCTTTCTTCATTTGGACTTGAACCAAAAATTGAAACTTCTACCGAATGGAAAGACATGGTCGCTCGAATCAAAAGCGTGGAAACTCCGATTAAAATCGGCGTCATCGGGAAATATTTCAGCACCGGCTCGTTCACGTTGTCGGACGCTTATATCTCCGTAATCGAGGCGATTAAACACGCGTCATGGGCGGAAAATAGAAAACCCGAGCTCGTTTGGCTGAACTCCGAAGAATACGAGAAAAACCCGGACGCGTTAAAAGAACTCGACTCGTTGAACGGCGTGGTAATCCCCGGCGGTTTCGGATCGCGAGGAATCGAAGGAAAAATCGCAGCGATCAAACATTGCCGCGAAAACGACATTCCTTATCTCGGACTTTGCTACGGAATGCAATGCGCCGTAATCGAATTTGCACGCAACGTACTCGGTCTCGCTGACGCCAACACTACGGAAATAAATCCGGACACGACAAATCCGGTAGTCAATCTTCTTCCAGGACAAGAGGGGAACATGAAAGACGGTCGCTACGGCGGTACCATGCGTCTAGGCGCGTATCCATGCAATCTGATAGACGGAACAAAAAGCAAAGACGCTTACGGTCAGCCGTCGGTGACAGAGAGACATCGTCATCGTTATGAATTCAACAACGATTATCGTGAAAAGTTGGAACAAGCGGGGCTTGTGATCGCAGGCGTTAATCCCGAACAAAATCTGGTTGAGATCGTGGAAATAAAAAACCATCCGTTTTTCGTTGGCGTACAATTTCATCCTGAATTCCAATCCCGCCCTCTCACGCCTCATCCGTTGTTCAAGTCGTTCATCAAAGCCGCGTCAACTCGCGCGTAAATAAAAATGAGTTTCTTCAGCAAAATAGCCGTAATAGGTGGTGGAACCGGCGCGAGAACGATTCTTACCGGCTTAAAGCGCCAAAAAGACGTCTTACTTAGCGCGATAGTCACAATGTCGGACGACGGCGGCCACACCGGCGTTCTTCGCGACGAGCTTGGAGTTTTGCCTCCTGGCGATTTACGACAATGTCTCGTTGCGTTATCGGATGACAGGGACGATGCGTGGCGCAAACTTTTTTCTTTTAGATTCACTGACGGAAGTGGAAACATGAGCGGACAGAACGTAGGAAACATAATTTTGAGCGCACTTGAAAAAATCTACGAAGATCCGATCGTCGCACTCGATACGGCGCATCGTCTGCTTGACGTCAAAGGACGCGTGATCCCTGTAACGCTGCAAGGTACGACGCTTTGCGCTGAACTCGATGACGGGACAGTTGTGCGCGGCGAAAGCAACATTGACGCGTCCGACAAACCGCGCGCGCCAATCAAGCGTTGTTTTTTTGAAACTCCATCCAAAATAAATTCCGAGGCGCTAACGGCAATACGAGATGCTGATGTGGTCGTGATAGGTCCTGGAGATTTCTGGACGAGCATCGTACCAAATTTGATTGTTCCGGAAATTCCGCGAGCGCTACACGAGCTGCAACAAAACGGAGGTCGCATCTTTTTCGTCTGTAACCTCGTGACCAAGCTTGGAGAAACCGACGGCTACAAAGCGTCTGATTTTCGCAATCGTATCAATCAACTTATTTCACCAGCGCATCTCGACATAACGATCGTAAACTCCGCGAAACCCGCACAGGAAATTTTGCGACGGTACGAAGAGACGGGCGAATATCTAGTAGAAGATGATCTGCCGCATCGTGATCACACCATATATCGCCAAGCGCTCATATCGCCTGAAATCGGAGAAACTGTTTCAGGAGATAAAGTGAGACGAAGTTTATTGCGACACGACGGAGATATTTTAGCGCAGGTGATAAAACGATTAATGCCGGGGTGCTGACACTCTAAAAACACGAAACCCTCCAAAGAAGATCCCGTGTTGTTCGGGTTCCCGGAGGGTATTAAGAGAAGATTCAAGGATCAAGTACGGGCAAGGAGGCGTTCCAGCACCAGAGCCCAGTTCTTTGTCCCGTCGTGGTTCATGTCAGTCGCGACCGCGATCCTACCGACCTGCCCCGCCATAGAAAGGATGAGGGGAAAGCCGATTGCGATCTCGCGACCGACATGCTCGACGCGCGCCTCTGGGCCGAGCGTCGTTGCCTCGGCCGGCATGAGAAGATCGAGGAGAGCAATGTCGAATCCGCCCTCTTTCACGAGCTCACGTGCCTCGCCGTATTCACTCACGGCGACCACCTCGTGACCGCGCGCCTCGAGCTGACTCTTGCCAGACCGCCTGTGCTTCAAGCTGTCGTCTACAAGCAGGATCTTCATAGCGATACCTCCTGCTGCGCCTTGTTGGCGACTGACGCCATGAGAGTCACCACGAAATTGTCATCCACATCGCTCACGAGGAGCGACCCGGTCTTCACTCTCGTCGGGTAGCGCGCTGCGAACGCTCGCGACTCCGTCTCCTGCACCTTGCTGGAGTGAGCCAAAAGCACGATCGTACGCTCGGTCTCCTTGATGGCCAGAAGCGCCCTCTCAACCGAGTCGACAACCGCGATGTCCGCCTCGATCTCCTGATCGTTGACCAGCTGGGAGACGATAACTCCGCCGCTAGCTTCTGCGAGCGTGCTGATCGCCCCTTTGATTGGGTTATTCTCACGGCTCCCGATTTGCACGAACACCGACGTCTGCTTCACTGCGCTCCTCCTTGGTTTTGGTTGTCAATGTTTAAACATATTAGCACAAACTAGCCATTTTGTCAAGAGAGGTTACCATTTCCAAAATCGCTTCTGCCAAGGTATTGACGCTTTGTCAAGGCAACGCGGCCATTACGACAGGGGAGAGGTAATGTGAAAAATTACACTTGTGCGAGCTTGATCAAAATTAGATTAAAATATTTCTGTTAGAAAATTTTTTTATCCGTACACATCGTAGAGATGATTCATTTTATACACGTAGGTGAACAAAAAAAATTCTTCAACAGGGGAGCGGTCCAAAAAGAGCGTAGCGCTATAAAGAATCTTATGCGTCGCACAATATATGTTATGAGACACATAAGATTAGAAAAACGAGTTTTCGGCATCTTATGAGTCTCATAACATTACGCGGATTGTTACGACACTGTTAGTGATCGTAAAATCCGCTTCCTTGTCGCTACTCGCTATTTTACGTATATTTTCCCAGGTACTCTCACATCAACTCTTTCCATAATCCTTGACTCATCCGGCTTGGTCTTCATATACGCCTCATACGTTGCGATTTGCGGTTCTAAAGGGTCCTGGAGGTCAAAGTAAATGTCGTAGCCCTTCTCGCTCACTATACGCGCCAGATTCGCTTCAGGGCTCTCTAGCTTCATGAAACGTATCTTTATACCCCTCAAAACAACTGAGCGCATTATATCGAGCCATCTGCGAACTTGCTCCGGTTTAGCTACTTGGAACCCGGGTGTCGGCGGTTCGGCGGTTGGCATCAAAATAACCGAAGGTGAATATTCACCAGTTATTGAACGAGCGGCAACGATATCACGCGCAACATACAAAGTACCGCCTTCGGTTGCACCAGTAACTACACCTGAAGCATCAACGTTCACATATATGTCATTCGTCACCAAAACCACACTTCTCTGCTTTTCAGTAATCTTGAGTCGTAAAATATCAGGATAGGACTTATCCACAACTACCTCTTCAATAAACAAACGATCTTTCAATGCGCTTCGCACATATTCCGTATCAAGCATAAAAAGGTTTTTCGAATGCCACGGCTTCCACTTCGCTTCAGAAAAGATTTTATCCATTTCCCCTACTACCTCTCCCATCTCAAGCCCACGTAGACCTATGATTTCTATTTTATTCGCGTCAAAAAAACCTGACAAAAATAAAAACCACCACCATCCAAAAATAGCGAAAGATCCAATCAAAATCAATGTGGCCGTATAAGCGGATTTTCGTCGAGTCAGTCGCTCGGATCTATAAACCCCTTCTCCGAACCTTTGCGGTTCTTTCATGATTAGATTATACGACGATTCGCGAAATTTGTGGATTGATGCGTGTCACAATTTCGTAATTGATGGTACCCGTATCACGTGCGATATTTTCCGCTGAAACATTTTCTCGCCCTTGTGCTCCAAGCAAAACGACCTCGTCCTCTACACGAACGTTCTTAACATCAGTCACGTCGACCATAAACATATTCATACAAATCCTGCCGACAATTCTGCAACGTTTTCCTCTTACAAGCACGGCACCGATGTTTGAAAGACCACGATCATATCCATCCCAATATCCAACAGGAATAACTGCGATTCGTGACGCTCGCGTAACTCGACCGGTCAATCCATATCCCACCGACGTACCTTTTGTAACTCGTTTTATTTGCGCTACAACTGTTTTCCACGTCATCACAGGCACGATATCAAGAGTACAATGTTCCTTTCGCGCAACAACCAGCGTCTCTTTTGACGACCAAAGTCCGTACATGGAAATTCCCAATCGAACGAGATTGAAATACGTATCAGGAAACAAAACCGTAGCAGCGCTACATGCGGCGTGCTTCCAAAGTGGATCTATTCCTTCTTTAGCCATTATTGAAAGTCCGTCTCTAAATTTCTGTAATTGTTCTTCCGCATAAGAATGATCAGACGTGTCCTCGATATTCGCGAAATGAGTTGACGCGCCTTCTATTACAACGCCTTTCGTTTTCTTCAATTCTCTAACGAGGCGTGAGAGATCTGCCCCTGAAACTCCTTGACGAGTCGTCCCAGTTTCAATTTTTATATGAACAAAAGCGGATCTGGATTTGAGCTTCAACAATCGAAGTGCTCTTACCGTTTCGATGTTATAGACGACGAACGAAAGTCCGTGGTCAACGCAGTCTTTCAGCCGCGAGTTGAGAGTGTATCCCAAAACCAGAATCGGCTTCTTAATCCCATTTTTTCGTAACGCAATTCCTTCATCGACATTATCCACGCCAAACCACGACGCTCCGGCTGAATCAGCAATACGAGCGGTTTCGATCAAGCCGTGTCCGTACGCATTTGATTTTACAACGGCCATAACCGAGGTTTGCTTTCCGACATGATTACGAAAAGCACGGACGTTTTTCGCCAGCGCGCTTTTAGAAATTTCAACCCATATTTTATGTTTCATCTAAATTCAAATTCAATACGGGGAATAACCCCCTCTAACTCCCCCTTTTAATAAAGTGGGAGGATAAAATCAAAATTCCCCTTCCAAACGAACGCCTCTCCCCCGACGTTCAATACGAAGTTTATTTAAGTTGAGACGAGGACTGCCCGAGCGAAGCGAGTTCCGCAGTCGAAACTTAAATAAACTTCGTATTGATCTCACCCAATCTTATCAAATCCGCAGTAAGGCACCAAGACCGCTGGGATTTTAATCGATCCGTCTTCCTGTTGATGATTTTCAAGAATCGCGATCATTGCGCGCGGCGTCGCCACGACCGTTCCATTCAAAGTATGAACAAATCCTTTTTCACCGTCTTTTGAAGCGTACTTGATGGACAATCCTCTTGATTGATAGTCCCAACAATCGGAGGTGGAAGTAACCTCGCCGTATTCCCCACTCTCCCCTTTTCCGAACATCCACGCCTCAATGTCGAAACGACGATAATCAGACCCGCTCAAATCGCCGGACGCGCAATCCACTACGCGATAAGGAATTTCCAATGATTTCCAAAACTCTTCTTCAAGACGCAAAAATTCAAAATGAATCGCCTCGGATTGTTCCGGTTTTGAAAACGCGAACATTTCAACTTTTGAAAATTGATGGACTCTATACAATCCGAAAGATTCCCGTCCGTACGCGCCGGCTTCAGTTCGGAAACAATGAGAAAACGCAACGTACTTTTTAGGAAGCTCTTCCGCCGCGAGCGTTTCGTTCATGTGATATCCAAGCACCGTGATTTCCGATGTTCCGACAAGCGCCAAATCCTCCCCTTCGACGTAATAAATCTGCTTCTCCGGGCCGCGCGGCAAAAATCCCTTTGCGACCAAAACTTCCTCTTTCGCCAAATCCGGAGTCGTAAGCATTTCAAATCCTTCGCGAACCGCGAAATCGATTCCGTATCGTATTAGCGCCTGTTCCAAAATCGCCAGCTTTCCTTTCAAAAAATAAAATTTCGCGCCGGAAACTTTCGCGCCGCGTTCAAAATCTATAAGATCGTGCTTTTCCGCCAACTGCAAATGATTGAGTGAACTTTCGACTTTACGGACTTTACCGACTTTACGGACTTCCACATTATCCTTATCGGATTCGCCTTCCGGAACGGACGGATGTGAAAGGTTCGGCATTCTTACGAGAAGTGAATTCCACTCCCCTTCCAATTCAGCCAGATTTGCCTCTTTTTCCGAAATATCTTCTTTCAATCTTTTTCCTTTTGCGATTAACGGTTCGCGATCGCCCTTTTCTTTCACTGACGCCATCTCATTTGCAATCACGTTTCGTTCAGCTCGAAGAGACTCAACTTCCTGCATGAGCGACAATCTTTCCGCATCAACTTTTACGAACGCGTCAACATCAACATTCGCGTGTCGAAGCGCGCAATTTTTTTTCACCTCTTCAACATGCTCTCGAACGTATTTTGAATCCAACATATTTAAAGCGGTATCCCCTCTTCTTCCGACTCGTCTTCCTGTTGAAATCCATCTTCCGTAATTCGCGCGCCGCGTAACAAAGAAGACTTAAAAGTGTCCGGCACGTACGGCTGACATCGTACCACCGTGGTAGCTAAACCGCGTCGCGTCAACTCTATATCCAAATCATCGGAAAACGCTTCTTGATCGTATCCGAGGCAAATAACATCAGGATTGATTTCTTCGATTGCGCGATACGTATCATCAGGATAACTCAACATTGCCTCATCCACTAAGGGATGATTTAGAATATGCGCCAAACGATCGGTTTCGTTCGTCTGCGGCAAATCTCCTTTCAAGTCTACTACCGTGCTATCGCAAGCTACGACAACATAGATCTGGTCGCCATGCTCGCGCGCCTGACGAAAATAATCGTCGTGGCCCGGGTGAAGCGAATCAAACGTGCCAAAGCACATTACAGTTTTTACCATACGTTTACGTACGTTTAACGTTTTTTGGTTTATTTGGCAAGAGGGGCTTTTGCTTGACCTGATTTTCAGGCCTCATCGTAGGAAACAGAATAACGTCTTTTACGCTGTGGACATTGGCTAGTAATGCGACAAATCGATCGATTCCCATCCCCCACCCTGCCGTCGGAGGCATCCCATGTTCGAGCGCGGCGAGAAAAGTTTCGTCAATTGTCTGCGCTTCAAGATCTCCGGCGAGTTGCAACTCCTGTTGAGCGACAAATCGTTCGCGTTGGTCTATCGGGTCGTTCAATTCTGAGTACGCCTTGAGCAATTCTCGTCCAGCGGCGAGTAATTGGAACCTTTGAACGTAGCGCGGATTGTCCACGCACTTTTTCGCGAGCGGTTCCATCTCGATAGGATAATCGGTTATGAACATCGGCTGCATCTGTTTTTTGCGCACGGAATTGCTATAAAGTTCATCGTATAATTTTCCAATATGCGCAGTCGCATAATCCGCTTCTATCTTTAATTTCTTCATTTCAGCTACCAATTCCTTGTGAGACAAAACCTCGATATCAATCCCCGTCTCTTTCAGAACCGCGTCGCGAAAACGGACGCGCAGCCAAGGTGCCTTAAAGTCTATCTCGACTTCTTCGTTCTTCAATTTCAACGAACCGTTATTAACTTCTGAAATTACGCGGCAAATCAGTTTTTCTGTAAACTCCATCAAGTCATGATAATCCTTATACGCCCAATAAAACTCGATAGACGTGAATTCAGGATTGTGCGTCCAGTCGATGCCCTCGTTGCGGAACTGACGCCCAATCTCAAAAACTTTTTCATAACCGCCGACGATCAACCTCTTCAAATATAGTTCCGGAGCGATGCGGAGATAAAGCGGAATATCAAGGGCATTGTGATGCGTAATGAACGGACGCGCCGTTGCTCCGCCTGCGATTGGTTGAAAAATCGGAGTCTCGACCTCTTCAAAACCCTCGTCCTCCAAAGCTCGTCGAAAAGCTTTAACTATTTTCGTACGAAGACGAAAAACCTCTCGCACTTCCGGATTTGAAATAAGATCCAACTCTCTTTGACGGTATCTGATCTCCTGGTCTTGAAGTCCGTGAAATTTCTCCGGCAACGGCAGAAGCGCTTTCGCCAAAATATCCCAAGAAGAAACTTCAAGAGATTTTTCCCCGCGCTTCGTCTCAATAAGAACACCGGTCGCCTGAACAAAATCCCCGGGATCGATACGATCTCGAAATCGCGCGAACGATTCGGAGCCGATCGAATCTTCCTTTAATAAAAGTTGAATTTTCCCGGACGCGTCTTTCAAATCCGCGAACAAAAGACCGCCGTGCACACGCGTAATCAAAATGCGTCCGCAAAGCACGACTGATTTTTTCTCCGCGCTCCAATCGGCAAACGACTCAATCGCGTCAGCGCAATTCGCCGTTCGCTTCGGCGTCGACGGGTAAGGATTTATACCTTCCGAAAGAAGCGCGTTCAGTTTCTCCTTTCGTATTTCTTGTTCTGCAAGCGGCATATTCATTACGCTGCAAAATACTCTGCGTTCACTTCTTGGTCAAGTGTCATTTCAGCTAACCGAAATAATCTTATATGTCTGTGTTCCGTTCGGTGAGGTTACTTCTACGGAATCACCTCTGTTATGTCCCAAAAAAGCTTTGCCAATCGGCGATTCGTTCGAGATAAATCCTTGCGCAGGATCCGCTTCATTCGATCCTACGATTTTGTACGTCCGGCTTTTACCTTGTACTTCCACCTCAATCGTGGAACCTACGCGGACGGTACTCGAACTTCCAGTCTCGATAATAGAATAATTTTTCAGGATGCTTTCGATCTCTTGTACTCGTCCTTCGATAAACGCCATTTCATTTTTCGCTTCGTGATATTCCGCGTTTTCCGAAAGATCCCCAAGAGCTTTTGCGGTTTCAATTTTAGCGGCAGTTTCGCGACGCTTTACCTTCTTGAGATCCTTAAGCTCCTCCGTGAGACTTTGGAGTTTTTCCGAACTTAAGTAGTGAACATTGTCTGACATACGTGTTGAGCGAATAAAACGCGCGCGTTTTCAAGTCGCGCGTCATTGATTAAAAAGTACCTTATGATATCTATTGTCGTCAAATCTATCTCCAGTGTCATTCCCGCGTAGGCGGGAAACCAGACCGTGAAAACACACTTCCAAATATTTCGAGGAAATGGATCCCCGCCTCCGCGGGGATGACAAAATAATGCGTGAACAAGAAAATTATTAACAAAAAGCTATATTAAAAAAAGCGCGTCGGAGAGCGACGCGCTGTTAGCGAGAGCCGGAGACTGTCAGTCTCCGACGAGGAGGAACGAGGTGCCGGGCGGGTGGCAGATGTCGCGCTTGACGCTGTCGAGCAAACGGCGGCCGCCAGAACCCAGCAGGAGCATGGGCACGACTGCGACGTCGTCGGACACCGTGTACGTTCCGTACGTGACGATCTCTCTCCTGCAGATCGACGGCCTCGAGGCGACGAACACCGCAGTCTCGACCAAGGTGGCGGGATTCAGCCCGTGCTTTTTCGCCCACGCGTCCACGTCTTGCACGGTCATTTCCCAAAGGAACCGCTTCACCATAAAGCGGCGCTGTCCCAAGCGGATCGGTACTCCGCGCAGCGACTCGTGAATGTACACGTCGCGATGCGGCTCGTCCCACATGGGGTCGCACCACGAGAAGATCCCGTTCATCTTGCCGAGATCGAGCGGCTCCGCGCTGTCTACCTGCACGCGGAACTCCTTGTCCGGGTAGATGAGTTGCTGCACCTTAGCAAGCGGCGTTCGCTCCGCCGGCACGCTCTCGTTCTCGGCTTCGCCGCCGATCATGAAGAACTTCGTGCTCGGTGTCCACGGCCCGTTCGCGTTTACCAGCGTGAGACGCCGCTTGCCGTCTTCGCCTACTTCCAGGCAAAGGATCTTGCGTTCGCGCAAGATTTCGGCGACCGCGCCGAGCGCGACGATGGTTTCGGAGCCGCAGCTCTCCTGCTTGATGCGCGCGTACGCGAGAAGCTCGTTCGGCGACCCCGGAAGGAATCCGCGTTCTGCGCCGAGATTCAACGCGTCTCTAGTTCGGCCGCCACACGTCAGCCGGATCAGGTATCCGTTCATGGCCACGAAATCCTTGATAGGCCGGCTTCTTGCAGCGGTCGGCTCAAACTTGACCATGGCGATCTGGGGATCGATCTCGTCGAACTCCTCGCCTAGACCATCCGTGTTGAACGGCTCTTGCGGCACGAGGGGGAGTTGGTGATATTCGAGCTGCATTCTGCTATCTCCGTTGTGTATAGGACTGCCAAGCCGCCCATGGGTTGTTCGTTCGGTCCGTCAATAAGAAAAGGAGCTACACTAAAAAACCATATTAAATGAGACGTGTCAATAATTTGTACCCGAATATCCGCGTAGGGGCGGGCTTGTCCCGCCCTCCCCGTTTTCCGCATCCAGGGCGGGACAAGCCCGGCACTACCGGAGTTTCAACCACGCGTCCAACACCGCTCTCGCCACCGGAATCGCTGTCCTCGATCCCTCCACTCCTTCTTCGAGAAGAACCGTCACAACGATCTCCGGCTTTTCAAAGGGCGCGAACGCCGTAAACCACGCGTGGTTCGCTTTATCGCTCCTCCATTGCGCTGTCCCCGTCTTTCCGGCCACAGGTACCGGAAACCCCGCCAAAGCTCGCCCAGAGCCGTATATTACCGTATCCCTCATCCCAAGCCGCACGGTCTGCACAGCATCCTCCGGCGCCACCCTCTCCGACGTCGGACGTCCGACGTTGGACGTCTGATATTTCATAAAATGCGGAGTTATCTTCAAACCTCCATTCGCAATTTCAGCTGTAAATAAAGCGACCTGAAGCGGAGTCACCAAAAGATCTCCTTGTCCTATCGAAAGGTTGTATGTATCGCCGATGTACCATCTCTCGCCTTTTACCTTTTCCTTCCATTCGCGTGACGGAACAAACCCAGCCGCTTCGCCGGGCATATCCAAACCGGTTTTATATCCAAGCCCGAACCTCCGCATCCAATCGGTCAAACGATCCACGCCAAGACCGATAAATTTTTCATATCCTCCTCCGAGTTCGTAAAAAAACGTGTTCACTGACCACGCAATAGCGCGACGCACATTCGTAACGCCATGACCTCCGGCGCTCCAATCCGGAAAAAACCACGGGCCTATCTGCAAACCTCCGGTCGAAAGCACCGTGGTCTTCGACGTAATCACGCCTTCTGCCAAACCGGCTGTAGCGATTACCGGCTTTGCCGTTGAACCGGACGGATAAACTCCGGCCCACGCGCGCGGAAGAAACGGACGATCTTCGTCTTGCAGCAAACTTCTATATCGCGTCGACGAAACAGTGCCTGAAAATATATTGTTGTCGTAAGCTGGCAGTGAAACAGCCGCTAGAATTTCTCCGTCTTGCGGATCAAGCACCACAACAGCTCCACGCGTAACCTTGGCTTTTTGTAAACCGTCGCGAAGCGCGCGTTCAGCCGCCAACTGCAAACGCGCATCAATCGCCAAAACTAGATCCGTTCCATCTTTTGATGGTCGCTCTTCGATTACCGCGGTCTTCCTATGCCGAGAGTCAACTTCATAAATCGTGACTCCAGGAGTCCCACGCAGCGTCTCTTCATACTCCGCTTCAACTCCCGTCTTTCCGATCAAATCAATTTGGCTATATCCCTGTTTTCTCTTCTCATCCAATTCTTCCGGAGTGATTGGAGCGAGATAGCCAAGAACATGCGAAAGACTCAAAACATCCGGCGCTGAATGATATTTTCTCTTACTTCCAACCGCGATCTCCAAAGACGGATTTTGTCCGGCTAGAATATTTACGGCAATCGCCTGCTCATAAGGGATGTCGCGCTTAAGTACGGAGCTGGCATCAGGATCTGTTGATGAAGCGAATATCTGCTCGATTTCCGTGACAGGAAGCCCGATTATGCGACCAACTTTTGCAAGAAGCTCCGCTCGTTCGCTTTCATGCAATGGCAAAAGTCGTTCGATCGCGCGAACTTCGAATGAAGGCATGTTTTCGGCGAGAACGACTCCATTCCTATCGCGAATAACTCCGCGCTTTGACAGCTCAACTTCATAACGCAAACGGTTTCTGTCGGCCTGCGCGCGAAAGGAAGCTCCGTTTACGATCTGCATCCAGAAAGCGCGGCCCACGAGTACTGTAATCGTCAACGCAACCAGACCGACCACCATCTTGAAACGTTTTTGTGGAATCGCGTTTCCCATGAACAAAGGGCTATCTTTGACATGCGTGAAATCTTTTTCATACATCACTTCGTGGGAAATCACGGACGGCGTTTCGGTCCTTATTGATTGACCAAGCCCGCCATCGTTTCTCCACTGGAACGGATCAGTACTCATATGATCCGTTTTGAATGACAGGCGTAAGAAATCTACGTGTGAAGCGAGCGATTATAAAAAATAAAACGGCGACCGAAAAAACATCCCAGGCGCAAGAAATAAAAAAAGCTTGAACCGAAACTGTCTGGAAAACGGTTTTGAAAAGTAAATTGGAAGCGAATGCCGCGACGATCTCCCAAATTGCCGAAAGCGTTCGAGCGATGATAACAAGCGTAGCCATGACATAGACGGAGCGATTCGTTAAAACCGATTCCAAAATAAACGCCAGCGCTATTATGATCAAAAGATATTCGGCAACCGCGAACTTGGAAACTCCGGGACTAAAAAGATCTACGATAAATCCTCCGGTGCCGGCAAAAACCAAAGCGGCTGTCGGACGATTTAGAATCAAAAATATCGCCGCTATCGGAAGCACCGGCAAAAATTCACGCCATGGCGTTGGAAGTAAACTAAAAAAACAAACCTGCGCCAAGCCGATAATTATGGATACGGCAATTACCAACGTCCAGCGTTTTTTTGTCATAATCACGGTTCTTCGGGACGAAATGCGCTTGGCAATAAAACCATCACGATATTCAATTGATCTCTTTTAGCCAGTGGCTCCACGGACGCGCTCTTAAATGGATCCGTATCCGTGCCCTGAACGTCGTTGACGATCCCTATGACGAGATTTGGCGGGATCTTTTCTTCAGTACCCGCCGTAACGATTATGTCGTCGCGTTCCAACGATTCGGATTGCGGTACAAGCGTTAGACGCGCAACTTGATTCCCACTCCCCTCTACCAATCCGAACAAGCGATTCCCGCCGGAAGATGCGGCGGCGAGTCGACTTGATTGATCCGAAACCAGAGTGACTGTTGACACGCGCTCCTTTAATGCCGTGACCTTTCCGACCAAAATCCCATTACCAACAATTACAGCCATTCCTGTCTCAACGCCGTCTTTCGATCCCCTATCAATTACAACCGTTGCCGAACGAGGATTGACACTGCGAACGATGATGCGAGCGGGTACGGATTCGTATCCGGTTTGTCGTTTAAACTCAAGGAGAGACGTAAGTGAGCGATTCTCCTCTTCCAAGGCGCGCAAACGAACATAATCAACGACCAACGAACGCGCCCGCGCTTCCAGCTCGTTATTTCGATCACGAAGTTCGTTGAACTCCGGCGACCCGATCAATAAATCACGCGTACCAGTTCCGATTGTCGCAAAAAATCTTCCAACCGGAAGAAGAACCGTTCGAAACGCGTCTTCGACTGGCTGCATAAGACGCGAGATTTGCAAAACGGATAATACAAGAACAAGAGCTATCGTTGCGATTAAAAGTCTTGAGCGGATCTTCATGATTCCTCCTCCCTAGCGCATTAAGTCAGTTATTGGAACCGATACGTCTTTTAACAATCTGCGGTCTTCCAGCAGTAAACCGGCTCCCCTAACGACCGCAAATAACGGCTCGTCCGCGATTCTGACGGCCAACCCTGTACCTTCCGAAATCGCCCTGTCCAAGCCGCGAAGAAGCGCGCCGCCTCCGGATAAAACGATGCCCTGTCGATATATGTCAGCGACTAATTCCGGCGGCGTTATTTCCAGAATTGATTTTATGTGTTCGACTATCGCTTTGACGGAACGAGCGAGTGCCTCTCTAACCTGCTCGTCGCTAACCATGATTTCGCGTGGTAATCCGGACAATAAATCACGACCGCGCATAGAAACTTCACGCCGTTCAGAAAGCGGGATCGCGCTACCCGCTTCTATTTTTACATCTTCCGCGACGCGCTCTCCGAGCAAAAGATTGAATACGTCTCGCGCGTACTGGACGATATTGCGATTCATCTCGTCTCCTGCGATTGGAATGGATTTGGATGTGACCACTCCGTTCAACGAGATAACCGCGATTTCGGTAGTCCCGCCTCCGATGTCGATTATCAAATTGCCGATCGGCTCCGTTATCGGGAGTCCAACGCCGATCGCCGCCGCCATCGGTTCTTCCACGATATGAACCTCTCGCGCTCCGGCGGCGAGTACCGCATCTCCAACGGCTTTCCTCTCAACTTCCGTAACGTTTAGAGGAACTCCCACTACAACACGAGGCCTTGGAATCAACGCGGAACTTTCACGATGAACTTTCTCAAAGAAAAACCGCAACATCTTTTCGGTCACTTCAAAATCCGAAATTATTCCGCGTTGAAGAGGGCGCGTCACCTGAACATGGGGCGGCGTTTTTCCCAGCATCGCCTTTGCGTCATGACCTACCGCTAGAATCTGCCCATTACGAAGATTGACGGCAACGAACGAAGGTTCGTTCACTACTATTCCCTTACCCTTGGAAAACATGAGGGTGTTTGCGGTTCCAAGATCTACGCCCAGATCTTTGGACAAACGGGAAGTCAACATATCAAACATACGTGTACTATTTAGACACGCAGTCGCGAGTTAATCAAGTCTAACCAATGAGTCGATTTGGTGTTCAAGAACGACGCGACTCTTCTTTCACCAAAAACAAATATTCGACTATTGAAAAAGTAACTATCAGGATTAGGAATGACCACCAGTGCAACTTGCCCTGGGCTGACAAAACCAAAGCCGCGATTCCAGCCATGGCAAGCGCAATGGCGTGTCTGAACGAAATCTTAACCTCTCTGATCAGCACGTCCTTTCTTTTCAAAATATGAACGCGATAAAGAGATCCAAGAATCGTAAGCGCACCAACCAAAGTCATAAACAAAGTGAGATAGAACATCAAAAATCCAGTAATGCCGGTTTCAAACGGGTCCGTATTCCAAACAATGACACCCCACGCAAAAGTCGCCAAAGCAGTAGCCACCGCCATGAACATAAGATAAATCCTAAACGTCATGTCGTGATTATATCACGACGTACACAAATCGCATTATGAAATATGACTTCTCGAAGCGAGGACTGCTCGAGCGAAGCGAGTTCCGCAGCGAGAGAAGTCATATTGCATAATGCGATTTTGTAGTTCTTCAAAACCCTTTTGATCTCACGTCCAAACGCACCACCCTTCTACTCCCGCATCTCCTATTAATTTCATTCAAGATCCGAACTTCATCAACGCGAAATTGCTGCATTGCAACGGCGGATGTTGATTCAAATTTCAGAGTTCCGTCAGCAAAAGATATCGGAGTCACAAACCGAGCGCGTTCGTCTCCCCAAAGCCCCAATACAGCGGCAACGGCGTGCTCCAGCACTTGAAACGCCTCCAGTTGGTGCGTAAACGACCGTCCCGCGAGAACGGACGGCATAATTCTTTTTATGGAGTGAAACGTCATATCATCAAGTCTTCCTAAACTCGCAGATGTTCTTAAAGTCGCAAAATTTGCAGACGAACTGGGACGGTTTCGGCGTAAATCTGGATTTCAAGATTTCATTCATCCTCTCAAGAAGAGCATCGGTAAACGGCACACGTTCTTTCTCCCCTAACGTCGGGACGTTAACGCTCTCTCCGTTTTGGAGATAGACGTACGAGAGAGATGAAACTTTCATGCCGCGACATTCCATCGCGAGTTGGTAGATTTGAAGCTGCTCGCGATCTTCTTTGCCGATATCCTCCTCGGACTTCGGCTGTCCGGTTTTATAGTCGAAGATCGCGACCGTACCATCTCCGCAATCGTCTATCCTGTCCACACTCCCTCGTATCGAGTGCTCGCCGATCTTCCAGTCGAAATTAAGCTCGAGCGCAGCGACCGACGGCGGCTTCTCGTTCCAAATATTCCACATCCGCGAAACCGCGTCTTTTCCTTCCGAATAATACTTGTCATACATGGCACGATCAGGATACCAAAAATCATTTTCATTCCAGCGCGTCTCATAGATCTCCATGGCCTCGTCTTTTGTTACGCGCAGTCCTGAAGTTGGGATTTCTGTTTGCGCGGATGTCTCGAATAGCGAAACCTGCGCAGCTTTTCCACGCTCTGCGTGATTTTCCAAAATATCGTGAAGCGTGGAGTGCATCACTTGTCCGAAACTTTTCTGATGCGAACCGATGATCGGGATACGGTAAACGTGCGCGAACTTATATTGCATGGGACAGCTCCGGAACGCAGCTAATTGCGTAAATGAAAACCTCCGTTTGAGCGGTAAATACGTCAAAAGCTCCGTCTCTCTTGTCTCGCGCGTGGGACGTTCTGCGATATTCGCGAATTGACTCACGCGATCTTTACCGATCGGTGCTGTCGAGACCTCAACCGACGCTTCTTCAAAAAATACCGACGGCTTTTTCTTTCTAATTCCTCCGACGTCAGCCGCGCCAGTAAGCGTGAGAGACTGTTTCGCTCTTGTCATTGCGACGTACATGAGGCGCCGTTCTTCCTCGAGATGCGTCCCGCCTTTGTAGATTTTTTCGCGAACAAGTCCGTCCGGAAGCGGAATCGCGTCCTCTCTTTCGCGCGTAGGAAAACGCTGATCAACGAGCGAGACCACGAAAACATGTTTGAATTCCAATCCCTTTGACGCGTGAACCGTCATCACCTTTACTTGATCCGGACCGTCGTTCGGGTCAGATCGCAATGCTCCGTCATCCCCGCTCTCGATCTCCATCCGAACCTCTTCCAATAATCCAAGAACCGTCGGGTTATGTCTCAATGATTCGTATCGCTCGACTCTGCGGACGAACGCATTGATATACGCGATCTGTTCTATTCTCGACGCTTCGTCTCCGGCAAGAACGCTTTCTAGAATCTTGCTTCGCTTTATCGCTGTATGCAAAACGGACAACGGCGGCTCGCGATGAGATGCGATCGTGAGAGAATCAAAAAGGGACAGGACGCTTTCTGCAGCAATTTTCCCAGCGTCCGAAATGCCATCTTCACCTTGAGGAATGCGCCGCAACGCGTCCCATAATCCGATACGCTTCTTTTCCGAAAAACGGATCACATTCGCGAGATCCGATGGAGGAAATTCAAATGACGGCAGTGTGAGAACACGAAATGCGAACGGAGAATCTTGAGTTGAAACGCACATGCCGAGCAATGCCAACAAATCCAAAACCACGGGCTTGGAATATAAACCGCGTAACGCATGAAAAAGATACGGAACATTCGCCCTTTCAAGCGCGCGCACGAAAGGCATTGCGCTTTCATTCGATCGCGCGAGGATCGCCATGTCATTCCACTGCGTTTCAGGGTCAGAGTCTTTCAACGCAATCATCCGCTCTACAACGGCTTCTGCCTCGTCCTCTATATTTTCATACCAAATCGCTCGCACATCCCCCCTCACGTCGTATCGAGCGGATTGCAGTGTTTTATCAAAACCTATCTCTTTCAATTGCGATTCAAGACGATTCGGATCGTTCTTGCGGATAAACGCGCCGGAAACGTCCAGGATTTCCTGCGCTGAACGATAATTTTGACGCAAAGCCACGGTTGTCGCGTCAGGAAAGTCGTCGCGAAACTGCAGGATGTTTGATAACGACGCACCGCGAAATTTGTAAATCGCCTGATCGTCGTCGCCTACCACCGTGATATTGCGATCTTGTCCCGCCAAAAGTTTTATCAATTCATATTGCGCGCCATTGGTATCCTGAAATTCGTCCAC
>ERZ1292630.1494-Hain-H41-02um-R3-1494-length-22958-cov-6_pt1 | contig 22958 bp, 22 predicted proteins | sample MGYA00564408_ERZ1292630 | MGnify/ENA primary metagenome ERZ1292630 (study PRJEB36523, sample SAMEA6512641) | groundwater metagenome | collected 2019-01-08 | study: AquaDiva: Metagenomics assemblies of 32 groundwater samples
GGATCGCCAGCCTCAAAGGGCGTTCGGTCCGGGAACGCGCCTTGGCGCTTATTTCCATCGCGCACCCGCGGTTCCGGACGGAACTTCTCGAGAAAGCCAAAGAGCTCGGCTTCGTCTATCCCGATCAAAAACCCCTCCCGTTGCACGGGAGACCGTATCCCGTCGAATGCGAAACCAAAATGCTGATGCGGGGCGGCAGTTCAATGGAGATTCGTCCCTTGAGAACGACCGACGAACGCGCGCTTCGTGATCTGTTCTATTCCCACTCCGCGGAGACGATCATGGCGCGTTACGGCCAGCCTCTGAAGACCCTCTCGCGCGAGCAAGTCTTGGAATTCGTGACCTTGGACTACGGCGCGCGCATGGCGTTGGGCGCGTTCGAACGCCTTGGGCGCGCGTCACGGCTTTTGGGGGGGGTGCGCGGGGACGGCGCAGGGGGGACGTCGGACGCGAATTTGTCTTTGACCATTCATGACGACTTTCAGGGGAGGGGCATCGGAAGCTTCCTGGTTCGCATGCTTCTAAGACACGCCCGGCGCTTAGGCTTGTCGAGACTTCGCGCGGATTATTCGACCGGAATCTTAGGAATGGACGGCGTGGCGCGCGCGACCGGCGCCCGCGTGGAGGCCGGTTCGGGCAATGCCCGGCGCGCGGTGTGGGAATTGACTCGCTCGTGATCAGGGTTTGGCGAGAACGCGCCGGTAAGCCGCCGAGAGGACCGACCGGGCGGAGAGATCGGTTTCCACGGCAAGAGCCTCATGAAGGGCCGGAAGCTGCAAATCGCCGCCGACTTCGGCCAAGGCCAAGGCGGCGGCCGTCCTGACTCCCGAATCCTCGTCGCGCAGAGCCAGAGTGATCGCCTCGGCGGCATGCGTTCCCGCGATGTCTTGAAGCGAGCGCACGATCTGAAGGCGAACTTGCCACTGTGGCTCCAACAGCAGACGCTCTCGAAGAGCTATTGAGACGAATGACTTTTTGGTGCGTCCAAGCGCGATGGCGGCCGCGTAGCGAACCCACCAAGAAGGATCGGACCGCAACGTTTTGGACAGGTGGGTGGCGGCGCTGTCGACCGGGACTCGGCCCAGAGCGAGCGCCGCGGCGTAGCGAACCTCGGCCGAGGGGTCGTTGAGCGCCGCGCCCAGGGGTTCGGCCGTTGACCTGTCGGCGATGCGTCCCAAGGCGACGGCGGCAGCGGCGCGCAATTCCGGGGCGCCGGTAATCTTGAGAAGGACGTTGGTTAAATAAGAGACCGCGCTGACGCGATTGGTGGTTCCGAGGCCGTAGAAGGCGTTGGCGGTGTTTCGAGGGTCGGTGCCGCTGAGGCCCTTGAGGAGCAGGGCCGAGGAGGGCGGGGAGATCACGGCGTCGCGCAAGTCCTCCCTCTGGATGAAGAGCTCGGCCAAGGGCTCCTCGCTTTCGCCGATCAGGCGTTGCGTCGGCGGAAAGTCCAAAGAGGCCGTGGCAAGTGACGAATACCCCGGCAGCGGGAGGGTTTTCGAAGCCGCAAGAGGGGCCGCCAAAGCCCATAGGGCGAGCGCGGCGGCCACCGCCGCCGGCGTTTTGGCGGGAACGCCCTTCTTGGGTTTTCTCATGCCGACGGCGAGCTTGACGCTGGCCGTGAAGGTCTTGACTGGTTCGCCTAAGGTGTGCGACACCATGCGCACGCACCCCAGCGAGCAGCCGGCTTCGCAGGGTTTATGCACGTTGTTGGCGCTCAAGCGCTCAGGAGTCGCGCTCATCAAGTCGTAGGCTATGCCGCGCTGTTGGGCGCACCACTGAATGGCGCCCGCGGCGTTCACGTAGAGGAATTTATAGCCTCCCAGGCACTTCCAGGGCCGAGAATAGTCGCCCCGTAGCATTTCCTTGAGGTGCTCCCCGTAAAAGTTGACTCCCTCGAAGACCCCGTATTTTTCCAGCAAGGAGAGGTACTTGTCGCCCGAAATGGCGATGCGGCCGCCTTTGCCGTGCATGATGGAAAATCCGAAGGCGAAGGGAAGGTCCTGGAGCGTCCGGCGGAACTCGTCATAATTGGCGAGATTTTCCTCGTTGAGCACCGATTGGATTTCAACTTGGAACGCCGCGGTCTCAGCCAACAGGCGCAGTTTCGGAAGGACGGATTTCAGCGATTTATCGGACCAGTTCGTGGGGTGAAGGGTGTCGACGGAGACCTGCATGAAATCCAAGCCGGCGTCGTTGAGCGCGCAGATGTTCTTCTTGGTCAGGAGGAAGCCGTTGGTGATGATCGTAGCCAGGTTGGAGCCGCCCCGCTTGCTTTTGACGTGGGAGACGAGTTCGGCGATATTCGGGTGCATCAGGGTTTCGCCGCCGAGAAAGTCGTAGACCAGCACCCCTAATTCGTCGAGCTTATCGATGCGCGAGCGCATCGTGTCTACGGGAATAATGGGCGCGCCCGGGGTGTATTCGTCGCAGTATGCGCATGTCAGGTTGCAGTCGTCGGTGACCACCACCTGGGCGTACATCGGCCGCGAATCAAACACGCGCTTTGCACCCGTAAGCACGAATCGCTTATCGACGGCCATGAGCGATTATACCATTGGTCCGGGAAGGATGATAGAATCACGATTCATGCCCAATCGTTTGGCGTCGCAGATGAGCCCGTACCTCCTGCAGCATGCGCATAATCCGGTCGATTGGCATCCCTGGGGACCGGAGGCTTTCGCCAAATCCAAATCGAACGACATCCCCATCCTGCTTTCGATCGGCTACTCCACGTGCCATTGGTGCCATGTGATGGAGCGCGAGAGCTTCTCAGTTGCGTCGGTGGCCGAGGTCATGAACCGGCATTTTGTCTGCATCAAAGTCGATCGCGAGGAACGTCCGGACGTCGATAAGCTCTATATGGCCGCCGTGCAGGCGTTGACCGGACAGGGGGGCTGGCCGCTCAATGTCTTTCTGACGCCCGAGCTTAAACCTTTTTTCGGCGGGACATATTTCCCGCCGGAGCCCCGTTGGGGAAAAACAAGTTGGACGCAGGTGCTCCTCGGGCTGTCTCGCGTATGGGTCGAGCGCCGCGGCGACGTGCAAAAAGACGCGGAGACCTTGGCCAAGGCCGTCGCCGAATTCATGACGACTCGCGAGGTGGCGAGCGCCGGGTCCGTTGGCGACATCTGCGCGGCCGCGGAAACCGCCTTAAAATCGTCCTACGACCTGGAGCGGGGGGGCTTTGGGGAAGCGCCCAAATTTCCGATGCCGGCAAACCTGAGATTTCTTTTGCGGCGCCACGCTCGGACCGCGAGCCTAGAGGCTAAGACGATGGCTCTTGATACGCTGCGGGCCATGGCGCGGGGAGGAATTTTTGATCAGCTCGGAGGCGGTTTTGCGAGGTATTCGACGGACGCTGCCTGGCGCACCCCGCATTTTGAAAAAACCCTTTATGACAACGCGCAGCTATTAGAGAATCTGGCCGACGCCTGGCAGGTCGCTCCCGAGCCATGGGCGCTGAGGGCTCTTCAAGAGACCGCGGCCTATCTCGCCAGAGATTTGAAATCTTCTCAGGGAGGATTTTACTGCGCGCAGGACGCCGACAGCCATGCCGACGACCAAGCGCAGGGACATAAGTCGGAGGGAGCGTATTATCTTTGGAAAAAGAAGGAGGTCGAGGAGCGTCTTGGCCCGGACGGCGGCGATTTTTGTCGGCGTTATGGCGTCGTCGATGAAGGGAACGCCCTGTCCGACCCTCAGGGGGAATTCGCCGGGAAATGCGTTCTCTACGAGGCCGATCCCGCGGCGATGGACGAACCCAGGGCGGGGGCCGCTCGCGCGATCTTGTTGGCCGCGCGTTCCAAACGGACGCCCCCGGACTTAGATGACAAAATTCTGACCTCCTGGAACGGCCTTGTCGTCGCCGGGCTGGCCAGGGCCTATGGGGCGACCGGCGATAAGCGTCTTTTGGATTTGGCCGATGGCGCGGCGGATTTTATTCGGCGTGAATTGTGCGATGGCGACGGCAAGCGCTTATGGCGTTGCTGGCGGGAGGGCACGCGCGGCGTCGCCGGGATGGCGGACGATTACGTATTTCTCATCCACGGCCTGCTCGAACTCTTTGAGGCGGGCTTTAAGCCCGATCGTCTGGCCTGGGCCGTGAGCCTGGCAGAAGAGGCTCTACGCTTGTTTTCCTCCAGCGAGGGGGGATTGTATCAGGTCGCTTCGGGCGAGGGCGCCGAGTTGTTCGCGCGCGCGATGGAAGACCATGACGGCGCCGAGCCTGCGCCCAGTTCCGTGTTCGTCGAAGCGTGCCTTCGCCTTTATGAATTGACCGGGAGAGAGCATTACCGTGTTTTCGCGCGGCGGACGCTGGACCGCTTCGCAGCTCAACTCTCTGCAAGGCCCCTGTCGATGCCGTATCTTCTTTCGTGCCTTGAGCGGGCCGGGGGGAAATCCACGACGCTGCTTTTAGCGGGCTGCGATTTGCCCGGAGCCGATGAACTTTTGAGGGCTGCGCGTTCTGGTTTGAGGCCCGATGTGATCGTCTCGGGCTATCGGCTTGCCGACAAGGACTCCTTAGCCGATCTTATGCCCGCGCTTCGAGACATCCCGACGCTTCCTCGGGCCCGGGCCTACCTCTGCATCGATCGGGTTTGCGGCCTGCCCATCGAAGATGCGGCTGAATTATCTCGGCGTTTGGACGCTCGATGAGCGCGGAGGGGCGTTCCCCTGAGGAAAAAGCGCGCTCCAAGCGCGCGCACGCGTCGTCGATGATGCTTTTGGGAGCGATCATGACCTTCTGCGCCCTGGCGTCGGCGATGATCGCGATGCGCCCGGGGGTTTTCCCCGCCTGGATGATGGGACGCTGGATGGGGCGGCGCGATGACGCAGCGCCGCGCCGCGCGCCGATGGCTGTGCGCTTTTTCACGTTCGACCAAGCCACGCTCGCCAGGGCGGGGAGGGAGCGAAGATTCATTCTCTTGCATTTGTCTGCGACCTGGTCGGGCCAGGGCCGGCTCATGGAAGAGACGGTCTACGCCGATGAGGGAGTCGCGCGTTGGATTTTGGCCAACGTGATCGCGGCGCGCGCCGATGGCGAGGAGCGCCCGGACCTGTCGGCCAAGTACTTCATCGGCTCATGGCCTGCGACGGTGCTTTTGTCCCCGGATGGGAGGGCGGTTGCCGTTGCCTCCCGTTTAACGCCCGGGCTTTTTTTACCGTGGGCGCGTTTGATCGTCGAGACGCTGCGGGAGAGCCCGTCCAAGACGGATGCCGTGGCGCGTGACGTCGGCCTTCGCCTCGCGGCCGCGCGGGCCCAAGCCGGCGCGGCGCGTTTGCTCGATGACCCCGTCTGGGGCGGGGTGTATCGAGGAGAGGGCGAGTATGCGAAGGTTCTCGCAGATCAGACGGCGGTCATCGCCTCCGGCGACGTTAAGCGCGCCAAGGCCGCGCTCTCTTTCGTCGAGAATTTCATGGCCCTTCCCGCGGGAGGCTACGCCGCCTCCGTTTTCGGCCCGTCCTATTGCGCCGGCGGCCGCTTCGAGGAGGAAACCGCTTATTTTGCCAAGGATGACGCCGCCCGCCGCGCCTGCGGGATGCCGGAGGTCGATCCCCGAATCTTCTCAGGGTCCAACGCCGAGATGGCCGTCGCCATTCTGCGCTCGGCCTTGGCGAGCTCCGCCCAAAAAGACCACGCGCGCCGAACTCTCGATCTTCTGTGGAGCCGCTACGTCAAGGAAGGGCGCGTTTTGCGCTCGGCCGGAGGTCTGCATGATTGGCCCTCGGATCGGCGGGCGATGATAGAAGCGGCCAGGGCGACCGGACATCCCGATCGAGCGCGAGCCATCCTCGCTCATGGCAGCGCGAGCGGCGCAGATCGCTAAAAGTCGTCTTTGCCGGCGGCCGCGGATTTAGGCGCCAATGAGAAAAGATATTCGACGACAGCGTCGATATCGCCGCTCTCGAGGCTCTCGCCCCATTTCGGCATCTGGAGAAGAGGCGCGGGACTGTTGACGTCGTTGGGCGGGGGCGTGGAGCCGTTCTTGATTTTCTCATGAAGCTCGGATTTGCTGTAGCCTTCCGAGATTTTGGTCAAAGAGGGAATGAGCCCGCCCGGGACGTTGTTGTTGGGATAGCCTCCGTAGCCGTCTTTGCCGTGGCAGGAAACGCAGCCGACGGCATCGAAAATAAGCTTGCCGCGTTCGGCGGCGGGCATGAGGCGCGCCGCCTCGGTGCGCCAGGGCTTTTCCTTCCAGGCCTGGCCTTTTTGGGCCGACAAGAAGGCCACGAGATCGGCGCGGGTTTTCGGACGGAGATTGAAGTTGGGCATCAGGGTCTTCTGATTCCAGGAATGCGGGTCTTTCAGCCAGGAGTCGATCCATTGCTCCGATTTTCTAAATCCCAGCATGGTCAGGTCGGGTCCCCAGGAATGTCCGACATTGCCGATGGCGTGGCACTTCACGCAGCCAAGGCCGTTAAAATCGCGCTCTCCGCGGGCGATGGGGTCGCTGAGTTCGGGCTGCGAGGTGCAGGCGGCGACCAAGGGGAGGAGGAGTGCGGGGAAAATCCAACGCTTCATATCAAATGCCTCCAATGAGGATCATGCCGAAGATAAGGGGCAGATGGAGCAATGAGGCCAAGAAGAGGCGCCGGGCGTCGACGCTTTCCATCGTCCAGCTCGTGCGCAAGCCCAAGAGCAGGAATGAGCCTGAGACGGCGAGCGCGCCGAGAGCGTAGCCCGGACGCGTCATCCCTACGAAGGTCGGAGCCAAGGTCGCGGGCAGCAGGGTCAATGAGTGAATGGCGATTTGCACGGCGGTGGTCCCGCCGTCGGGATGAATGACGGGCATAACCCTAAATCCCGCTCGCGCGTAATCCTCGCGGTAGATCCAAAATAAGGCCAGGAAGTGGGGAATTTGCCAGAAGAACTGAATGGAGAATAAGACCAGGGCCCGGGCGTCCAGCGGGCCGCCCGCGGCCACCCAGCCGATGAGCGGAGGAGTCGCCCCAGCGGCGGCGCCGATCCACGTTGTCTGGGGGGTCGTTTTTTTAAGAGGGGTGTAGGCGAGGACATAGAGGAGGATCGTCGCCAGGGTGATCGCCGCGGGAAAGGGTCCCGCGCCGAGCCAAACCAGCGCGGGGCCCGCGACGCCGCAAAGGGCGCCGAAGGCGAGGGCCTTTGGCGCGCTCACGCGCCCGGTCGGCAGGGGACGCTTGCGGGTGCGATGCATGAGGGAGTCTTCGACCCGCTCGAGATATTGATTGAGAGCGCCGCAGGCCGCGCTGGCTGCGCTCACCCCGCAGAGAACAAGCAGAAGAGAAAAGGTGAGCCGCCCTCCGGCCAATGTCCACCCCAGCCAGGACGTCAGGGCGACCATGGCCGCGATGCGGGGTTTGGCGAGTTCCAGGTAAACGCTCACCGGCTGTCCTTGGGCGGCCGCGCCTTGATGGCGAGAAGGAGGAAGGCGGCCAGCGTCAAAGCGCCGCCGGAGAGATGGGCGGTTCGCCACGCGGCAGCTTCCTGGAATCCGATGACCATGGTCGAGTCAAGCCGCAGGCGCAGGGCAAAAAGCCCGAGGCCGATCTGCAGCAAAACGGTGACGGCGAGAAAAGCCGCCGGACCCCGAAGCCCGGGTCTTTTTCGAGAGGCAAAGCAGCCGAGCGCGGCCAGAACAAGCACGCTGACGGCCCAGAGAATATGCCAAGGCAAGCCCGTGCCGGCATGGCGAATGAGCGCGCCCAGTATCAATTGCAGGTAGGCCGCGGCAAAACCTAGAACGGCAAGGCGAAAGATCTTGCCGTGGGATTGTGCGGGAGCGTCACCGGGCTTGGCGAGCAGGGAACTGGCCAGCAAGAGGCAGAACACCGCCTGTCCGAGACAGGCGTGGGATATCGACACCGCGGGAGGAAGCTTCATGAGAACGGTCAGGCCCCCAAGGAAGGCCTGAATGAGGATGCCTCCCGCGGCCAGCCACGCCGCGCGGCGGGCGGCGGGGTGGACGTTGGGCCGCCGCGCCGCCAGAGCCAGCGCCGCGCTCATCAAGGCCACGGCTCCCGCGAAGAGTCGGTGGCCATGCTCGAAAAAAATGCCGCCGATCATGGGGGGATTGAGCGTGCCGAAAGAAAGGGGCCAATCAGGAACGGAGAGCCCCGAGCCCGTCGAGGTCACCATCCCTCCGGCGAAAAGCAGAAAAAAAGCGGCGGCGGCGGAAATGTTCGCCATGGCCGAGAAGACGGGATCGCCGCTGGGGGGCATCGTTATGGGGTGGAGGCGGGGCGGGGCCGTATTCACGGTTTGATCTCCAGGCAACGGCGGCGCGTCTCGACTTTCCAGAGAAGCCAGGCCAGCGAGCCCAGCAAGATCATCGTCGTCGATAACAGAACGATGATCCCCCACCATAGGCCGTCGAAGAGGCCTTGCGCCCCTTTGGACGGGCCAAAGCACACCGAACAGGCCGCGGCGGGCGCGGGCAGCAGCAGCACGCCGGCAAGATGGCGATTCATTGAGGGAGCCGAGCCTTGCGCAGATGCCAGACAATGTAGCGCAGGGTCAAAAGCGATCCGGCGATGCTTGAGTAGAGCAGCCACGGAGTGACCAGCCCAACGGGATTTCGCCCCGAGGCCCAGTAGGCCATGAAGGCGAACAGGACGAGGCACAGAGCGAGAAACATTCGGTGGAATAGACGCAGCGACATATTAATGACCACTCCCCACGGGGCGCTGATCGGCGACCGCGATGGGCGCGGTCAACTGATGAGAAACCAAGAGGCTGTCGATGAGCGGCAAGACAAGCACCGCGGCGCAGGCGAGAGTGACAAACAGGAACTTATGGATGAGCTTTTTCTCTCCCCAGAGATGCATGAACAGTCCTGCGACCAAACTCGCTTTGACGAGCGCGACGAACAGGCCGAGGGCGATCGCTTGAGGGCGAGGAAGGTGGAATTTCGAGACGACCACGGTGACCAACGTCAGCGCCATCAAGGCGCCGAATGTCAGAAGAGACATCCGAACGTCGGGCCTGTGCGACTGGGTCGCGTGAGTGTTCATGGGCGTCTCCATTATAGAAGGTACAGCGACGGAAATAGAAAGATCCAAACGATGTCGACGAAATGCCAGTATAAGCCGGCTCCCTCGACGCGGCCCAGAAAAAGAGGATGCTCCCAATGCTTGGAGCGCGAGCTCATGTAAAGCAAGCCGGCGTTGACGAGGATGCCGCCAAGAACGTGAATGACGTGCAAACCGGTCATCGTGAAGTAGATCGCGTAGAAAACGCTCGTATGCGGTCCGATGCCGAGCTTGAACTCATGGCTGTATTCGAAGGCTTTGACGACCAGAAAGCCCAGTGACAGCAGGATGGTCAGCGACATCCAGGACTGGAATCCCGGTTTGTCCTTATCGTAGGCCTTCGCGTAAGCCATGACGATGGTGATCGACGAGGTAATGAGGATGACCGTGTTGAGCGTGGCTAAAGGCACGTTGAGCGCGTCCCAGCCCCACGGCCAGCTCGTCGAGCCCAGACGCAGAACGATATAGCTCGTAAAAAGAGTGGCGAAGAGCATGATCTCCGAGGCGAGAAACAGCCACACGCCCAGCTTGGCGTTGCTGATTGCGCCGGCGGTCGGCGGCTGCTCGATGGCGATGGTCGTCATAGGTCCTCTGAGGGGGGCTCTGATTGCGGCCAGAAGTCGCAAACGCGGCCCGGTGTGGAGTATTCGTAGGGTCCGCGGTGAACCGTGGGCGTGCTGGGGAAATTGCCGTGGGGCGGAGGCGACGGGCAGGCCCACTCCAGCGTGGTCGCCTGCCAGGGATTTTCAGGCGTCTTCTCGCCGCGGAACATGCTGTTGAAGAAGTTATAGATGAAGGGAAGCTGAAAGAGCGCCAGCCCGTAGGCGAAATACGTGCTGACGACGTTAAGACCCTGTGTGGATAGATTGTGCAGCTGCGCAGTCGGATCGTAGAGCCGGCGGGAGGTGCCGGCAAGCCCCATGATCAGCATCGGGGAAAAAATCCCGACCATGCAGGCCACCGATCCCCAGAAGTGAATCAGGCCGAGGCGGTCGTTCATTTTTCGCCCGTACCACTTCGGGAACCAATAATAGGTTCCTCCCATCAGAGCGATGATGGAGCCCGAGACCACGACGAAGTGGAAGTGGCCGATAACGTAGTAGGTGTCGTGGAGGTAGATATCGGTGACCGTCAAACCCAAGGGCAGTCCGGTCAAGCCCCCAATGGCGAACAGGGGGATGAACGCGAGAGCAAACAGCATGGGCACGTTGAATCGGATCGAGCCGCCCTTCAAGCTAAAAACGAGGCAGGTCATCAGCGCGACCGAGGGAACGGAAATAATCATCGTCGTGACCAGAAAGAAATTGCTTAAAGCCGGGCTCATGCCGGAAATGAACATATGGTGAGCCCAGACCATGAAGCTCATGACCCCGATGGCGATCATGGAATAGACCATCGTCTTGTAGCCGTGCAGGGGCTTGCGTGTGTTGTTGGCGATAATTTCGGAGACGATCCCCATCGGGGGCAGGACTAAAACGTACACTTCGGGGTGGGCCAAAAACCAGAACAAATGCTGCCACAGCAGCGGCTGGCCTCCGCCTGATCCGGAGTACGTCTGCCCCAAAAGGACGAGGTCTTTGGGCATGTAAAAGCTGGTGTGGAACACCCGGTCCATGAGCTGAAGGATCGAGGCCGCCTCCAGCGGGGGGAAGGCCAGCAGTAGAAGCACTGCGGTCACCAATTGCGCCCAGCAGAAGACGGGCATGCGCCAGAGGCTCATGCCGGGGGCGCGCATGTTGATCGTGGTCACCAGGAAGTTGATGGAGCCCAGAAGCGAGGAGGTGATCAGGATCACCATCGACAAGAGCCAGACGGTTTGGCCGGGGTTTATGATGGACAAAGGGGGATACGATGTCCAGCCGGATTGGGCCGCGCCGCCCGGCATGAGGAAGGAAAGCAGCATTAAAACCCCTCCGGGCAGGTACAGCCAATACGACATCATGTTCATGCGGGGAAAGGCCATGTCCGGCGCGCCGATTTGTAGAGGCAGGAGGTAGTTTCCGTAGGCGCCGACCGCCAAGGGAACGACGCCAAGAAAGACCATGATCGTGCCGTGCATGGCGCCGAGCGCGTTGTAGAATTCGCCGCTCATCACTCCGTTGGGCGCCAATTCCGCCGAGAACAGCCGTCCGAAAAAGGGGATCGGGGAGCCGGGAAAGGCCAGCTGCCAGCGCATGAGCATCATGAGACCGAATCCGACCAGCAAAAAAATAAACGAAGTGATCAAATACTGGAGGCCGATGACCTTGTGATCCAGGGAGAAGACGTATTTTTCGCGGAAGGAAGGCGAGCTGGACCCGCTGTGATCGTGGGACATGTTAGAAATCCTCCGATGGATTGGTCGGCTTGTCGGGCGCGGGGGTCGTCGCCAGGCGGCTTTGGTACCAGGCGTCGAAGTCCTCCTGAGTTTGAACGAAGACGTCGCCGCGCATCAGGCCGTGCGCGAACCCGCACAATTGAGCGCAGGTGATCTCGTATTTTCCAAGTCGTGTGGGCTCGACCCACACGGGAATTTCCAGGCCCGGCACGGCATCCTGCTTGAGCCGGAATTCCGGGATGAACAGGCTGTGGATCACATCCTTGGAGTACAGCTTCATGACGGCGGTGCGGCCAAGAGGCAGCCGCAGCTCGTTACCCATCACCACGTCGTCGTGGGAGGCGGGGTCGTTGTGATCGAGCCCGATGGGGTTGCTAAAGTGCACCAGCTCGGCCTTGCGCGGTCCGAGCGCGCCGTCGGGTCCGGGGTAATGAACGCTCCAGCCGAATTGCTCGGCGACGATTTCAAGCTGCAGGGGATTGGCGACATCGGGAACGGACATCTTGACCTTGCTCCAAACGGGCAGCGCGTAGAAAACGATCAGTCCGATCTCAAAAGCCACCACCGCCAAGTCCGGAATTAAAGAGGTCAGTTCGCTCGAACGCGAATGAGCCTCTTCGCGTTGGGCCAAGACCCCGGGACGAGCGCGGTATTTGACGAGAAGATAGACGAAAAATATGCCCCACAGAACGAAAATGGCGAGCATCGCCGCGTGAATGATCCAGATGCCGAGGTCGATGCTCTTGGCGAAGCTCGAGGCGGCAACGGGCATAGCCCAGCCGTAATTGTCCATGCGGTCCTCTCGTGATTAATAAGCGCCGGGCCATTCTACCACAGCGAGAGGCGCTCGCGCAAAGATCGGCGGCACAAACTAGATCAGTTACGCAACACAACTACCAACCCATCTTTTCCATTTTGGACGAGGACAACTCCAACAGAAATGAGGCGACGGCATCGAGCTCGGAGGCGTCCAATTTTTCCTTCCAGGCCGGCATTCGGATCATGGGCGCGGGACCATGGGGATTTTCGGCTTGCGGGGAGGAGACTCCTGTTCGTATTTTTTCGATCAATTCGGTTTTGGAATAGCCCTCGGCGACGCGGTCCAGTCGCGGGATGACGCCGCCCTTGGCGTGGCGGTTGGGAAATCCTCCCGAGCCGTCGGCGCCGTGGCAACCGATGCATCCGGCGCGGGCAAAGATCACCCGGCCCCTGGCAACGGGATTCTTCGACAGGGCAGGAGCGTCCCAGGGACGTTCGCCCTGCGCCCAATCTTGTCCCTGTCTCTCGGACAAATACGTCACGATCGCCTGCCTTGCCGCGGGCGGAAGGCGGGGGTTCGGCATGAGGGTGTCCGGCTTCCACGCCTGGGGGTCTTGAAGCCACAGGTCAAGCCATTGGGACGTTTGCCGCCATCCGATTAAAGTCAAATCGGGGCCCACGGCGCTGCCTTGGGAGCCGATTTTGTGGCAGGCCGCGCAGCCGGCTTGCGTGAAGTACGCTTTTCCCTGATGAGTTCCGGGGGGAGTGCTCGGCCCGCATGCCGACGTGCCGATCAGCATGATCAGCAGTCTCGCTCTCATATCGCGGAGTCTAGCAAAAAAATGTAAAATGCGATGGTCGGGTTGGGGGGGAATTATGGGCGGATTGGGAACCACTGAAATTGTCATCATCGCCGTCGTGGCGCTGATTCTTTTTGGGCCGAGCAAGATTCCGGAGTTCGCCAAACAGTGCGGACGCGCCATCAACATGTTTAAAAGCGGCTTAAAGGAGGGCATGGAGGATGCGCCTTCCAAGAAAAATGAGGCCGGCCCCAAGGACTGATCCGAGTCTAGCGGTCACCGTTTTCGCAGCCGGCTGCTTCAATCGTGTCCATGCGGCGCACGTGCGGCTTTTGAAACAGGCTCGGGTCCTAGGCGATCGACTTGTCGTTGTGATTTCCAATGACAGACACAACCGCAAACCAAACGCCGTTCCGGCCGCGAGGCGGAAAAAACGGATTGAGGCCTTGGCCGTTGCCGATCAGGTGATCATCGGAGACGCCGACGGCTTTGCCGGGGTTCTGCGCCGGGAAAAGCCCCGGGTCCTCGTTCTCGGTTACGATCAGCGTTTGCCCGATCGCGAAACGGAAAACGCGGTACGCGAGATGGACATTGAGATGGTCGTCATGCCCTGGTTTCCCGGCAAAGAAGACGCCTCGTCATCGTCCTGCCGTTGAGCCGCATGCGTCCGGACCGGCTCGTTGTTTTTTTTGGCGTCAATTACTTCGCCCAAGGCATGGCCGGGGTGGCGTATGAGCCTGTCTCCTACTATTTAAAAGACGCGCTCGCTCTTGGGCCGGGGCAGGCGGCGGTGTTCGTCACATTAATGACGATTCCCTTGACCGTCAAGCCGGTCTTCGGGCTTTTCACCGATTTTTGGCCCTGGTTCGGCACGCGGCGAGCCGCGCATTTGATCGGGATGTCTCTTTTGACGAGCGTCTCTTGGCTTTTGTTGGCGGGACTCAAGGCGCCGGGATACGGGGTCGCTTTGACATTGCTGGCTTTAGTCAACGTGGGGTTCGTCTTGTCCGACGTGGTCTGCGACGCGGTCATGGTTGAGCGAGGCAAGGAACTCGGATTGACCGGGCGATTTCAGGCCGTTCAGGTCGGCACGCTGTATGCGACGTTGGTCGCGACGGGGTTGGGCGGCGGCTGGCTGGCCGCGCATGCCTCGTATCGAACCGCCTTCGCGGTCGCCGCGCTATTTCCTTTGATGATGGCGGGGTCGGCGGTGTGGCTCAAAGGGGACGAAGTCGAGAGCGTTGCTCAAGCCAGCCGGCGGGCCTCGACGGCGCTGATGAGCGCGGTGGGCAACCGGAAATCCTGGGCCCTGGCCGCCGGGATTTTTTTATGGAGCTTTTGTCCATTTCTTGGCACCGCCCAATTCTATTACCAAAGCGAAGCTCTGGGTCTAACGCCCCTTTTTATCGGCGGCCTGGCGACGGCCGGAGGCCTGGCCGGGATGATGGGAGCCGCCGTCTTTTCCAAGATATCGCCCTTGAAAACGCGGCCATTGGCGCGGGCTTCCATTTGGATCGGAGCGCCGCTGTCGCTGCTGTATGCGTTTTATACGGACCCTTGGAGCATCGTCGCCTTGACGGTGCTTTTCAGCGCGACGGGCGTGATCTTCCGCCTGGCATGGATGGATTTGGCGGCCAATCTCTGTCCTCGAGGAGCGGAGGCGACGACGTTCGCGGCGTACATGGCCATGTTCAACATCGCGGCGTCCGCTTCGAACGCGCTGGGCGGCGCTCTCTACGAGCGGGTGAGCGCGGCGCGGGGTCCCTACGCGGCGATGCTTGTGTTGAGCTTGATGGGGACGTTGGCGACCCTGGGCGCCTGGCCGCTGCTGCGATGCGCCCTAGGGCACGACCCGGCGCGCGCCTAAGTAGCGCTGCGAGAACCATTTCTTATTCAAATCGGCGATCATCACCCCTTTGGAGGAGGAGGCGTGGATGAAGCTCTTGCTTCCCGGGTCAAGCACCATGGCGACGTGCGAGACTCCCGCGCCCATGGTGTTGAAGAAAATCAAATCGCCTTTGCGCAAAGTGTCTGTTTTATCTCCCGTTTTCCACTGATCACGGCTGACGCGCGGAATCTTGACGTGATTTTCCCCGTAGGAGTTTTGGGTCAAGGCCGAGCAGTCGATGCCGCGGTGAGTGGTTCCTCCCCAAACGTAGGGCGTGCCCAGATAAGAACGTGCGCTCGTGTCGAGGCCCGGCCAAATTTTCTCAATGTCCGGGGCGGACTCTGCGGGCGACGGGGAGGGCGTTGGGGCTTTCGCCGCGGCGGGCGCGGCCGTTCGGGATTTCTCGCCGGGGGGGGAACTCGTGACAGGCGCGGCTTCCTGGGGTGGCTCGGCGGGGGGAGGGCTCTTGGCGGGCGCCAAGGAGGTTGGAGGCACAGAGGCCGCAGCCGGGGGCGCCGTCCTGGCGAAGACTCCTTCATAGGACGGGATTTCCGGCTGAACGCCCCGAGACCGGGCCTTTTGAAAGACGCTCTTGGCCTGCGCGCTGATGCGGCCCGGGCCGGATTTTCCCTCGAGAAGATGTCCGAAGAGGTAAGTGGCGTAGTCCTTCGCGTCGAAGCGGTTTTTGACGCCGTCGATGAGCGACCATTTCAAGATATTGAAATCCGAGTCGCTCAAGCCGCGTTCCATACTGATGCGCACGAGATCGGCGGCGACATCGGAGGGGACCTTGCCCTCGATGAGTTGGCGGTAGCCGTTGGACCAGGTCGCGAGGGTTTCGCCGGGGATTTTCTTCCTGTAGCCGTAGAGAGCGATTCCCTCGACGACCTCGCGGTCGGCCCCTCGAGACATCGCTTGATACGCGGCAAAAGCGACGTCGGCCATGCGGTCGGGGGGCGCTTGATCGAAAGAGCCTTCGGTCAAAATATGGAGCACGACGCCAACAGACGGGGCTCGCTTGGCGTCGATCACCTGCAATCCATAGTCGGCGAAGCGTTCTTTTATCGCCGCGAGAAGAGCCGTTCGTTCGGCCGTCTCGTACGCCGCGTCGGATTCCAGCGCGGCCGTCAAAGTTTCCAGGAGATTCAACCTGGGTTGGGCTGCGGCATTGCTCAGGAGGGCGGCGATCAGCAGGTGGAGGATCATCATGGGCCGATTATCGCCGGACTGGAGCGGATTGTCAATGCTAATATTTTCAGGTGGCAGGCAAATTCCCTTGGATGAAGATGGCCGTTGCCGTGTGCCTCCTTGCCGTGTTGGGGGTCGGCGCGGGGATGCTGGCGCTCAAGGCTCTTTTCCCCGAGCCGAAAATTCGGGCGTGGGTTGTTGACGCGGCCCGCAAGCAATTGGGGCGGGAGGTGCGCCTAGAAGGCATCGGGTTCGGCTTGAGCGGATTGCGCCTTCAGGGCCTAGCGATTTCCGAAAGCCCGAATTTTTCGGCCGGGACATTCGTGCGCGTCGAACGCTTCTGGCTGCGGCCGAGTTGGAGGGCTTTGCTTGGCAAGCGCCTCGTTATCGCCGCCGCCTCGGCGGAGGGATTGACGATTCAGGCGGTCAAAGGTCGAGACGGGAGATTTAACTATGAAACCTTGGCCTCAACGAGCCCGGCGCCGGGAACCCAGGCGGGCGCGGACCCCGCCCCGAAGTCCGAGTTCAACGTTCGTCATTTCCGGGTCAAACGCGGCTCCTTGGAGTATCGCGACGAGGCCGCGGGGCAGACGTGGACGGTCTCCGAACTGGCCCTGCGTCTAGACGATTTCAGCCTGAGCGAGCCCTTCGCGTTGGACGCGGAGTTTCGCGTGCGTGGGCGCCTGGGGGCCAGGCCGGTCGACGCGTCGCTGGCTTTTGCGGGGGTGGTGCATCCCGCGCGCGGCGAGCTCAAAAAAATGAAGATCGATGTCCGCCGCGCGAGCGTCGAAACCGAAGGGGTCAAACTCGCCGTCAAGGCCAGCGTAGACGATCTTGCCGCACCCCGAGTTCGCCTGGACGCGGGGCTCTCGGCGGCGGGCAAAACCCTTCTCGAGGTTTCGGGCACCGCGGGGGTCCCTTCCGCCGTCGAGCGCGGCGTCGACGTGGACTTGACACTGAAAACGCCAGGACTCGACACCTCGCTCCTGGCCCGATTGATTCCCGGAGCCCGAATCCCCGTTTTGACCATCCCGGCCGTCGACGGAGCATTGGCGGGGAGTTGGCGCGACGATCACGCGGCGCTGCGTACGCTGCGGCTGGCCTGGGCGGGGGGAAAATTCGAGGCGGAGGGCTCGGCGCGCTCCCTGCGGGAAAAATCTCCCGTCTATGAAGGGAGGGTCCGATTCGACCTCGACATCCCGGAGATTAAAGCCGGGGATTACGCTTTTGTGCCCCTGCCGCCAAAAGTCGTCGTGCCGGCCGCCCGTTTGGACGGCTCGGCGTCCTACGCGGCCGATGTCCTCACCCTATCGACAGTCACCGCGCGTCTCAAGCAGGGGCACATCTCGCTGTCGGGCTCCGTGAGCAAACTCAGCTCGCCCAATCCCTTTCCCGACGTCGCCGCGACCTTCGCTTTGACGTTCCCGCAGTTTCAGCCGTCGCAGCTTCCCGTTTCTATCGCAAGCATCCCCCCGGATCTCGAAATTCCCAGCATGAGTCTTGAGGGAGGCGCGCGCATTCGGGGCGACGACGTCTTGCTGGAGAATGTCCTTCTGAAAGGGAAGACCGGACATGTGAGCGCGAATGGGACGGTGTCCAAGGCCTTCAGCGGGGCCCCGCAGCCGTCCGTGGATGTGCGCGGCGAGGTGGACCTTCCGGCGTTGACCGACAAGGACATTCCGTTTTCCGCCGTTCCGAAAGGATTGCAGCTTCCGGCCTCTCATTGGGAGGCCGACCTCTCCTACTCCGCGCGCGCCGTGCGCGTGCGCGCTCTCAACGTCAAAATCGAGAACAACGAAGTGTCGGCGGCGGGCGGCGTCAGCGAGCCGACAGGCCGCGCCGGCTTCGACCTCGTCGTCAAGTGCAAGCGCTTTGTGCTCGAAGAGTTGACGCGTCTCACGCCCCAGACCCGGGACCTGAAGCTGGCCGGAAGCGGTTTTTTCGCCTTGTCGATCACCGGAAACGCCGATAAACCTGTGTTTGGCGGGAAGATTCAGTTCAAGGGATTGGGCGCTACCGTCGCCGAATTGGCCTTGGCCGATTTCACCGGGACGGCTTCATTCGATGAGCGCCGCATCGACGTTCCCAACCTCAAGGGGACGCTGTCTGGCGGGGCGTTGAGCATGGACTTGACGGTCAAGGACTACGCTAAAAGTCCCGAGATCCAGCTGATCGCGAAGCTGGATGAATTTGACCTCGGGAAATATTTAGAGGCCAAGAAAAAAATCGCCCAAGACAGGCAGGCCGCCCAAGCGGCCAAGCCGGCGGCCCCTCAAAAGGCCCCTGTTCCTCTGCGCACCCGAGGCCGTTTGGACATCGGGGAACTCATGCACCCTAACGCGACCGTCAAGAACGCGAGCGTTTCTTGGGATCTCTATGGGGTGACTCCGGATTTGCGGGGACTTTCGGGAGACGCGAAGCTGAGCGTGGGAGGGGGCAGCCTTCATGACCTGGGTGAAATGGCCGCGCAGTCGCCCTTCATTAAAATCCTCGTCTTTCCGATCTTGATCGTTCAGAAAATAGGACGAATCGGCGGCATTCGCCTATTTCCCGATTTCAATAAGATCGTCCTGCGGCGGATCATCGGCGATTACCTCTTCAAAAACGGCGTGATGCACCTGCGCGAGAGCGAAATGGATTCCGACGCTGCGCAAGTGTTGGCCAAGGGCAGCATCGATTTGCCAGACGAGGCCCTCGACCTGACGGTGACCGCCCAGGTCGCCGCGATCGCTCCCATCGACGTGGCAGTGACCGGCTCCATGGCGGCGCCCAAGACGCGTGTCAACGTCGCGAAGTTCCTCGCCGAGCCGGCCAAGCAGCTCATCGAGGGACTGCTCAAGCGCTGATGATCCCGGAATCTTCAGTTGACGCTCTGCTGATGAGGGAGCCGCGTTCGGATCGTCCCTTGGCGGGATGTCGCGAGCGGACGGCCTCGGCCCGCTCAGCCGCCGCGAGCGCCAAGCGAGGGTCAAACCCGAGCGATCCCGACAAGGGGCGACCTGAACGCCTATCACGTCGTTTTCTCCAGACTCCCTGAAAAACGAAGCGCCGCCTCGCTAGAATCCTGCTTGTTTATGTCAGGAAACGGTGCTGCGGTTGTCGCTGGCCGGAGCAAGGGATGGGATCTTTCGGTCGGGGGATCTGAGTCGGGACGTAGCCGCAAACTCGTCTCGAAACGAGCTTGTGGAAATCCTTTTTCGGTCGCTTGGCCCAATCGCTTCGCGGCTCAAACGCCGTTGCACAAAATAATCCACGCGTTCTCATTACTGATGATTTCAAACTGAAGAATTTCGGTTAGCGATTCTCGATGAAATCAGCGATCGCGGCGGAGATTTTCCCGGACGTTTTCTCAGCCAGGACGCTCAGGGCGCGGCGGCGGGCTTCGGGGGAGGCGGCGGCGGCCTGACGTTCGCTGACGTCGAAGCGGGCGAATGTTTTTCCCGCGCGGAGTTCGGTGAGGCTGAGAGTCGCGCTCGCGCGGGACCATTTCCAGCGCGGATCAGGGCTGTCGAGAGATTGACTGGTCGATTTGACTTCGATGAGCAGATCGCCCTTGTCGCCCGAGCGTCCTCGTTGAACGTTCAGGCCGGCGGAGGCCAGTCCGGTCACGACGCCAGTTTCCAGTTCATCGGCCCCGTCCCCGGTGACGGCGACGAGAACCTCTAGCGCGGACAGCGCTTTGGCCGCCGCGATCTTGGCCGCGGCCAGGCCGGCGTTTGAAGCCGAAGCCGCCCCGCCCAAAATGCGCCGGTCGCTCTCAAGGCTTGCGCGTCCATTGAGAAGCGCGACGAGTTTGGCTGCGGCCTTCGCGCGCTCGAAAGCGTCCGTCGATGCCTCCATGCGCGTATTCCATTGCAGAGCCTCCTGGTCGAGGCCTTGGAGTTTGTCTTCTACGGTCTTAAGGGCCTTGGATTTGTCGAGCACGGCCAAAGCGTACGACCTGGCGGCGCTCAAGTCCCTCCAGCGCTCGACGATCTCCACGCCTTCTAGAATCTTTTCGGAGACGGTATGCACCTTCTGGGAGACGAGTTGGGAAAACGAGGTGGAACTGCCGCCAGCCTGCGTCGTGTTCGACTCGCTTTCATCGACGGTCGTGTCGACGCTGACCGCAGTCGAGAAAACCCGGGAGATCTCGCCGCGGGCCCGGTCGGAGGCCGAATTCTCATCGTCTGCGCTTCCCACGCCAAGGACATACTGAGAGCGGGGCCAACGAGAGCTCTCACCGTCCACCCACTTCGGACGGGCGCCTGTGGATTCGCTTTTGGCCGAACGTCCTAGAGGCGCGCAGGCCGACGTCATGGCGGCCAAAGCGCATCCGAGAATGAAGAGGGAACACTTTTTCATAATGCAGTCCTGTCGTGGAGGTAGGTTCGGCGGCCCTTGACGATGGTCACGCCGTTGAAGGTTCTCGACAATAATTTCGATCCGGAAGGACCGAGGTAGTTCACGTGAATGTCGTGCGTGCCCGCAGCCAGACGCAGGCGCGCCACGCGAAACTGCGCCGGCAGCGTGGCCCAGCCCCGGATGTCGGCCATTTCCGTGGCGGCGGATGCGGCGGCGCTTCCCGCTTGTGTCAGCAAGTGTTGCCAGGAGTTTTCGCCGTATTTTTTGGCGACCTCATCGGAGGCGGCCTTGGCGAGGATGAATTTGATGGCGGCGCGCGCGATCGCGCGGGTGCGAATGAGAGCGATCCGTTCGGATAAATCTTTTTTTGCGATGGCGGTCATGTCTTGCGCCAGCTCGGTTTTCGCGCTCGCCCCGTTCGTTTCGACTTCGGAGGCGGCAATCTGGAAGGGATATTGTTCGTAGTCTGGGAACGCCACGGTGATGCTTTTTCCAAGCAAGCCCGCGCGCAACGCGTTTTTGGCCTTGGAGGCGTCGGCCTCGTCGTCGCCAGAGGAGTTGACGGCGATGGCCGCCTCGCGCCAGGCGATGGAAAAGGACTTGCTGACTTTGCGGGGGGCCGTTCCGTTGTAGTGGATAAAAACCAATTCGCCGCCGGGTTCAGCGTTCCCGACGACCTCCAGAGAGGGCGTCGGCATGCCGTAAGCGGCCGAGTAGGCCTGGTAGGTTTTGCGAGACTTCTCGCGCGCGATGCGGGCGTCGTCGAAACGGCCGTCGTCCTCATAGAGGAGGCTGGACAAGAATTGCGCGAACGCGTCGTCTTTATATGCGGTTCCTTTGTCGGCATAGACGTCGGCGTACTCCTGGAGAAGGCGAGAAAGCTTGCGCACCTCGACCAGGGCGTTTTCACGGTCGGACAGGAATATAAAATTGAGCGCCCGGTACACGTTGAGCATGGCCCGTTCGAAGCGCTCGCCGACGTAATCCGTCGTCGAGTCATTGAGGACCAGCGTGGCGCCCGCTTTGGAGACGCTCTTGGTGTAGAGTTCCTCCATGCGGGCCTCGGCTTTCTCAAAGTTCTGGTCGCTTTCCTTGAACTTGCCGGCGTCGTGCTCAACGGCTCCAAGATCCAGGTAATACAGGACCATGTTCTTGCGGCCGTAGGAGATCAACTTCTCCCTTTCGATGCGGCGTTGAGCCGCGTTGAAATCTCCCGCGGCGATCGAGGCGTTGACCGCTTTGCGCATTTCGCCGGAAGGACCGGAGCAAGAGGAGAGAAGGGCTAGAAGTAGACACAAGACGGCCCCGCCTCTCCCATGAGAAAGGCGGGGCCGCGTGACGTCCATCGGGCCTACCAGCCGGCCTTAGAGCGCTTGACGAACTTTTTAAGCTTTTTCTGCCCGTTCCAGACGATTTTGTTGGATTTGACGTCGAGCATCTTGAGGTTGGTCTGGTAGAACACCACCGCTTTGCCTCCCTCCTGATCGACGATCTGATTGAGCGCGCCGCTGAGCATGAAGTCCGCCCCGATTTCCTGCCCGTGCGCCTTGCGAGTGTCTTCCGTGGCGTTGGTGTCCTGGTCAAGACGCTCGTCGCGCACCTCGCCTCGTTCGCCCTTGCTGGCGACGAACTCGATCTTCCCGGAATTGATCAGGCTGCGCTGGAGGTCCTCGACGAAGGTGTCGGTGTTGATATGTTCCTGCGACTGATTCTTAACCGAACCCACGATCACGGTCGGATTCTTCCCCAGCTTGCTCTGAGCCGCCGAATACCACGGCCGCGACAGGCAATCGGAGATCATTTCCTCGGCCACCAGGCGCGAATCGGTGTCGTTCCAGCGTCCGCTGATGTCCTTGACCTCCCCGGGGTCCATGCGCTCCACCGAGGTGGCGCAAGCCGATACGAGGAGGCTAACGGCGCAGGCGCCTATGAACGCGCGCATCAGTGCTTGGCCTCTTCGGCTGCAAGTTCGTCAAACGCCTTCTCGGCGTTGGCCTTGACGTAGTCGCGGACCTTGGCATCGAGATCCTTGGATTCCGCGAGGCTTTGCTGCACCGCGCTCATGTCGAGCTTGACCAGAGCAAACAGGGTTCCGTCGGCCGGGTCCTTCCAGTGATCGACCGGCACGGAGCCGTGGAGAGTGAACTTGGCGAAATTCTTCATGGTTTGCGACACCATTTGTTCCTCCGACGACTTCGTCATGTCGCCGGCGGTGATGGAGGCCATGTAGTCCTTGGTCAGAGTGGTCACGTAGGAGTTCATGATCTTGGCCAGTTCGCCTCGTCCCCGGTCGTCGGCGGCGGTGACGGCCAGCGCGCGATTGCGGATTCCTTGGGCGATGCCGACGCCGTAGAAGACCTGCTTGCCGTCTTTGTCCTTCATGGCCCCGGAGCCCTTATTGACCCATTCGGGGGCGTTGCTGGCGATCGGCGACTGCTTGCCGCCGGAACAGGCGCCAAGCATCAACGTCGCGGCGAGAACGAGGGAGACTGAGATGAAAGGATTCTTCTGCATGAGACCTCCGGGCCCATATTAGACGGCGGGCGCTTGCACGAAGTCTAACAGACCCGGGGGACCATGTCAAGAAATAGGATATTCCTGTCAAACGAAAGTTAAAATGTCCGGTCAGAACGAAAGTTAAAATGTCCGCTTT
>ERZ1292630.1495-Hain-H41-02um-R3-1495-length-22953-cov-10_pt1 | contig 22953 bp, 5 predicted proteins | sample MGYA00564408_ERZ1292630 | MGnify/ENA primary metagenome ERZ1292630 (study PRJEB36523, sample SAMEA6512641) | groundwater metagenome | collected 2019-01-08 | study: AquaDiva: Metagenomics assemblies of 32 groundwater samples
TCCGTGGCGCGGCCTTTTGGAGGGCCGGCTGAGACCGCGATGACCAAAAAAAAAGTGGGTGGCCTCGGCCGGCCACCGTTCCGCGAACGGGAGGTCGTCGAGCGCGGATTCGGTCGTCGAGGATGAGGCGGCGACAACGAGGTCGCGTTGCAATCTGCTGTTTGGTGGCAGTGGTTCCGCGGGCGCGCGGGCAGCGATCGTCGCCGACATACGGTTTTTTTTCCGCATACGGTTTTCCACATACGGTTTTTTTTGCTCTCCCTGCCCGCCTCGTCAGCGTTCTCTGCGCGCAGCCCCGCGTTCCTGTGGCGACCGCATGTGGAAGCCTCCCCTGTCGTGTCGGATGGCGCGGATCCTCGGTTTGCGGGTGTTGGGGCAACCGAGCGGATGTGGCTACAGGCTTCCGATAAATCGTGGAACGTGAAATGAAAGTATTTCTGTGGGCGGGAAGGGTAATCGATCTGGAAATGCAATCCGTCTATCGACACGTGGTATTACCGCTAGCGGTTCGGGAATGTGTTGCCAGCGGAGGAAGGGGATGAGATGTGAAAATATTTAAAGCGACACGACGTTTTTGAACGTGCAACTGTTGTGGCTTCAGGTTCAACTGGGCTTTTGCAGCACTCGTTGATGGACGCAATCGCCGACTAAAAAAGAAACACCGGATTCTATGTATACACTCGTTCAACGTGTAGCGACTGCCTTACTGTGCCACGCAGGCGCAAGATTTTGAGGGTGGCACCGGTTTTCGCGGGACGAAGGGAACAGCTTTCTTCTTGTCTGGCAAGAGAACCGCCAACTTCAAGCAGTTCGATGCCGAGATGACTTTGGCGACTGTCCAATTTCCATTCTCAAGTTTGACCCCTTCTGTGAAGACGGCACCGTTGAACAACTCCCTCCTGGCGCAAACCGAGCTTGACGTGCCAATTACTCGGCCGTCCAACAAAACAACACCAGCCGCTTCTGGATCGTTCGTGGTCGCAAGCGCCAGCAGCGCATCCACGCAAACGGCCAACGTGCGTAATTTTTCCTCGTAACGGACGCGATCCTTGGACATTTGTCGCTTCACCGCGAGCCGAGAAGTGGGCCTTGAGGACCACACGATGGACTCTTGAAGCTGGCGCATACACAATGGACTCACGCAAGGGTGAACACAAGCATCGTTGGTTTGGAGCAGGCAGCGAGAGCTCGCACAAAGTACGTTGATCAAATCTGTCCGTCCTTTGCCGAAGAAGATTTCGTCAAGACACGATTGAATGCAGCTACGAGGGCCGCAGGCCGCAACGTTCGCCGACATCTCCTGGGGTATCGCGGCGCCGTCTGTGGGTAGCACGGACATGGTCACGAATTGGAAGACATCAAATGTCGGCAGGGGATCGGCATCGACCACGACACTGTTGTTGACTACGGCTGTTGGGGTTTCTTTGCGTCGAATTCTTAACACGCACAACACCGTGGCCGTCGTTATTGAATCGTGGCTAGTCGCCGCGTCAATTCGTTGGAGGACATCGTTTACAGACGGTAACGACGATAGGTCGACGACGTTGAAAAAAGGTGTCCATCGCACATCGTTGCCGGTGAACCAATGCGTTTCCGACCAAACTGGGTGGACAATTTCTGCTGTCGACAGATCAATCCAAACATCAACCGGACAGTCCGAATCTAGTAATCCACACCCGACGACGTGGCAAAACACGCCGAACTCCATCGCGACCGAACCGTCATTTCCCGCAGCGGCGTTGACCTCTTGACAAGCATCAAACGCGTACGAAAAGAATGTGGTCAAACAACCGTTGCTGACTTCCATCCCTGAAAGCTGGTAGCGCAAGTGGTCGCCCTGCGTTGGGGGCGAATCACAAGCTGTGCTGGCAGTTGCGGTGCCGACTTCTTCAGGGGATGTTTCTGGCTTCGGGTCACGATCTTCCGACTCTACTTTTTGGCGACGGAAAGGAGTTGGAGATCCCGCAAGACCCCCAGCGTGCGGCATCTCTTCAACATCCGATCCTTCCAGCGATGCGTTCAGCGGGTCCTCCTCCATGTCATCGAATACCAAACGCAAAACGTCTCTCCGATACGTCTTGACATGATGGTGATTGGCACGATGATGATTAACATCGTTGGTTGTTCGTCGTCGTTGCTCGCCGTCGCGGTCGTCGTTATAGTCGTCACCAATGGACACAACGGGACGCATGACCACGTGCACGTTCACGCCTTGTCCCACAAGATGGGATAGTTGATAACCACTGGCATCGACGGTCATCAACGGCAATTTGCTCAAAGGAGTGAAGTCACTCGCGGAGGGGGTTGCCGTCGTCGCGTTTCCTTCGTCTTGACACGCGTTCAACCTAGCGTCATCGGGTAGCAGGACGCCGTCGAACGCGAGCACGGACGCAACAGCGTTTGGCAACGGTCCGTCGTCACATTGTCGTGTCTCGTGAAGCACAACATCGACCGCGTCGGATCCGCGTCCCTTTGCGACCTTCCCGTCTATCATATTCGATACGTTGACGTTGATCATCAACTTCACTTGCTTTGACGGTTCATTTGCGTTCCCGCCGTTGTCGGCCGACGTTCCTTTGGGTCCTTTGTCACCTCCCTCATTTCTGGTGATTCGAGATCGCGATCGTTGTCGGCCGCTTTGTCCCGATGGGGTCGTTGAAGGTGTTATGGAAGCTTGACGTGGCTCCATTTTTTTTAAAAAAATATTTAACTTCGAATCGTTTGAATTGGGGGAACGCACAGGAGGCTTTGCTTTTTAACTGTTGGAAGTTTCTACCTTTGCTGAAACCACAAGCTGTTTGCCATCCCCGTCACGCGCGCATCAAGCCAAGAAGGGGAAAGAACAATCCAAATGTCGTGTGGCAGCTTGAAGACGCATTTTTTCCACTCCGTCCAAATTTTAAAATACGACGACATCTTTTTGCTTCTCGACCTGTTGCAGCTTGATACATTTCAAGCCCGATGGAAGCGCCGCGGCTTCCGCTGTAGGAAGATCGGCGTAGCAAAATGGGTGAATCGCCTCGGTGACCGTTAGGGCTGTATTCGGACCAAGCAACGCTTCCTTCTCCGTGGGGAAAAAAGAGTGGCTTGAGACATCGCGCCCATCGACGACTCGAATCTCGAACAGGATGCCGTCTTGCTTGGCGAATGATGTCGCGGCGGTAAACATATTGGCAGTTACCGACGTGATACCGCTCCAGTGCACGCGGCTGCCTAACGCGTATTGCATGAGGTCCTGAGCGGCTGACAGGGGCACCCCTCGGTAACAAACACTCCTTTTCACCGGCAACTTGAGCCACGCCCGATGAAAGTAAAATAGGAAAGGCCGCAACGCGACGATGGATTCGTCCCGGCGCCGCAAGCAAACGTTCGCCGCCTCAAAAAAATTTGCGCCGCCAAGGCCCGCTTGGCGTAAGTCGTATGTGTACGCAGCGATTGCGACAGCTTCGTCGACCGTGAGAGAACCAGAACCATTACTTCCTTGATTCGACTGAGCGAGGGGGGCTTGCGCATTCACGGCATTCACGGTCGTTGTCGCCTGGCGCAGCGCTGCGTCGGCGACGTGTTGAAGATGAGAACACCCGGACAAACGCATCCTCCGCAATTCGTCATGACAGGAAGATGCGGGGAAGTAGCCGTGAGGAAATGTGAGCGCGCCACGATACTTGGTATCGGAAATGTCATCGTGGCGCCTCGAATCCGCCAAGAGAGCTAAGAGCACGCGCCATACGCAGAGGATCGACGCCACGGCGGACCAACCTAAGCAAACGAAGGCCGTTAACTCAGGAGCAACAACGTCGACGGGTATCGGTTGTAAGAGGCTGGACAAACCCAGCGGCTGGGCGACGAAGACGTTCAACATCGACTGGGACATCGGCTTGATCTGTAGCTCGTAAACGATCCATAGCACGCCACAAAGCATCACCGACGCCCTCACGGTGACATCCACAATTCCACTTCGGAACACAGCGTGCCAAAAAAAAGAAGCGAAGAAGAGAACGCCGAGGGTGGCACCTGTGCTCCAGAGGACGAGGGCGTCGACATTCAAATGCCTCAACCATCGCCGGTGCATGTGTTGCCAAAGCGACGGGTCTCCCCGAACGAGTTTGGTCGCACAATTTGCGACACTCAAATGTGTGATCGTCAATTCGGCAGCTCGAAGCAGTGACGGAGGAAGCATTTGCACGAAGTCGTCGTTTCCAGGTTGCCTGACAGCGTCCAGAGCTTCTTGACTGAAGGGTGCCGCTCGCCAGACAAAGGTATCTTCAGCATGCTCGTACTCCGGAAAACAAATTTCCTCTATGTTTGAAGCCATTCGAACCCCCTCCGCGGTCGCGTTGGCCTTCATCATCGACGGCACCTTTATCAACGACGCCGTTGACCGCGAGCAAGATTGACCATCGATGGCGACCGTCAAATGAGCGTCGTCGATGAATTTGAATTCAACTGGAGGTGTCAAGGACATGTTGACGGCCACTTCGAGCAAGACGATGCGCGGCGCGTCCGTAGTGGCCCGACTAGCTCGGAAGAACGTGCGAGGCATCGCTGCAAACCGTGCACCGCTGTAGCACACAGTGACAGAATAGTTTGACGAAGCCGCTGCCTCTCGGTCGACGCGCACGCTTGAGGGATTTCCAACCTTGGCGAACGTGGATGGCGGTGTTGGGCGGAGGTCCGGTGATGTCCCGTAAAGGCACAGTAAGATGGCGAAAACAAAGACGATCGGAAGACGGATCAGGACGGCCACCCCTTTCGTGAGAAGACGGACTAGTCTCCACTTCGAGGCGAGCGTCAAAGTTTGCCTCATCATCGCGCGGTCGAGCGCAACGACGGTCCGCACCACTACGAACACTATCAGCGACCGGAAGGAGAGAAACCAAAGCGCCATGAACCAGAACCGGAATAGGAAAGCAATCATCAATGGATCGTTGTCGTGATGAGACCACCATGCGACGACGGGCGTGATCGTTGAGGAAGCAACGAACGTAATTAGGGAGAAGAGATACATCCCTCGCATGGCGATGTCCGCGATGCCGAATCGAAAGGGCCACGGAAGAAATGCACAGCCGAAAACGATGGCCACCTGCAACCATGAATCCCATAGGAGGAATTCGTCCGCAATGGTGACGGAGAAATCCTGAAGAGCAAAAAGAGAGTGACTGTTCGTCACGCGTTGCAGAGCCGCCCGGTCGCTCAACGCCGCTTCGGACACTGAAAGGTTGGCCACGCACGCCGCTGCGAGATGCTGGGAGCGAAGGAGCGACAAGAATGGTTGATTAGGGTCCCAGAGCTGGTTACCGAAGTGGCCTTGAATCTGAACTTGATTTTTGAACCTCTCAAAAGATTGTCGAGGGAAAGCACACCGCTGATGGATCATGGCGGTGATAATTTTTTCCGCAAGCGTTTTCGTGTCGTCCAAACCATCCATCATATTGCTAACGATGGGTGGTGGTGTTCGTAAAAGCGCATCCCGATGAACCGAACTCCACATCGGAGAAAAACGATTGGGGCTACATTCATCGACGTGGCGTGAGGGTTTCGACCACCACAGATGCGGCGCAGATGTAGCGGACTGACCCACGTCGGAAACGTGGAAATAAAATTCGTGAAAGGACTGATTATGTCGCAAAAGTCGCACCTGAACTTTCCAAAATTCAGAAAAGCCGAGGACTGCTGAAGTATTCGCGCAAAGACGCATTTCGGCTTCGAAATCATCCAAAGGTCGCGAGTTTCTTCCGGGAAGCGAAAGACGAGACTCGTTCACGGACAAGCGCGTTACATCGGCGGGTACGCTCACCTGAAAATAAGGATGATTCATCGCGACGGCGGCGGCAAGGGCGACGACGGCCAGTAGGTAGCACACCCATTGCACGATAGCGCGAAGGCAGCAAACGCAGAGATGTTTAACGGTCCTCGCACACGTCGAGGCGGCCTTGATGATCTTCATACTTCACCACACACAGCCCGAAAAGTCTATTTGCGAGGAAAGGAAGTAAAGCATCGAGGGTAGAGCAGTCACATCGATTGCGCCCTTGCCACACATTCGTGTTGTTCCACGATACCTACGTGTGGTAAATACACATTTTTTTTCTAGCTGTGGGCGACTGTGGGAGTGCTGTGGATGCGTGAAGAGGGGCGCCAACGATTGCGCGCGCCGCTCGGAATCTAACAACCGAACGACAAAAACAAACGGGCCACGTCGTGTGTGTCTACATCGAACAGGGAATCCATGATAGGCCACCGCTGCGGCTGGTCGAGGAGGCCATGATCGCATCCCGTTCCTTGACTGAAACCGTGAACGCGATCTGAATCCACGGCGTGGCGGAAGCCGGATGTGGCCCGCCGAAATGTCTGTTGCGGGCGACGTTAACGACCGATTCGCTTGAAATGGATGCCGGGATGCTTTCAATGAGCGGCACATCGACGTAAAGGACTCCCTCCATGGCGTGCAGGTGACGCAATCGCGGGAGCGTCGTGTAATCTGTCACGACCACCAAGCGTGAACCCGGCGTCGACCCGGCGGCGGTACCGGTAGCGCTTCTTCTGCCAAGAAAGTCGCGCAGAAAGCGACTATGGCGCTGAAACGCCGCATCAACAGCTTCGCTGTCTGCCGTCGCATCATCCGCGTCGATACCGCCGCGTTGTCTTCTCCGAATATGAACGTCGTCGCTACCGTCTTCCGCTTCTGCTCCTCGTTCCATGACGGCCGCCGTCAAGCGTTCATTCGTTTGCGCAAGCGACAGACCCGCGCCATTCACCGCGCACGAAACGGCATCGGCGCCGAGGCAGGTTTGAAGGCTGGAGGTTAGCTTGATCGCTCGCTGACGGGTGCTGCAGAGACACAGCCACAAGTTAATGTCGAAAAATTCTTCCGCAATGATGTCTCGACATGCGGAGACTTTTTGAGCTAAGCCGCCGTCGTCTACGCACACAAGTCGCGGTGGCGTAGAAGAGTTCGGTCTACTGGTAGCTAACCTCCCTTTGTGCTTGCTGAGCATCGGCTGACCCCCCCTGCTGGCGAGGAGCAGCGACGACGACGCTCCGCCGCCGTTCACCGTCGTCGTGCTGCGCAGCCGAACGCAAAAGCTGAAGGATGGCAGAAGCGGCGTCTGATGAAGTGGCGATTCCAAGTTTTCAGTCAATGGACGCAGAAGAAGCGGGGGCGTTAACGGAACGACGCGCAAAGGTCGCAGGGTGAAGCTTATCGTCGACACTGCCGCTTGCACCGGCGGCAAAAGGCCTACGTCTCGTCGAGTTTCCTCCAAGAACGACAATTGCAGCAGCGAAGGCAAACCGTTTTGGCCGACTTCACCGCTGCGCGGTTCAAGTGGCAGGACAGGCACGCACCACCTCGGAAGCGCATCTAACAGGAGCACGACTTGCGGGGCCTCGTCGAACCTCGCGAGGGCAAGCTGCATCGCGTAAGGATTAAACGACCTGGAATTCGCGATGACAAGGAGCAGCTTGGCACGTTGGAAAATGCATCGAGGCGGCAACGCTTCCTTCATGAGATCGACATCGCTTCGCAGCACAACCGTCGAACGCGAAAGCAGATGGGCAATGGCCGGTTCCAACGCGTCGTAGTGGGTCGTTGAGCAGAGCACGAAGGCTTGTACGTACTCGGCGATGGGACTAAGAAGTTCACATGCCGCCCACGCTGCGAGCGTTTTCCGTCCCGAACTGGACCCGCAAATTGCCGCAAAACTGCGCCCGCTTTTTATTTCCGGCAATAACAATCGCTGCAGCCGGTTGGGAACGCGACGCTTGTGCAACACGACGACTTCGCCGTCGTCTTCGTTTCGCCGCCGCCGGTCAGTCCATGGGTGATGTGGGGGAGGCGTCGTCACTTGACTCGTGCACACTATCGAAGGCGACGCAGTTGCTCTGCGAACAGCCGCAGCAAACTCTCCCGCGGTCAAAGAGCGAGACTCCCCGCCACTTATAGTGGATTGACCCACGATGGGTGGATTTGTCGCCCCAACGTGATGGTCACAAGGGTTGAGCCTGCGTGGTGGTGAACGTCTCCTCCCGTTCCCTTCCACTCCCCCTTTCTCCACAAAAGGTGAGAGCGTGATGACTTCCGGACGCAACGAGGAGTCTTTCTGAGACGAAGGACGCAATGTCGGACTGACGCGGCGGGCGGGCGAAATCATGAGAGGTGGAGGAGGAGCTGGCCAGGAGGCGGCGGCTGTGGGATCGTCGCGGTAACATCGGTGGTCGAATCCTGCGAAGGAACCAATGGAGAGGCCGTGGGCGGATCCGTCACTACGACGATTGGACTCCGCAACCGTCACGCTGTGAGTTACCATCGACGTCGTATTGTGCTGCCCGTTCCCGGGTGGTGAAAGTATGACGGCTGAAGGATCGTGGTGGCGATGCTGCAAAAAGACGCCGTCCCCGGATTCACGGCATTGGGACATGACGCGTCGGGGGGGCTCGACGCCGGCCTCATCGGAGAGCTCACTCCTACGGCCCCCGGAGAGCATCAAAAGGGCCATCCGCAAGGCCGCAGGGTCATGGCCAAGGGTGCGGATCAGGTCTTCTTCCATCCCCCGGCGATCCTCTTCGTCCGCCTCACTATTGCCGCCGTCGTCGATCGGCGACTCCATGGGCCGCGGAGGGGAAGGCAAATGACGGCGACGAGTCGGGGGGCTGGCGGTTCCATGACGGCTATTGGTGCGGCTCATCATCATGCGTGTTAAAAACTTCTTCTTCCGGGCGCGTCGGAGTAATCACTTTTTTGTGCCCCTTCATTACGATTCAACAAAGATTGCTTGCTCGTGTTGCAGAGGCGCTACCCTCGATGACACGTACACTGTATGTGGAAACGCACGTCGTGTATTTGAAAGAGAGAGAGAGAGAGCGAAACGGAAATTTGTTTCCTTCGTCGTTGCTGCTCAGATTTCCCCAAAGAAGTTGCTGCGTTGGATGCCGACGATGAAGAGAAGAAACGAAGGAATAGGAAAAAGAAAACACCATGACGGCGGAGGAGGGTGACAACTATTTTTTCCGGAGGTTGGACGATTCATTTTGCTGAAAGCGGATTGAGTCGTTTCGCCGTAGGCACACGGTGGTCCGCGGAGCTGCCAGAACCACCAGAGTTGCTTCCTTTGCGAGACGCCGCCGAAAGTGAGGTCAGCTCAACGTCAATGCCTCCTCCTGAGGTGGAAGTGAGAGGCCGAGTGGCCGGATGATGATGATGATGTTGAAGCGGGGAATGAACCGGCGGGGGCATCGCAAGAAGCGGAACAGAAAAGACATTTTCCGATCCTGGCGCCATGGCCGACATCGTCATCGCGCCACGTCGCCCTTCCAGTTGACGAATTTTTGCCATCAGAACGCGCCGGACGTACCAGGATGCGATGGTGCTGCCCGAGGAGAAGACACCCACCACGGACGCCACCAAACTGCTCGCCTCTGCGACCTGCCTCCAGGAGGCATACGCACCGCTGTCACCGTCCCTTATCGCTTTGCGCGCAAAGAAGACCGAGATGGAGATGATCAGCGTCACGCCGGCGACCACACCACTCAACACCGCTTTCACGAAGTATGCGTGAGGAGACAGAATCAAAAGGTAGGCGAACGCGACGGCCGCTACCGCCACCGCTGCCACGACGGCAAAATCCCCGTCGCAATGGACGTAGGCCCAGGCCTCCAGAATCGCTGCGATGATCGTGAGGGTTGCGTCGACGGCGATCGCATGCCGACACAAGAGTGAGAAGATGCTCCGATTCACCGTGGTGGAGGTGGGGTCGCCCCCCGCCGCGGTGGGGGTGAGTGGAATCCGTGACGCGGAAAAAATTGGGCGGAAGCACTGCACGTAGCTGCATGCGGGAGCAGGAACGAAGGCCACCCAGGCAGTCGTGGTTGAAATCGACTGTGAGTCGTCGGTTGCAGAAGGCGACTCCGAGGTGATGGCGGCTGCCGATCGAACGTCCGCCGCCACCCAATCGCCACGTCGATGCAACATGACTCGTGCCACAAAGCGATGGGGCATGTCGTCCAACATGCTCTTCCTCGTCGCCTCGCTGAGCAGCAATGGTTGAAATGTCACGATTTGTTGAGAGTTCACAACGATGGCGATTGGAAACACGACGATCCCGACGCAAACCAATCCACCAAGCACCACAATCAGCACGGCTCCCCACGAAAGCGCAGCAGCGGAGCTTGAAGCGGCACTATGCATGACGGTCACCGCAACGGAAAAAGCAGTCCCATCCAACGCCACGAAGGCAGCGCAGAAAACCAAGGCCGGAAACCGACCATTCGCCCACCGTTCTTGTCGCCGCCGTAACGACAGCTCACCACTCCCTCCCTCGGCAGTAGTTTCGGCGGCGGCGGCGACTGCGGGGGATTTGGTCCGCCACGCGACCCATATGAGGCAAATAACCGCGACCGTCAAGATGGCCGCCACATTGGACACGATCGCGCCGAGGGAAACAGAGTTCCAAATGACCAACACTGGCACGAGGGAACGCGGAAAGGCCACCTTGGGGGCATCGTTGTCGCTTTTTGTGGCCCCGGCTTCTCCGTTGCTAGCATCGTCGTTCCGATCGGTAGTATCTTTGGTGGTAGTATCGCTATGGTTGGCGACCATGATCACCGGAGGCGCCATGCCGATGCTGCCAGCGTTTGTTGTCTGCTTCGGCTGTGAAAGGCAATCTAAAGCCCCTAAAGCCGAAAGTGCGCGCATTTGCTGCAAGACATCGCCTGGAGCCGCGAGCGCAATTCCCGAGGTAAAAATGGTGGCGATCGTCGACATGGCGTTAACGTAGCTCGTCGGTGCCCTAGCGCTGACGACGTTGCTCTTCTCTTCCTCCTTCTTCGAAGGTGCTGTCGACGTGGTCGTAGGGATTAACGTCGTGCTGGTGTTACTAACTGGTGGACGAATGGTTGGCGCGGTTCCATTGTTGATCACGCTGCGGACTGGGTTAGCAGGGCTGTTCGTCGGCGTCGCGACGATCTCGTGCGTCGTCGACTTGGTCATTCGGCGCGTCGCAGCAGCCCTAGTGGACACGGACACTCGGACGGCCGTCTCAGGCGATAGGGAGTGTCTCGAGACCGTTCGTGACAGAGAGAGACGATTGGTCAACGTAAATGTCGCCGTCGTTGAGATGCGGCTTGGGGAGTGAGACATCGTGACCTCCTTTGGAGGCGTCCAGCACTCTTGACGACTTTCAAGCATCAACGCAGCGTCCGACGTCTCATTGAAGACGGTGTGCGCCGCAGGAAAGTAGATGGACATCCGCTGCGTTTCGTCGATTGTGTCGTTCCAGATGGTGGTGTTGATAAACCAAAGACGGCTGGCGATCGCGGATGTCGCATAGGATGCCGCGGACGCACCACCAGGGGGAAGGCATCGCAAGGCCGAATCACGGACGAGAACGGCGGTGGCAAAGGCCACGTTGCCAATGGATTGCAAATCGAGGCAGCTTCCGTTGACGACGATGATGGATCGCGATACGGTCCATGAGCCATTCGACGGCCGGGGCGACAGTTTGAAGTTGACTGGATTGGCCGCCGGGTTCGAAAATTGCACGGTCATGAACGATGAGGTCTGAACCGGGAAGGTCACATTTGTGCCGCAAATGGACGTGGTGACATTGACCATTTGCCCGACATAGCTCGAGAAAATGATTTGAAGCGCGGTCGAGGCGCCTGCATCGGCGTTGACCCCAAGCGGCGGTGGTGAGCGAATGGAGGATCGATGCAACACGAGTGACACATCGGACATTAAACTTGGAACTCGAAAGATGAGACCGATTCCTCCACGCGGCGTGAAGACCAAGGCTGAGTCAAGGATGTGAATGCTGACGTTGCTGGCACCGGCCATGAACGTCATCAGCGACAAGCCTGAAAGGTAACTTGAATCCACCGTGATGCGACTGTCCGAGAGTTGATTGAAAAAATCCAACATCCGATTGTCGAAGTGTGTCACGGATGCCGCGTCGGCCGTGGCGACAATAGTCGTATTCTTCAACAATTCAACGGTAAGGCCGCGAACCTTGGAATATCCGCGGATGAAGGACGACGTGCAAGAGAAGTAATTCGCAGAGAGTAATAAAACGGTCGAACGCACGAAGCGGATCGAGACGTCGGAGCTTGTATCGTCGGAAAAAGTTCCGATGAACGAAATCGAACTAGCTGTGACGTCGATGGAGGAGTCGAATATCAATACATCGAGACGCCTCAACGACGCGTCCAGCCTCAACATTGTGGCCGATCCACCATTGTTCGTTGTTGCCACAAGTTGAACGGCGCACCGCTGCATCACCAACGACACGTTCGTTGCATCACGACACGAAATGAAAATAATCTCCCTACTGAATAACCGGACGACGGTGTCTTCCAGCACCACGCGACTGTCCCTCAACGCGTAGAAGTCGAAGACCGAACGACTGCTCGTCGTCTCGATGATACTGCGCTGACACAAGACGTGCACAGAGTTGGTTTTGCTATCCGTGAACAACAAAATATCTGACCCGCCTTGGATCCACACGCCGTTCAACACAATGTCAACCTGCGAAGCGTCTCCTTGAAACGAGATCACGTTGAGTGGATAGCGTTCGGCTTTGTCCGAAATGAGTCGCACGCTGCTGTCAACGGCAATCGTGATGGCTGTCGACGAGGCGTCGAAGTGGATCATGTAGCCGTGTCCGAGGGCCCAGTGTGAGCCCTGCTGTCGCACGTTCAAGACGGACTGATCCATGGCGATCACGGACACCTTTGCGGCTGCCTTGGCGAAATACAAAATGGCTGAGACGAAATCTCCGCTGTGTGTATGAATCAACGACCCTCCGACGACGAAAATACGGACCTCTTGGGCTTCACCACCGAAATATAACACGTAGGCGTTCGAATATGTTGTGGCGTTCGTCTGTGACCCGTCGGCAATCAGCACCGTCGCATTCGACGCGCCTCCGTGAAAGGCGAACAGAAAAGAGGGGCAGATGTTCGTACGACTGTCGGCCTTGACAATCGACTTGCCTCTCACAGTGATACTGATGTTGACCGCGGGGTTGACGAACGACATCGCTTCGGAAATGTCCTTGTAAGCAGCGACATCGAGAAGCGATTCGTCCGTCACCACAAGCGTACCCGAGGCTGGACCCACGACGCGATGCGCGAGAGCGAAAGACGCGGAACTGCGAACGACAACTTTCGTGTTGGACGTGAGGGAGTCGACGACGAGGCATGGCCGGTTATCGGCGCCGGCGTTGTCAGCGTGCGAACTGCGCTGCAACTCCAGGGCCCGGCACCCCTCCAGCGACCAGCATTCCACGACGCTAGATTCAACGAGCCGCTCGACGCTCGTGGTTGCCAATACAACCAGCACACTGCAAGCGCTCTTCCACAATGTTTTGGCCATCATGCGGCTGTGCTGGGTAATGTGCAGATACGCCGACGAGGCGCGAACGACGTCCATCGCTCTTGCCAAGTCGATAGCGGATGACGCGGTGACATTGCTGCCCATCGCCGTAATCGAGACGGTTGCGTCTGTCGACTCTACGCAGGCCGCGCACGCGATGCCACGGTTGAGTGCCGTTGCCTCGATGGCGGAGTCGGACAGCTTGATAAACACGTCGGAGGCGTTCACCCGCACCGCGAGGGACCACGCGCCAAGCGGCGGCTGTACTCCGACGAGAGCGAAGCCTGATGCATTGACCACCGCTGGCTGCACGACGTTGCTGGTGACCACGACAGAGCTCGCGACCACGGTGATATTGACCGTTTTCACGGCAGCGTCGGCGTTGGTAAGGGGAAATATGCCCATCCCAGCCACCCACCCCGAGCCCCACTGGGTCGCCCGGATAGCCGATGCCTCGAGGGTGAACGCCACCAACGCAGCTGCCCCGCCGGGACCAAGGAAACATCCCAAGATGACAGCTGACGGCGAATTGTCCCACTCAGACAACAGTGCCGAACTATTCACCGCCACGATGGTCACCAAAGTCGATCGGAGCACGCGAGTGTCGATCTTCTTGACCCCAATCGGCGCCCAAAATATGAGACTGACGTTCTTCCAGTCGCAGTCGGAAATTTCGACCTCGACATTGAAGGTGCTGTCGGAGATCGATATGTTCACCGTCAGGGGCACCTTCGCAGCCACGACGGTGCATCCAGAAATCAAGATGACCGCATCACGTTGATGCGATGCAACGTCGATCACTAAGGACGACGATGCGCCAGGTATCGACGGGTCGGATGCCGCAGCTGTGGTTAATTCGCTACATGGCACCGCGTCCGCCGCGACGAGGCAATAAGAAGAAGAATCAACCGAAGAAAACGACGTCAGCGTGGCGACGAGGACCAATGCCACCGATATCCACAACTGCCGGCGATCCATCAACCAAGTCGTTGAATATTCGGCCGTAAGCGTCCAAGAGCAGTTGCGATGGTCCAAAGTCACCGCCTCATTGGAAGATCCCAAGGGAAAAAAAATCGGTGTGCGTGAATGGATATTGAAACAAAAGCGCAAGAATTAAATGCCCCAGCAATGGATGTCGGCTTACGCCACCGGTGACGGCACCAGAAAGGGGGGGGGGAGGGATCCGTCATACACGTCGTTGATGTCAAGGCCCCATGTCGCCTGTTGTCTCTCTACTCTCCGATTCGGCTCGAAAAACGAATTTGGGACCTTTCGTTCTCACTCTCTGTATTTCTCGTTGAGAGAAAGCACACACTATTCGAATGTCAGGGTTGAGATTCCACCTGACGGGTGGCCGGCGTCGAAAACTCCGAGGAGGATGCCGCGGCCGTGATTCCGCCAAACCGTTCGTCATGCTGCACGATGGGGCTACTCGTGCGCGGCGCGAGAGGCGGCGCTTCATTCTTATCGCTCGTTGTGCCGCGGTGATGAAGGGCCGCTGTCACCGCCGCGGTTGCCGCCGCCGCCGCCGGTGCAGAAGACGAAGAAGGCGTCGTGGACGACCTAGCGCCCCTCCAACTCATCGATGTCAAGTCGTTGAACCCTAGCGAACGCGACGTCTCGGGGGGCACAACAAAGACAGTAAACGTCCACGAAGCTAGGAACCGAGCTTCGTCGGCCACGAAGAGAATAACAGGCGTGGGCTGATTCAACTTGCGGATGGACGTGAAGGTGACGCTGCGGAGAATTTTCTGGAAGATCAGTGGACTGTTCTCCGCGGTGACACGTATGTCAAACGAGACGCGAGAAACGATCGTCGGGGCACCAAGAATGGCCGTCGGGGGTGCCACCGAGCCGCGTCGACTACTTCGGCGGAAGAGCCCAGGCGATTCAATGCCGCTTTGCCCCCGTTGCGTTGTGGTATCGTCTACTGGAGGCGCTGCCGCCGCTGCTGAGGGTCCGGCTAACGTCACCCACTGAAACGTGCCGACCTTTTTGTTATCAACGAACAATAATGACGATGACGAAGTGGCGGCCGTTCCACCACTGCCGCCCGCTGGCATCATCTCCTTGACGGAGACGCCAAACTTTTTCGACAATTCGAGGGCGACCGGAGAGGTGTCTTGTTCGTCGTCGGGCATGTCGATGCGCACCGAAAGGCGACCGCCTCTTGAAAAATGCATCATGGGGACGCTCATCGACGTGTAAAGTTCGACACTCTCCGAGGGGTTGTTGCGCCACGTCACAATGGGATTCGCCGACAGAGCTAAGGGACAGTCAATGAGCGTTGGGAGAACGTCCACGGCCAAAGTGGTCCTGAAAACAGGTGCCGAACCGGACTGGCACGAAAAGGTGATCAATTTTCGGATCTGCTTGTTGTCCGTTCGGCTAGCGATGCTCTTCGCTCGGTAGGTGAACCTTTGAACTAAGTTCTGCAGTTCGACGAGCGAGCAGCCTGACAACGCCAGCGTCGCGGATACCTCCCGTGAGGCCGTCGAAAAGGTCGCGATCGTCTTTGTTGAACCGTCGGGCTGCAGCGCGGTGATGTCACAGGAATATCCATAGGGCGGCCCGCCATCGATCGGCGACGAGGATGTCGTCGAGGGTCGATGCTGAGGGGGAGCGCCGCTGTCTTGTTCCACGCTGCCGCTGCTGCTCATCGCCCCTCCCGCGATACTATTCCGACGCCGGAAATTGAAACTTGAAAACTGCACGCAACTGAGTGGTGACGCCGCATCGACGGCGGCTTCGTCTGCAGAAGGTGACCCAGCAGCAGGCAGAAGGTCCTGCATGCCAATAATATCAGAGCCAACGATGCCTCCCTTGATTGTCGCGGTCACATACGCCGGGGCTTCGAATACAAAGGTGTCCGGATCCACAACTTTCGCATTTTGACAAATGATTAGCTCCGGTCCGTCGCGCAAACAGTCGAGCCTCGTTGCGTCGAGATGGATCTCCGTGGGGTCGTCCTGAGCGATCACGCCAATGCTAGTCGTCACCATGCTATCTAAATTGGCGTCGGTAATGTTGACGCTAGCCGTGATATTCCGGGAGGTGCACTTCGGATCCTTCGACGTGTTGAAAAATGCGATACTGCGAAGAATCTGTTGCACCAGTTTCGCGCCCACACGTCCCGCGGCATCCAGCGTGAGCATCACGCCGCCATTGGGGGCGGCTGAAATCATGCCCAAGTACTCCTTCGCCTGCATCAATTGTCCACTTTTTTGTACCGTAAAGCCCGTTTTGGGCGCAAAGTCGAGTCGATCGAACCCATCGTCGACGACATCGTTAAAGTCCACCATGACGTGACCGCGCTTGTAGATCACCTTCTCACTCGCAGTGAACAAGAGCTTCGGAAAGAGCAACACTGGCTCAGCCCCTTCGCGGTACGTCAATTCCGCTCCAAACTGCGGATTGTACAAAAGGGGCGGCTGCACATCCACGCTCACTTTGATTCGACTCTCAACGGCGTCGACGAAGAGCTGCGCCTGGTAGATGCGAACGCCCGTTTTAAAGGACGTGGTGGTGCAGCAATAGGTGATCGAGTTGAGGATCTTTTCCACGTGGAGGATCGTCACCGCGTCGGGGTCGGCTTCGGCTTCGTCAATGGATTTCGGAAGTCTTTTGCCAGTCGACACCGATGATGGGTATGGCACGAAGCGGCAAGTCACCTGTGACGATCCACTGACGGACGCCATGCCGATTGAAAAGGATCCAACATGCTTGTTCCCGATGTAAATTCGCTCCGTGCGACTATCGACCACCACAAACTGATCATCCGCAACGCCGCGCAGCCGTTGCTGGTGCTCCGTGAGTAGCGCGAGCTGATCGCTCTTCAGATCCCCTCCTCCAACGAGATCGACCACAAGGGTCGAACCGTTAAAGGCAAAGGTGTCAGGGTCGAACAACGTGACGTCGCTAAAGAGGCAGAATCCCTTGGTGTCCTCGAGGGATAGCGGGCGGTACAGTTTTTGAGTGTTGTCCGCTCGTCGGAATTCGGTGGCATCGTCGATAGGTTCGAAGGCAATCTCAATCGTACAACAGGAGCTGTGGGGCAAGCCGTCGTTCGCCGTCACGAGCAAAACTTTTTTCAAATCCGAGGACAGGTTGTCGTTCAGATTTTTGTAACACAGATGCTTCAGGATCGCGACGACCTCACGGCGCTTGACGTTGCAGCAAGCGGCTCGCGATTTGAGAGGGTCGATATGCTGCAGCGGGGGGAAGCGAATGATGAGTGTTTCCCGGTTGGTGATAAGGGTTGCCACTTTGACGCCATCGAGGAGAACCGCCTTCTCGCGAATCGCATCGCCGCCGCCCGCGGCTTCTCGGCGGAGTCGCATGGACTCTAGCATTCGCTCCCGCAAATCGCTGAACGTTCGGTTTCGCGCCTGGTGAAGCTGCGTCGCCTTCCGCATGGCCCGGGCCCGCGATTGGTCCTTGTCTGACGCGCCGCTCGGCGGGGTCGTCGCTGCGATGGGTGCCACACCATTGGAGCCAATGGCACCTGTGGGTGGCACGGCCGTAGGGGGAGCGCCACCTGACCCATCCAACGTTGGCTTCTTACCGACGGTGGATAGCACCCGTTTTCGCCCGAGAGGCACACCACCACCTGCCGCCGCTGCCGTCCCCGCACCGCCGGCGGGAGGGGCACCGAGGAGGAGCTTGTCCGATGACGCCGCGGCAAGCATAGTCGGAGTGCAAAGGACGAGTTCGCCCGACGAATCGACGGCCGCGATCGATCCCCGGGGCGAGGAGCCGGACACAGTCATCGTTGGTTGCCGCGTCAACATACCGACCGACTCCGACACGTTCAGGCCGCCGCCGCCGCCGCTGGGCAGCGTCGCCTCGTCCACCAGTCGGAGCGACGCGCTCTCTCGTAACGTTAGGACATCGTCCAAGTCATACCCAGACACAATTTCCACGGAGATGTACCCGTCGTCCCAGCCTTCGTCCTCGCTGCACAGCGTGAAGTTGCCAATCGTCGTCAGATCCGAGCGTTCTCGGAAGGTCCAGAATGACGAGGCCAGTGGCAGCGAGATGAGCGGGTCGACCAACCTCACGGTGACGGAAGCACGCACGGGTTCCGCCTCGGCGACCACGAGGGCAAATTGAACAATCCGTTGATTATGTTGGGCGGTGACGAGCTCGGTGGTGCGGAACGTGAGGGACTTGAAGATGACTTGAACGCACTCCATCGTACAGTCGTCGAAGATATACGTAATGGAGTGGGGCGCGTTGCCTTGAGAACTGCCGATGCTCACGGTGCCGACGGCCGCTCCGCGGAAGAATAGAGTGTGCGTTCCTGGAGAGATGACCGCACTTGCGGCGACGGGCATGCTACCAGGAATCGGGGGCGTGACCCCGCGAAAAAGGGAACGCGGACTTTGCGCGATGTCCATCGCTTCGGTGTCAGAACGGTGACTGGATGCGAGCGGCGGCGCGGTGTGATTGTGGTGGTGGTGCGGCGGCGTGCCGTGGCGAGGGGAGGTGCCGCCGCTTCCCTTTTCACCCCCCGAAATGCTCTCGCCGTTTTCGTACGGGACGGTAGTGATGTTGCCGTCAACTGCCGAGGCGGCGGCGGATGGTGGGGGTGGCGTGATCGGATGGTCCACTGAAATGAGGCCGCTCAGTTCGGGAGGCGGGTCGAATTCGAGAACGTCGAGCCGCCTCGCATTAGTGATGGTGACTTTGAGGGACCCGCCTTTGAAGGTTTGTGTATCGACGTCGATGACGTTGCAAAGCGATGCGAAGTAGAACTTGGGAGGCGCTTTGAGATAAACGTCGTGCTGCGGCGGTGGCGGGACGAAGGCGCGGTACGGTAACGTCGGAAAGCCGAAGTCAATGACGGTGGGATCATCGACTGATAAGACATCGAATTCGACCGTGATCAACGACGACAGTCCCGTGGCGAAAAGCAATCCAGCGAACAACTGCCTCGTCCCCTCAACGGGGGTCCGACTGCGATTGATATAGAGGAAGCTTTTGAAGAACGCGTCGATCGCCTCCGGCACACACTGCGGCAAGAGTCGAATACACAAGGAAGACAACGAACCGTCGGATACGGTTGGCGATCCTGAGGAAGACAGCAACGATGCCTCTGACCCCCCGCTGCCGCCGCCGACATTCACGCCCTGGTTCGAATTCCGTGACGCAGACGACACGGCCCCCTTGAGGTCGCCTTTTCCGCCCACGATTGGATGCAACTTAAACTGCGCGCCGCGTAGCTTCAACGGCCCGAGGCATTCGAATTCACCGATCGCTGCGCCATCCCACATCAACATCGGTTTATGGGGATTCGACTTGTCCACCGACAACCTCGACGAGCCCCCCGTCCCTGGGCTCTGCGGATCGCCTGTCGAGGCCGTGGCACTGACCGGGGCCGATGTAAAACCCGCCGTGACGGCCGCTCCGCAGTTCAGAAGAAATTCATCGTTTGGGTCCTCGTCAGGCGAAAAATACACCAAAAGCTTTGCGTTGAAGAACGTTGGGAGCGACGGAGACACGACAATGCGACACTGACGAAGAAACGGCACGGCTCCTTCCCCTTCCGTGTAGATGATCTGCGAGTTTTGGCGGGGCATCACAATAATCGCGTCTTGCGTGGCGAGCGTGAAGTGGTGCACGAAGCTCGACGTCACGGTGGATTCCTTTTCATTGATAGAATCCACCACGACGGGAAAGGTGATGTCCATGGTTAAGTCGACCCGAATGGTCTCCGGAAGGGGCGTCACGATGCCAGGAGTTTGCAACACCGTGATGCATTGGAGCGCGGCGGACAGCGTGGCGGCGGTCAAATGCATGGACTGAAACGTGATCTGAAGCTTGTCCAGGTTACCGTCGGGATGCTCCGCCGACGCGATCTCGACGCCGGGGGGCGCTGAGCCGCCTCCCCCCTCGCCTCCACCAGTGGTCGCTGCCGCGACGATGAGGCGCGCCGAGTCGTGCGTGAGGTCGCCCTGCAAGGTGACGTGCGGCAATTTCGGGGAGTGCAATCGCGGGGAGGTCAGGTGAAGCGACAGCCCAGGAACCACGGGATCCATCGCGATGGTCATCGTGGCGGCTTGAAGGGATTGCTTTTGCGCTAGCCAACTTTCGTCCGTAATTTCTGTTGGTTCGCGGCGCGAAGCGTTTGCGTCTTGTTGCTGCTGTCGCGAAGCCGACTTCGTTCCTCCGGCCGCGTGGGCAGCGGCGGCGGCCGCCATGTAGGGCGGCATGGTGACCTTAAATGTCATCTCGGGGACGTCGTCCGTCATGCTTGCGAGGTATAGATGCACCGGCCGGCGGTTGCCAACGGTGATCGTCTTGTGCCCGCAGAGATTCGTAACCAGCGGCTGCGGCGGGATCGCCCCTGCCCTGCGGCGCTGCTCACTTCGCGCACGGAAGGCATCGCGCTTCTCAATGGCATTGCGGTTGGTTCGGTGATAGTCTTGCAACGACTTACCCTCCGTTCGCTGAGAGTTGGTGATCATCTCTCGAATGCGGAATTCTTGCGCTTTCAGCGCATCCTGTTGCATGCGCTCTTGCCTTTCAATCTCGAGTTGAAGTCGCTGAACGCGCTCGGCCTCCCGTCTGGCCGCCGCGTCAGCCTCCACCTTTCGTTGCAGCTCTAACTGCTCGAGTCGCTTCCGTTCGAGCTGGATCGCTTCGATGGCTTGCCGCAACTTCTTTTCCTGCCCGTGCAACGCGACGCGGGCGCGGTCCTCTGCGAGCCTCTCCTCACTGCGAACGGATCGTTCGTCCCGCTCGAACTCCTCAAGTTGCTGACGCAACTTTTTCGCTCGGATGCGTTGTACTTCCAACACAAGCCGCATCTCTTGCTTTTCGGCGCGAAGCAGTTCTTGCGCGGCGCGACCTTCGGTTTTAACAATATCCGTTTCTCGAAGCGAGATCTCGTCGTCCTCCAATTGTGATAACTGCAGTTTGCATTGCCGTTTGAACTTGATGGTTTCACTGACCGTGAACCGATCCACGGAGGCGCGATGAAAGATGACGTCGACGGTGAACCGTTCCATCATGACGCACCAAGCACGCGCTTCCTTCGTCGTGATTGCGAGTAACGCTTGAACGGCCGCCTCAGAGTCAATGGCGTCGCGGCGACGCTGCCACTCATTCACGCGCGTTTGCACCCGACGCTCTTTTCGCGTTCGGAAACGGCGCCGACATGCCTCGCGAGCCATGAGGTGCGCGTAGGCATCATGCTCGGCCGCTAAAAGATTGTCGATTAACGCAAACGAGAGTTGAGTGAGGCACAGGGCGCTGGTGAGAAGCGGTGGGCGACTGGGGGCCGACTGCGAAGACTGATGATGAATGCGGTCCCACATCACATTCACGATGGACGGGCACTTTCGCACGAGGTCGACCAGCAGCCCTTCACAGAACGCGCTCAGAGGAGGATGCCCACCAAAATCCACGGTGTGCACGTTCGCCGAGCGGGAGAGTGCCCCGATGGCCAGCGCAAAGTGCTGCGGCTCGATGATGGATGACGACCAGTCCAGTCGACCACCAGCGGCGGGTCCCCCGCGACGGTGATCCACATCGGTGTCCGCGGCGTCGAGATGCGCTGTCGCGGCATTTTGGCGGTCATCGTCTGGATCCAGCGCGCACGCGTTGTATTCGACGATGCGGCGTTCGTCGTCACTGGCGCTCATCGGTTGTCCGGAGTGGTCGCACGCAGAAGGAGCCGCAGCGGTCCCCTGACCTTCCTTCGCCTTGTCATCATCCGTCAGCGTCGAAGCACTTGGAGCCGACGGCGGAACGGTCGTCGCCTTGAAATGAACCGTAGATGCGGCGGAGGTTTTAGATGTCGCCGACCGCAGTGCCCGAAGCGCCAAATCGTGGCTCTTTTGCTGCTGTAGGTGTGTGATGACCTGCCGGCCAATCGCGGCGTCGGTGGCTGTGGGCTTGCGTGCCAGGCCGGACGACGGGGGTCTCGCCGGAATGGGAGGGCGGTCTACCGACGACGCCGAGAAGCTCTGTGCCGCGGTGTGTTGCGGCGTCGTCGCCATGGGTCGAGGTGTTCGTGGAGAGACACCCACGGCGGGCGCCGACGGAGGCCGCGCGGTGGATGGAGCCGCCGCAGGCCGCGACGTGGCCGCGGATCCCGGTGGTCGGCTGTTGCGAACGCTCATCGGAGGAGCGGAGGGCAACAGCAGGGAGCGCGACTCGACGGTCGCCTTGACGGCCCATACAGCTGAATTCGGCGCTGTGCAGCGAAGCTCAAAAATTACCGGTTCAGCTTCGTCGCTTTGGAGATGCGGGACGCTCCGTTTCTCTGTCTTGCTGTGGGTCCAGCGACCAAGGACGAGCAGTGCGCCATCGGGGCGGATCGCGCCCACGGCACCGACGCCGAACGGAATCGAGGGCGTGACGTTATTCGCCAAGACTGTCGTAGGCGCAGAAAGGGGTCTATGCGGCACGGGAGCTGGCGGCGGCTTGCCAGCGGCGGACCGCGTTGCAGGAAGCCACTGCCACAACTCGGTGACGACGAAGGCTGGTTGCTCGTCACGAGCGGTGTCGTCGCGTGGCTTCGTCGCGTCGCCCGAGGAGGCAGCGACATCCGTCCCTGCATTGGAACTGGCAAACGT
>ERZ1292630.1497-Hain-H41-02um-R3-1497-length-22942-cov-5_pt1 | contig 22942 bp, 18 predicted proteins | sample MGYA00564408_ERZ1292630 | MGnify/ENA primary metagenome ERZ1292630 (study PRJEB36523, sample SAMEA6512641) | groundwater metagenome | collected 2019-01-08 | study: AquaDiva: Metagenomics assemblies of 32 groundwater samples
CTATTGGCTACAATTCTTTATTTATAATACTTTCTTTTGTCAAGTTTTTTCTTGATAAAGAGGCTATTTCTAAAATACTATCATCAGAGCCATTAAGAAGATAAAAACTCTTTCCTAGTTTATTTTTATCAGTAAATTTTTTCAGATTTTTCGGTGTATCTCTTTTAGAATCGAAGGAAACAACTACAAAATTTACCTTATTTTTTTCTTCATTGGACAAGCTATCATAAAAACTTTTTAGATGACCAATTATTATAGGACAAGATTTAGTACATCCTGTATATAACATAGTTAAAATAACAGGTTTACCTGAAAAATCTTTTAGTTTAATTTTTTTACTATTTTGATCTAACCATTTTGAATCTAATTGATATATAGATTTTGAAGTAACTTCTCCTCCTTTCATTTCTTTATGCTCATGATGATTATTATGATCTTTTGCAAAAACGGGGATGTTAAAATTAATAAGCAACATACTTAAAGCTATTGTTAAATATTTAAATTTCATATATTTTTTCCTAATTATATCTATATTATATTTATAAATCTTTTGCACATCTAAAACCTAAACTATTTAAGGTAGTATCAGATTTAAGAGTACTTCTAAAAGAGTATCTAGCAAAAGCAGGATAATCTTTTTTATCTTTAAAATTACCTGTGCCACCACAAAAAGCATCTACTTTTTGAATAGTTCCTGATATTTCACGGTTATCTTCATTTATAACTGAATTATTAAAATCATAAGTCAATTCCCAAACAAGATTATGAAAATCATTTATTCCTTTTGAATTTGAATTATTTTTTCCAACAAAAGGAATATTTTTAACCTGTGGTTTCCAATACCAGTCTAAATCTTCACTTTTTTCTTCATAAGAAGCAAATTCCCATTCTAAAGTAGTTGGTAATCTTTTTTGTTTTGAATTACAATAAGCTTTTGCACTAAACCAAGAAACATAAGTAACAGGTTCATTATATTTTTTAGTATCTATTGATAAAGAGTTAGACCAATCTGAAAGATAGCTATCATCTGCAAAAACAGAAGGAATTTTATCTTTTTGCCATTTAGGATTATTTTTAATAAAATTCAAATATTCTTTTTTTGTTACAGGATATTTATCTATCAGAAATGATTTAATTTTAAATTCTTTAAAGTTTTTTTCTAGTGTAAAAGGAGGTATAAATTTACTTCCTTTTACTAAAACCATATTTGACTCAGAAGAATTTGAATATGAAGCTAAACTAAAAAAGATACTAAATAAAGCTAAAATTAGTGTTTTTTTGTAAGCCTTAAATTTCAAAATTACTCAACTCCTAAAGAAGAACGATGTTTTTTTACTTCATCTTCAGAAACAGTATCACCTTTATTTCCAAATGAAGTTCTTACATAAGTTAAAACAGATGCAATTTCTTGGTCTGATAAAAAATTATGTTTAGGCATTTCACTTTGATAAGTAAGACCATTTACTTTTATTTTTCCAGAAAGACCTTTTAAAACAGTATCTATTCCTTTATTTTTATCTTTCATCAAATAATCAGATTTTGCTAAAGGTGGAAAAACATTAGAAAGTCCTTTTCCATCAACTTGATGACAAGCTGAGCAAGTTCTTGCGTATACTTGTTTTCCTAAATCTAGCATCCCTTTTTTATCTAATTTTTTTACACTTCCTTTTTTTTCTACTTTTAAAGTGGGTTCAGTTTGTATTTTTATATTTGATTTAAAAGGTTCTTCACTTTGTTTTCCAGAAAAAATTTCTTTTTCAGCATCTCCTTCAACTTGTAAAATACCAACAGTTCCTTTATGAAAAGGTCTAAAAATAGCATGATCAACTAATATATAACTTCCAGGAACATCAACTTTGAAATCAACTATAGCAGAGCCACCAGGCGGAACAACTGTTGTTTGAACATTTTTTTGAGATTGATTTGTTCCACCTTCTTGATAAACTACATCAAAAATTTCACCAATGATATGAAATGAACTCATCATATTGGGACCACCATTTCCAAAATAAACTCGAACTGTTTCACCTTTTTTTGCAATTAAGGCATTTTTATCAACTAAAGAATTGCTAGCACCATTAAAAACTATATAACTTGGTTTTTCATCAATACCTTTGTTTATATCAAATTCTTGATAACCAGCTTCACCAAATTTTCCTTTGGTATAAAAATCACCTTGAACTACATAAAACTCTTTATCAACAGGAGGTAAACCTTCTTTTGGTTCTACCAAAATTAAACCATACATACCATTCGCAACATGGACAGGAACTGGAGCTGCGGCACAATGATATATATATAAACCTGGATTAAGTGCTTTAAAAGAAAATGTTATTTGTTTTCCGGGGGGAACTAAAGAAACTTTTGCACCACCACCAGGCCCAGTTACAGCATGAAGATCGATATTATGTGGGACTTTATTATTTTGATGATTTTTTAAATGAAATTCAACCTGATCACCTTCTTTTTATCCTTATAAATTTACCAGGCACTTTTCCACCAAAAGTCCAAAAAGTATATTCAACATTATCAGAAAGCTTTCCAATAGTTTCTATTATTTCCAAATTTACAACAACTTTCGCATTAGAAGTTCTTTTTAATGGTTGTGGAACATTTGGTGCATCAGTAAGTTCAGCTTGTTCTATTGGTAAATCAATATTATTTTGTGCAAAAACTCCATTTGATGAGCCTAAAAAAACAGATAAAGAACATAATAAAGATAACAGATATTTATTTTTTGAATTTTTAAAATCAACTTTCATACTTCAAACTCCTTAAAACTTTATGATAACCAAACATAATCATAATCCTGTAATAAATAAGGCTTTATGATTCTAATCATAAAAACAATTTTTGTTTACCTATATGCTATTTCTATCAAATTAATTTTTATGGAGTATAAAAAAATGAAATTAGAAGAAAGAACTGTTGCTTCTTTTGTAACCGAAAATTATAAAACAGCAGATATTTTCAAAAAATATAATATAGATTTTTGTTGTGGCGGAGGTGTTTCACTAAATAATATTTGTGAAACAAAACAACTTGATTTAAATAAAATAGTTAATGAACTAGAAAATATTATGAAAATTGATCAGGTTGATACGGTTGATTATGATTCATGGGAACTTGATAAATTAGCTAATCATATTTTAGATAAGCATCATACATATATTAGAGAAGCGTCACCTACTTTAAACCCTTATTTATTAAAACTAAGAAAAGTTCATGGTGAAAATCATCCTGAATTGATAAAAATTCAAGAACTATTTTTTAAATTATCATCAGATTTAGATAATCATTTATTGAAAGAAGAAAATATTCTTTTTCCATATATTTTGAAATTATATAAAGCTTCTTTAGAAAAAGATAGTAATAAAGGTGAGTTTTTTGGAACAATAAAAAATCCTATTACTTGTATGAAAAGTGAACACGATACAGCAGGAGATGAAATAAAAGAAATAAGATTCCTAACAAATAATTACACAGTTCCTGCTGATGGTTGTAATACATACAGAGTCGCATTTAAAAAATTGGAAGAATTTGAAGCAGATCTGTTTACCCACATACATTTAGAAAATAATATCCTCTTCCCCAAAGCTATTGAACTAGAAAATAAATTAACTAAATAAGGAGTTCAAATAAATAATATGAAAAAATTTTGGATAGGTTTTTTCAGTGTTGTGATATTGTCTTTTATTGTTTTAGGATATGCAGGAGTAAAAATTTATCAAGAAGCTCCTCCTTTACCTACTAAAGTGGTAGATGAAACAGGAAAAACAATTACTACACTCGAAGAAATAAAAACAGGTCAAAATGTTTGGCAAGCCATGGGCGGTATGGAAGTTGGTTCTATATGGGGACATGGAAGTTATGTTGCACCAGATTGGACAGCAGATTGGATTCATAAAGAATCAGTTTTTATTTTAGATCAAATGTCTCAAGAATCTTTTTCTAAAATATATAGTGAAGTTTCAAAAGAACAACAGGCTATGTTAAAAGAAAGATTAGCTTTATCTATTAGAAAAAATACTTATAATGAATCAACAGGTGAAGTAATAATCCCTAATTTAAGAGGAGAAGCTTATAGTAAAAATTTAGACTATTATTCTGAGCTTTTTTCAAAAGGTAAAAGTGAATATGCTATTCCTTCAGGAAGTGTAACTGATCCAGAAAAATTGAAAGCTTTATCAGCGTTCTTTTTTTGGACTGCTTGGTCTGCTTCTACAGAAAGAATTGGCGAAAAAGTTACTTATACAGGAAATTGGCCTTATGAACCTTTAATTAATAATACTCCTTCAACAGATTCTATAGTTTGGAGTGGCATTAGTGTTTTAGCTTTGATTTTTGGAATAGCTGCAATGGTATGGGTTTATGCTGCTAGAAAAGAAGAAGGTGTAAAAGTATTTTTTGCTAAAAACCCTTTATTATCAGTAAAAAGAAATAGTCCATCTCAATTAGCAGTAGTTAAATATTTTTGGGTAGTTGGTTTATTAATTTTAATTCAAGTTGGTTTAGGTATAATAATTGCACATTATGGGGTTGAAGGTAATGCTTTATACGGTTTACCTATTGATCAAATATTACCTTATTCTGTAGCAAGAACATGGCATACACAAATAGGTGTTTTTTGGATTGCAACCTCTTGGTTAGCAGCAGGTCTTTATATTGCACCAATAATTAGTGGTATTGAAGCAAAAGGTCAAAAATTAGGTGTCAATGTTTTATTTGGTGCTTTATTAGTTGTTGTAGCAGGTTCTTTATCTGGTGAATGGCTTAGTATAAAAAACAAACTTTCAGGCGATTTATGGTTTTATTTTGGACATCAAGGCTATGAATATGTAGATCTTGGAAGAGTTTGGCAAATAGGTCTTTTAATTGGTCTTTTTTTATGGTTATTCCTAATGGGAAGAAATATATTAGTTGCAATTAAAAAAGATCCTGAAAATAAATCTCTTTTAACATTATTCTTAATCGCTACAATTGGTATAGCTTGTTTCTATAGTGCTGGTTTAATGTGGCACAAAGGAAGTCATCTTTCAATGGTTGAATATTGGAGATGGTGGGTAGTTCATTTATGGGTAGAAGGGTTTTTTGAAGTTTTTGCAGTAGCTGTAATCTCACTATTATTTGTAAAAATGGGCTTAGTAAAAAGTTCTACCGCTAATAAATCAGTAGTTTTCTCTTCAACCATATTTTTAGCTGGTGGTATTATAGGAACTCTTCATCATTTATATTTTACTGGTACTCCTACAATGATTTTAGCATTAGGTTCTGTTTTTAGTGCTTTAGAAGTAGTTCCTTTAACTTTAGTAGGATTTGAAGCGGTTGAAAATTTATCTTTATTAAAAACAACTGATTGGATGCACAAATATAAAACTCCAATTTACTTTTTTATAGCCGTTTCTTTTTGGAATATGTTAGGTGCAGGTGTATTTGGTTTTATGATTAATCCTCCAATAGCTTTATATTATATACAAGGTCTTAACACAACACCTGTTCATGCTCACAGTGCTTTATTTGGAGTTTATGGAATGTTAGGTATTGGCTTAAGTCTATTTTGTATTAGAACAATTTGGCTTAATGATAAATGGAATGAAAAACTCTTTACTTTCGCTTTTTGGAGCTTAAATATTGGTTTAGCTTCTATGATTTTCTTTAGTCTTTTACCAGTTGGTATTTTACAAACATGGGCTTCTATAGAAAATGGTTATTGGTTTGCAAGAAGTTCTGAATTTTTATATTCTCCTCTAATTTTAACTCTTAAATGGCTAAGAGCTCCTGGCGATATAATTTTTGCACTTGGATGTTTAGCCGTTGTTACAGGTTTATTTATTGTTACTTCAAAAAAACCAATTGATTCTTCAGATACTACAAAAGAAGAAAAAAAAGAAATTACACTGGTTTAAATATAGTGAGAAGTGAGAAGTGAAAAGTAACAAGATAAGAATTAAGCTTATGATTGATTATTTTTCTAAAAATAAATAAAAACCAAGCCTTAGTCAATTGATTGAGGCTTTTTTTGTAAAAATATTTTCATTTAGTCTAAACGAACTTACAATTGTTTTATCTCATCACTTATAACTTTTTACTTCTTACTTCTCTGTGTATAATTAAAGAAAAAACAATTTTATTAATAGAGATTAAAAAAATATTTTATGGAAGCAAATAAAAAAACAATATTTATAACCGTTCTTGTTGCTGCACTTGGTTATTTTGTAGATGTTTATGATCTTTTACTCTTCAGTATTGTTAGAGTTAGTAGTTTAAAATCACTTGGAATTGTAAGTGAAGAGGCTATTTTGAGTAATGGTATTTTTCTAATAAATATGCAAATGTTAGGAATGCTTATTGGTGGTGTTGCTTGGGGTATTTTAGGTGATAAAAAAGGAAGGCTATCAGTTTTATTTGGTTCAATTTTTATGTATTCTGCCGCTAATATACTCAATGCTTATGTTCAAAATGTAGAACAATATGCTGTTATGCGTTTTATTGCAGGTGTTGGTCTTGCAGGAGAATTAGGGGCTGGAATTACTTTAGTAAGTGAAATAATGTCAAAAGAAAAAAGAGGTTATGGAACTTCAATTGTTGCAGGGATAGGAATTTTAGGTGCTGTAGTTGCTTCTTTTGTAGGAAAAACTTATGATTGGAGAACATCTTATATAATAGGTGGGGTTTTAGGAGCCTTTCTTTTAGTTCTTAGAATATCTTTGTATGAATCTGGCATGTTTAATCAGATAAAAAAAGAAAATGTTGAAAAAGGTAACTTTTTTATGCTTTTTAGAAATAAAGAAATATTTATTAAGCTTTTAAATTGTATTCTTATTGGTTTACCTATTTGGTATGTAATTGGAATTTTAGTTACTTTTTCTCCAGAATTTGGAAAAGCCTTTGGAATGGAAGAAATTCCATCCGCAGGAGAAGCCGTAAAATATGCTTATATTGGTTTATCTTTAGGTGATATATCAAGTGGTTTTTTTAGCCAAAAAATAAAAAGTAGAAAAAAATCGTTTCTTTTATTCATGATTCTAACTCTAATTTCCATAATTTTATATTTTACTGTAGCAGGAACTTCTTTACCTATTTTTTATACAATTTGTTCTTTGTTAGGTTTTTCTATAGGTTATTGGGCTATTTTTGTTACAAATGCAGCAGAAAGTTTTGGTACAAACCTAAGAGCAACCGTAACAACAAGTGTCCCTAATTTTATTAGAGGCTCTGTTCCTATTCTTACCATTCTTTTTAATTCTTTAAAAGTTCCTTTAGGTATAACTACCTCAGGTCTTTTAATTGGTATCGGAACAGTTTTAATTGCTCTATTTTCTTTATCTAAATTAGAAGAAACTTATCATAAGGATTTAAATTATTTGGAGTAATATATTTTTAAAAATCAAAATTAAAATTTATGCCATCTAGTCCAACAGAAAACCTTTTTATAATAGGCTGATTTACAATTGGTTGATTTAAAATCGGTTTACAATTAGGAGGAATACAATTTGGTTGTTTAGGATTATTTATTACTACTTTTTTCTCATTATTTTTAATAAAAAAATAAACCCCAGTTCCAGCTCCTGCTAAAACTAAAGCTCCAATACCTGTCCATAAAAGCCAATTCATACTATTTTTTTTGTAATTTTCAATATCATTTTTTAATCTTGACATTATTTCACTTTTATTTACTTTTTCACCCAAAGAATCTGCTGTTTCCATAGAAAGATAATCAATTGCTTTTAAAAACATTTCTTCTTCAAAGCATCTTATAGATTTAGCCGAAATTATTTTTGAAGATTCTATATCAACTAATCTTAAAGAGATCTCAAATGTATCTCCTATTTTTGATAACGAACCTAAAATAACATATTGAGAACCTGCTGTTTTACCAATTTTTACAGCCGATTCTTGAGATATAAAACCAGATTGACCTAATTTTAATTCATTCATTGCATCTTTTAATCTTGTTCTTTCAACTATTGTAAGACTTTGATATTTTGATAATCCATTTGTTAATGTATCAGCCAGAGCTTTTTTTAAGTTATCGTGGGAAACAATACCTGTATTATTTTCAAAATCTAATATTGCAATACTTTTATTATTTGATATTTTTTCAGTAACTACAATTTCTTTTTTTATTTCTTCAGCATAAGAGTTTAATGGTATATTGGAAATCATTAATAAAGAAAGAGTTACTAACAATATTTTTTTCATTTTATTTTGTCCTAAAAGTTAATACTGATCTTAATTTTAAATTAAAAATTAAGATCTATCAATAGATAATATTTAAGTGAGAATATTTTTGATATTTATATTAAGGCAATTCAGGAAATTTAAGAAATATTCCAGCAAATATACATAATGAAATAAATCCTAAAGATCCCCAAATAGCTCCATAAAAAAGTTGGTTTTTATCAAAAATTGGATTTTTAGCTTTTTTATATTTTACAATATTAATCTGTGAAGTTGTCATTATTATTTTTTCATCTAATAAATAAGCTATATCAGAAGAAATATAATCAAGTGATTTTAAAAAGTCTTCTAAATCTAAAAATTTTATTGATTTATCATAAATAACCTTTGAAATATTAGTGTCAACTAATTTAGTTGATATTTCAAAATAATCATCTTTTTTAGATATATAGCCATATACAACATATTTAGAATTTATTATTTTACCCATTTTTATATAAAAATCTGAAGATCTATGATTATTAGGTATTATTTTAGAATTATCAATATATTTTTTTAATATATCATTTTTTATTATATTAATATCATGATATTTTGATAAATTATATTTTAATACATCAGATATAATATTTTTTAAATCATATTTTGAAGGAATAGATTCATCCATATAAAAATCTAAAATTAAGAGATTTTTATTGTTAGATAGTTTTTCAGTAACTACAATTTCTTTTTTTATTTCATCAGCATAAGATCTCAAAGATAAGTTTGATATCATTAATAAGCATAGTGCTACTAATAATTGATATCTCAAATATTCTTTCAAACTAAATTATTAAAAAAATTTAATTCAAAACGTCAATTCTTATTCTAGCTACACCAGAATTAATAGAAGCTATTTCTGAAAAAGCTGCTTTTGAAAGATCTAACACTCTTTTATGAGTATCTGCAAAAGGGCCTCTGTCATTTACTTTTACTGTAACAGATCTACCTGTATCTAAATTGGTTACAAGAACTTTTGTTCCTAATGGTAATGTTCTATGAGCTGCGGTTAATTTATTCATATTGAATACTTCTCCATTAGCTGTTTTTCTACCATTGAAATATTCGCCATACCAAGATGCATAACCAAATTGAGTTGTTTGAGTTATTGGAGCCGTAACAGTTAAACTTCTGTGAGGTTTATAAGAAAGATTATTTATTGGTGTTCCACCTAATGCTATTCTTATATTATTTACCCATTTAAGAGTAATTTTATTTTTATCTGAATGATTTTTCATCTGAGAAGGTTCTAAAGAAAAAATAGTATCTTCTCCTATTTTACCAACGTAATTTCCATTTCTAAGAGCTGGTTCAATTCTATCTGCTCTTAATTTATTGTCAAAAAGTAATTTATTAAGATTCTTTGCAATTTCTTTTGTCTTTTTTAAAGAATCAGCTGATTTTATTTCAATAACTTTTTCATCATTTATTGTAACGTAAGCTTCTTTTGCTGTTCCGATAAACCCTATAGAAGGTTCTAGCTTGCTTTTAGCTTGAGTTGGTGTACTCACTAAAGATGCAACCGCAACGCCCAAAATAATTTTTTTTATATTTCCCATCTATTCCTACTCCTACTTTTTAAGTTAATTAATCACACTTTTAAAGTTAAATGTATCACAGACACCAAACACCACAAAAAGGTATTATTGTAAGATACATCACAAAAAGTAACTTTGACAAGACTACATAACATAAATTTAAAGAACAGTTAACAATTTCTAATTATTTTTTTTGTTACTATAGTGATCATTAGTTATTTGTTTTTAATTCTTTTTTAATAAAAAATAATACTTCATTATTTTAAGAATTAAGTCATTGAGAAAGTTATAGGTTATATGGAATACAAATCATTGCCTTTATATCAAAGAATAACGTCAATAAATGATGGAATAAGATCCTCTTTAATGAGTTTACCCGATTTTAAAAAACACGAAGTTTTAGAAAATCAAAAACTACTTGTTGGAAGAAGTACTTCTGGAGAAAAGCATATTAGTTCTGATTTTGATTTTGTTGTTTTTAATAAAACTGGTTTTAATTGGAAAGAACAAAAAAATAAAGATGATGTATTACTTGCATGTAAAGTTCTTTTTAAAACATCTACAGAAAGCTTAAAAAAAGACATCGAAGCTGAATTATTTAAATTTCATTCTATACAATCTGTAAGAAAAATGCTTATTTTATTAAACACTCAAGATATTATTACCTCCGAATATTTGCCTATCTTTTTTATAAAAAATTATGATTTGTTTTTAAATTTTCCACCTTACATGTCAGAAAAAATGAATTCCGATAAATGTAATGCTTGTGGAACAGTTGCTTCAAAAATAGAGCCTTGGTTTTATCATGAATCAACCTCAGAACTTCTGCCTCTCGATGAATATGCCGATGATTTTTCTTATTTTGGAATGTGATCTACATCAAGATCTTTAAGAAAAATTATAATAAATTTAACCTTAAATAAAGAATCTTAACGTAAAATACAATGATGTTATGTTACAATGCTCTAAAATTCGGTTGCAAAAACTATGGTTGATGCGTACTCTATTTTTGCCAGTGTTATCATTGGCTTAGTAGTTGGGTTTAATTTAGATAAATTTTTTAATACAAGTCCAGTCTTGATGTTATTATTTGTATTTTTGGGTATAGCCACAAGTATATATAACATTTTGAGGAAGACTAAGTAACTTAAAAGGAGTTATAAGGTGTTTCAGATAGCAAGTAGTGAAGTAGGACACGGAGCAAGTGGTGCTACTCATGGTGCTGCGGAACATGGTTTGGGAGTCGTACCTGAACATTTCAAACTAGACGTAGGTGGTTTTTTTGTAAATGCAGATACTGTTGTAGCGACATGGATATCAATGGCTGTAGCTATTGTTGTTGTGTTAGTTCTTACAAAGTCTCTTCAAAGAAAACCTGATGGTAAACAAACCGTAGCTGAGTCTGTTGTTGAATTTATAGAAGGTCTATTAAAAGACGAAATGGGGAATATTAATGTTTTTCCTTATGTTCCTTTTATTGGCTCTTTGTTCTTGTTCGTTCTTTTCTCAAACTGGATAGGTATTTTACCTTGGAGACTTCTTAATTTAGCTGGTGTACCACTTGAAATAGCATCGCCTACAAACGATCTTAATACAACTGGTGGATTAGCACTTATATCTGTTATGTCTTATTTTTATTTCGGGATAAAGAAAAAAGGGTTGAGTTATTTTAAACATTATATAACACCACATCCTGCATTTTTCTTTTTCAACGCTTTGGAAGATTTCACAAGACCTCTTTCTTTAGCATTCCGTCTTTTTGGTAACATAATAGGTGGAGAGATATTACTTGGAATATTGTTATTTTTAGTTCCTTGGTTTATACCTCTTCCAATATTTGCATTTGAAGTTTTCGTCGGTTTTATACAAGCATTTGTTTTTGCAGTGTTAACAACCTCTTATATAGGAGCGGGTGTTACAGAACATCATCATGATGATCATGCACATGAAGGTGCACATTAGTTTTAAACTAAAAAATATAGTAATAGTTATTATTTAAATTGTTAAATGGAGAATAAAATAATGGTAGTTGAATTATTCGCAAACTCTGCATTAGGAGCAGGTTTATCAATCGGTTTAGGTTCAATCGGTGTTGGTATTGGTATTGGTGTTGCATCAAGTAAAGCTATGGAAGGTATCGCAAGACAACCTGAAGCAGCTGGTATAATCAGACAAAATTTAATTTTATCAATAGTTTTCATGGAAGCTGTTGCTATTTATTGTCTAGTTGTTTCTTTGATCTTGTTATTTGCTAACCCATTACCAGCTCAAATGAATAAAGAATTTCCTGAAGCAGGAAAAAATCCAGTAGCTGTACAACAAGCTCACTAATTAGTAGAATCTAAGAAGGGCAACTCTTTTGGGTTGCCTTTTTTGTTACCTTAAAAATGAAATTCAAAAAACTTTTATCTACAATTTTTTTATTAATAATTTTAGTATCTTGCTCTTCAAATAAAGAGAATTATCTTGATGCAAAAGTAATTAGAATAATCTCTAATGTTACTATGCAAGATGAAAAAGCAAATGTTCAAAATAGAATTACTAAAATAGAAATTGAATTATCAACAGGAGAAAGAGTTGTTATAAATCAAGAATCTAATTCACAAAGAGCTATAGGAACACCAGAAGAAGGTGATAATGTAGTTTTATCTGAACAGATAGTTGATGAAAATAAAACTGCATATCAAATAATTGATATGCAACGAAGCGGAAATACTTGGTTTGCTATAATCTTTTTTGTCATAGTAATGTCTGTTACAGGCGGAGTTAGAGGACTTGTCTTTTTTCTAATTTTAGCTTTTATCTTTTTATTACTAATATATGTAATTTTGCCTCTTATTTCTTTTGGAATTAGCCCTGTTATTTTAACTTTATTGCTTTCTTTATTTATAAGTTGGATAATTAATTTTTTAATACAAAACAATACAAAAAAAGTAAAACTTTCAATTATATCTAATTTTTCAAGTTTAATTGTTATTACTTTGTTTTCTTACATTTTTGCAAAATTTGGTTCTTTTGGTTCTTTTCTTACAAAAGAAATGACTAGTACAATAATACAAAAAATAACTCCTGCTAGTTTTATTGCGTCTTCAATTATATTAACTTCTTTGGGTGGAATCATAAATGTTTCTACTTCTACCCTAAATTTGGCAAATGAAGTAAATAAAAATTTTCCTAATGCCGATAGTAATAAATTAATTTTGAATATGATTAAATATTCCAGACAGGCTGTTTTTATGAATTTTTTGTTTATATTTACTATCTATTTAGGTTTAGCAATGCCTGTTATGGCTTATAAATATGATGTATTAACTCTCAATTCTTTTATAAATACAGATATAATTTCTTTTTATCTAATTGCTGTTTCTATTGGTGGTTTAGGTATAATATCATCTAGTCTTATCACATCTGTTTTAAGTGCTAATTTTATTATTAATACTAGAAAAAAATAGTGAATAAAAAAGAACTTACAGAAAAAATAAAAGAATATTCAAAAGAAAAAGGTTTTGAACTTGTAGGTATAACTGACTCAAAAAAAGTTGAAGATATTTCCTTTTATAACTCTTGGATAGAATCTGGTTTTGCAGGTGATATGGATTATTTAAAAAGAAATATTGAAAAAAGAGAAAATCCTGAATTACTTTTTCCTAATACAAAAACTATTATTTGTTTTGGGTATAACTATTTTACAGATTACAAACCAACAAAATTAAAAGTAGCAAAATATGCTTTAAATAATGATTATCATGATTTTCTAAAAAAAAAATCTCTGAAGTCTTTGAATATATAAAAACCTTACAAATAAATGTTAATGGAAGAGCTTATGTTGATACGGCTCCAGTATTAGAGCGTTCTTTAGCTGTAAGATCTGGTTTGGGTTGGATTGGTAAAAATACCATGTTAATAAATAATCAAAAAGGTTCTTATTTTTTATTAGGAGAACTTTTTTTAGATATTGAACTTGAATATGATTTACCTTTTGAAAAAAATCTTTGTGGTTCTTGTAATCGTTGTATGGAAGCTTGTCCAACTAATGCCATAATTTCTGAAGGTGTTATTGATGCCAATAAATGTATTTCATATTTTACAATAGAATCAAAAACAGAAATTCCTGAAGCCCTTTCTGATAAAACCGAAAACTATATTTTGGGTTGTGATATTTGCCAAGATGTTTGTCCATGGAATAAAAAATTCTCTTTTTTAACGACTGATGATAATTTTAAAATTAGACCTTTTTTAGAAAATGCTGAACTTGATGATTTTTTATCACTTGACCAAGATAATTTTTCAAAAAATTTTAAAAACAGTCCAATTAAAAGAGCTAAATTAAGAGGTTTTTTGAGAAATGTTATCTCTGTTATTTCTGCTAGTAAAGATAAAAAGTTTATTTCTATTTTAGAAGAATTTTTAAATCATGAAGATGAATTAATAAGAGAACAAGCTAGAATTAGCATCAAGATAATAAATGGGATAACATCCTGAACACGGATTGCAAGGATTTCACAGATTGCACGGATTTCATAGATAATAGAGTATTTATATTATCCGTGGAATCCTTTAATCCGTTTTTAAATCCGTGATTCTGTCTTTTATTTATTTCTTTTGTTCCAACATATCTTTTTTAGTAAACTCACCATTTTGTCCCCATAATTCTCCGAATCTACCAAACTTAAATCCTATAAAGATAATAAATGGGATAACATCCTGAACACGGATTGCACGGATTTCATAGATAATAGAGTATTTATATTATCCGTGGAATCCTTTAATCCGTTTTTAAATCCGTGATTCTGTCTTTTATTTATTTCTTCTGTTCCAACATATCTTTTTTAGTAAACTCGCCATTTTGTCCCCATAATTCTCCAAATCTACCAAACTTAAATCCTAAAGAAATATAAGGTCCTTGATAATATCCATTTGTATTATTGATAATATCTTTTGCATCATTACTTATATTAGTAAAATCACCAAATCTATAACCAATACCGATTCTTAAATCTTTTATAGGATAATAACCTAATTCAGATACAAATTGTTTTTGAACATCACTTCCTTTATCAAATAAAACTCTAAACTCTCCTGCTACATCAAAGTTGTATGCAAACTTATAAGTAACTCTTGTAAGCCCTAAAACTATAAGACCAAAAGGAGCTTGAGCTTTTGTAGAATTAGTTACTATAGGAGTACTTACTGTTGTTGCAGGTATATCTGCTGCTGTTTTTAAAGCCTGAGTTGTTACATTTTTCTGTGTTTCAAAATCAACTTTTTTATCATCCTTATTAACAATAGTAAGGAAAGGTGATTTTACAGCAAGTTTTGTACTTATTTCCCAATCGCTAGAAGGATTTATAAAAGAATCCCAAGAGAATTCATTTGTATAAATATTTTCTATAACAAAATTTTCAGCAACTTTATTTCTTAATTCATATTTGAAAATAGAGTTAAAGAAATCATTTGCTAAAGGTCTATATGCTAAACCAACTAAACCAGATGAAGAAACTTTTCTTTGATCATCGTTAGATGAAGTGTACATATATCTTCCAAAAAGACTAAAGTCATCTCCTATTGCACCTGCACTATTTAATGAAGCTAATAAAGTTCCTGATTTTCCATCTTTCCAATCAAGTTTTGCAGAAGATCTAACACCAATATCTTTTGGATACCATTCTAAAGCAGATGAATAAGCATTGTAATCTTGATCTACGTTTTTAATATCTTTAGCATCTCTATTTTGTTTAAAGTATCTTTCATAATTTCCAGAAACCGATACTTCAGGAGTTACATTTATTTTTGCTCCTGTTCCTAATAACTGTTGAGCTGATCTGCCATCTATTGCTCCATTAATTTGCCATTTACTAGATAAATTAACTGAGTTGAAAGCTGACCAATCTTTATTTAAAACTACATTTTTATCTAATCCGAAAGACCAATTGCTTCTGGTATAAAATAAGTCTTCTAAACCTTTTGTTTTTGCCAAACTTTCATCATAAAGATTGTATTTAGTAACGAGAATTAAATCTGCTACATAAAGAGGTATATCTAAACCTATAGTAGTAAGACTTGATTTTGCTTCATCTGCTCCATATAATTTTTGATCTCTGTTTATATTTAAAGAAAAACCATTAAAAGAAGGTAATTTATAACCAGCTGATGCAAAAAACGAGTTGTTATTATTTTTATCATCTTTAGAATTTGGCGTATTTCTCCATTCTGTAGATAATGTAATATTATTTCCATAAAAATCAGCATTAGTATTTATTCTTGCATTTTGCTGAGTTTTAGCTCTTTCTGTTTTATTATTAGAAGGTGGATAAACAGTGTCAGTGTTATATTCTAAACTAATAGGCAATTTTTCAATTGGTTTATAATCAAGTTTTGCAGAAGCTCTTTGAGTATTTGCTACTGTACTTCCATTTGCTTTATTAAAAAAGTTCTCATCAGTTTTTGAAAATTCAGATTGAAAAGAAAGATTATCTAATAGTTTTGATAACAATGTAACTCTATAAGCTGAACCAGCTTTATTTTCAAAAATATCTTTGTTATCTAATCTAGCCTGATATCCATTACTATAAGCATATTCACCCATTAAATCAAAATATTGACTAAATCTTTGAGAAAAATTACCTCCCATAAGTTGATAAGGTCTTTCTATTTCTTTATTAAAAAGATTTAAGTTTTCTGTTACATAACTACCACCAACTGTAAAACCTAATGGTAATTTTGCAGACATAGAACCACCAATTACATTATTTTTAGAACTACTTTTATATTCATAAGCTACTGAAATAAAAACATCAAATTGTTTATCTTGATTAGTTTGAGGATCTTTTCTTATTTCAAATGCAGAAATTGGTCTAGTAAAAACAATAGTTCCATCAAAATAATTGATTGTATAATCAGTCAATTTAGTTAATTGTTTGGTATCTATAATTTTTCCATTGATACCAGAAGAAAGGTCTGATCTATCTCTTACTTGAATACTAATTCTTTCTGTTCCATAAACTAATGGAAATTTATCAAGGAAATAAGGTCCGCTTACACCAGCCGCTCTGATAAATTCTTCTTTGTAACTTTGAGATTCTAAACTTCCAAATACATTGAGGTTTAGCATTTCTGGTAAATCTAAATTTAACTTACCACCAGTAAGATTTCTTGAATATAAAGCTAATCTAGCTGAATTATCAATAGAACTATTTTCTGAAGAAGAAGCCGATGAAAAATCACCCCACATTAAATTAGATTTTTCTTTTTCTAATTTAAAATATAACGGGCTATTTGCTTGAACTATTTGTGTTACTTGGCTAGAGTCTCCATAAATTGGATAAAATCTATCTTCTGTTCTATCTCTAAAAATAGAATCTACTTGATCTTCATTTTGATTTAATTTCTTTCTGGTATCAAAAGCAAGAGTTAATAAATAATCTTCAAAAAGAGTTCCTTGTGTAAAAACAGAAGCACCAATATTGAAATTTAAACCTGTTTTTGGATTATCGGTATTTTTATTATTTTCTACTGCATCTTTTGCAAAAAAGTATCCAGAGTTTGTATTTGCTGTACCAACTAATATAGGTGTTCTTAGTGGGGTAGAATATTCTATTTTCCCATCACCTTTTATTCCACCATTTGCTTCTACAAAAACTTTTGAAGTCATTACAGTATTAGGAGGAATTACAGATATTTTTATTTGCCCATCTTTTACTTTTAATTGAACTCCTGATTCACTTTCATTCATATCAGGTGATTTTATTTCACCTTGCTCAACTCTTACACTAACAGAAGAATCGTTTAAGGCAGGAATTCCATTTTTATCAAATACATTTATTAAAATATTACCTTGTGTTTTTCCATCTGCTGGTATTTTATTTTTCAAAAACTCAAATTTTGCAGGGCTTCCTTTTAGATAAACTTCCTTAGAAATTTTATTATTAGGAACTACTTTTCCATTAGGATCAATAGATAAACCTTCAATGGTATTTTTACCTTCTTCTAAACTAACACCATAGTATGTAAAAGTTTTTAAACCAGTTGTATTATTTACATCTCTTTTACCTATTCTTTTAGAGTCAACTTCTTTTCCATTTATTAATATTTTAGATTCGTATCCATTTACAGTTGTAAAAGATACAGTAGCACTTGCAACATCAAAATAATTATTTTTATTCGATGTATCATTCAAATTAATTTGGAAACTAGATTTTACACTTGCTAATTTTGCTGCTTCAGCTCCTTCAGGAGTATCTGTAGCCATTTTTGTTATATCATCAACAGTTATTTCTTCTTCAGGAACAGGTATTATGCTAGTTTTAGATTTATTTTCAAAAATAGATTTATTGGTAAAAACCTCATCAAAATAAACTTTTTTATCAGCATCTTTAGATATTCTTAGTAAATCAAAACTACCTTTATCAATTTCTATTTCAAAAACTTTTCCATTAACTTTAAATGGTTTTTCATCAACAATAACTTCGTTTAATACTTTACTTGTAGCACCTCTTATTAGACCTTGAATTTTTTGTTCACTAATTAAGTTTTTAACTAAAATAGAAATTTCAGCTCTTGAAATTGGTCTTTTTGGTCTAAATTTATTATCAGGAAACTTAGGTAATAAATCTTTTTGAGTTGCTAAATAAACATATTTTCTTGCTTCAAGAGGTATATCTTCAGTATCTTCAAAAGTAAGATTATCACTAGTTTTACTTACATCAAGTTTTAATGCTTTAACAGCCATAATAGCCATTTCATATCTAGAAATAAAAGCATCTGGTCTAAATGTTTTATCTGAAAAAGCTTCTGCAATTTTTTCATCAATAGCTACTTTTACAAATGGACTTGACCAATGATTTTTCATATCAATAAAGTCAGCTTTTCCTTCTGGATGATAGTTACCAATAGCAGGAACTATTTCAACATAAGTTGTAAGTTGTTCTACATTTTCATCTTTATCAGTTGTAGTTATTTCAAAGTAATATTTTCCAACTGGTCTAAAATTACCAGAAGTATCTCTTCCATCCCAAGATAAAATATGTCTGCCTTCTTTTCTTGGTTTATTTTCATAAAAAACTTTTATTTCTTTTTTATTTTCGTCCAATATTTTTGCTGTTACTTTAGCAGGAATTTGAATTTCATAAGTAAAATTGGTTCCCATTCTTATATCAAAAGATTTCATTGCCACTAATGAAAGTTTAACTGCTTCAGCTCTAGTTATACTTCTAGCAGGTTTAAATTGTCCATCTGGATAACCATGAATAATTTCTAAACCAGATTCATATTCTATTGTTTCTTTTGCCCAATGATTTTGTATATCTGGGTATGTAACAAAAGGAATTTCTTTGGTTGTAAATTTAGATGGATACGCATAAACCAATTTGAGTGTATCTGGTATTATTTTTATATCTGGTAAAACAAGAGGTTCAACTCTTGTAAGTCTAAAATTAGTTTTTGTTAATCCACTTTCAGGAATAAAAACTCTTCTCAATATGTCTTCATCACCAATCCATGTTGATTTTTTAGGAACAAAATTGAGAGGCATATACCAAATATTTATTTTTTTATTTTTTACTTGAACACCATCTTCAAAAATTTTAACTTTAAATGGATTAGAGCCTTTATTAAGAGCTAAGTCTTTTGGAAGATAATTATGATTTAAATCAATTTCTTGTTCTTTTGGTAATTCTTTTTCATCTTTTTTATCTTTAATATCTTTGGTTAATACCATTTTATATTTTTTAGTTTGAGGTAAAAATAAGTTATTGAAAGATATTTTATTATTGTTTGTAGTAAACATAAAAGGTTTATCTGAAACATATAAAAGGTTCGATAAATTATCTATATTTACAGATTCTTTTACAAGTTCTTTTATTTTTTTATTATTTTGTTCAGCTTTTTCTATCGCTTCTGATGGTAAATAAACATTAGGAGGTAATGAAGATTTATCAAGGTGTAATAAAAACTCACCTGAAGGCAAATCTTGCATAGAAAACTTACCTTTATTATCAGTAAGAACTCTTATACCATTTGGAGTATAAAGAGCAATATTTTGAAGCCCAGATTCTTTTGAATCTGGATCATTATCAATAGAAACTCTTCCTACTACGGCACCATTTTTATTAAAAATACCTTTTTTAACAGAAACTACAGCTTTAGCTGGGCCTTCATTTACAGTTGCATCTGATTTAGTTTTTCCTAAAATAAATACTTCATTTACAGCAGGTCCAGGGTTTACATTTATTCCTGCTCTTGCTTGATATGTTACTCTGAATTTTTGTTCAGCTGGAAAATCGCCTAAATCTAAATGTAATCTATCTGTAGCCTTAAAATTATCCATTCCAAGATCTTTAAGATTAATCTCTTTAAAAACATTTCCACCATTTTCAGCTTTTTCTATTACCAAAGATTTTTCTACATATTTAAAGCCTTTAGGTAATAAATCAGTCATTATTGTATCTTTTAAAGTAAAATTAAATTTATTTTGTGCTTCAACTCTATAGATAGCATTTTCACCTATTTCTATTACAGGTCTATTTACTTTTTTGTCTAATATAATAGTTTTCTTTGGTTTAAGAGCTATTCTATAAGGTATAGATTCTATATTAGGTAAAACAGTTATTTTACCTCTGTCATCTATTATTTCTGCAATATATCTTCTTCTTGATAATTTCTTTTCTACTATTACACCATTTTCTTCTACTTTTATAATTCCTTCAAAATCAACAGGTCTAAGTTTCATTTTAAAAATTCTTGCATAATAGTCATTTGCACTAGCAGATAAACAATATTCTTTATTCGTTAATTGATCTTTATTCAAGAAAAATTGATATGTTCCATCTTTACCTGTTACATAAGGGTTTATTTGTTCTTCACCTGTTATTAATTTATCAAGTGTAATTTTAGTAGTTCTTATTTTTTCAGGAGTTGAACAATCACCTAAAATTTCAACTTTAGCACCACTTATTCTTTGATCTTCTCCACCAAATTCATCATAAACAATACCAAATGGATCTATTAGAAGATCTTCTGCTATTACTACATCACCTTGGTTAGCAGTTATTGTTACTCTTATAAAAGTTACATATCCACTAGCACTTATTACCGCAATTATATAATTACCAGCTTTTAATTTTTCACCTTTATTATCTGTATCAAATGTATATTCACCATTAGCATCAGTTTCTGATTCATTTATTAAATTTTTATTTTCATCAAGTAATTGAATTTTTGCATTTGTAATCAATTTTTGAGTTTGACTATCTCTTACTTTTCCAGAAACATGAATAGGAACATAATTTACACCCAAAAGATCAATTGAAAAACGTCTTTCCATTGGTTTTCCATCTTCTAATTTATAAACTACTTTATACTCACCTTTTTCGGCTACAGGTATAGAAAAAAGCCCTTTTTCTCCAGTTATTGTTTCACCTACTTTTTTACCATTTTTATCAAAAAGCTCTACAATAATTCCTTTTCTTGGGTCTCCTTGTCTTGTATAAGTTGTGCCTGTTACATAAAGTTCATTTGGTACAAAGTTATTTGTTACATTACTCTCAGATATTGGAACACCAGGTTTTGATGGAACATCAGTAATTTTTCCAGTAAAAGAAGTATCAGGTAATTCTGCCCAAGCAACATTGCTTATTGCTCCATCAACATATCCATCTACTTTTGTTTTGAAAAAAACTTTAAAAGTTTGTTTTGGAGTTATTTTTGTCCATTTTATTCGTATGTATTTTATACAAGTTTTACTATCAATACAATTTGGATATTTATCTAACCAATTTTTGCCATCATAAGAATATTCAAAAATACCTTCATCAGAAGCTGAAACTGTTTTTTCATCAAGAATTAAACCACTTGGAAGCTTATCTAATAAATAAAGGGTTTTACTTGTAACATTAGAATCGTTAAAAACATCTATAGAATAAGATAAATCATCTCCTACTTTTACTCTTCCATTAGGAAAACCTGTTTTTTGAATTTTTAAATTAGGTATCAATGTTGTTGATGTTGGCGTAGGAATAGGGGAAGGATTAGAACTTCCACCACTACTACTACCACTACCACTACTACTACTTGAAGGTGGCGTACCCAAAGTAGTACAAAGTTCAAGAGACGATTTTACTGTAATTTCTGTTATTGATTGAACATTTAAAATTGGTTTTACTGCTGCTAATGGAGCAGTATTTGTTATATTTTCTATACAGATTAAAACAGGTAGTTTTGTTCCACCAAAAACAATATCTGTTTTTGCAATTTCTTGATCTTCTGGATCAATTATATCATTTCCATTTTTATTAGAATAAATTTTACCAATTAATCCATTTGGTAAACCAGCTAATGTTAAATTGTAAATATCTGAATTAAAACCAATATTATTTATATCAACATTGTAACAATTTTTAGTATTAGCAGATAAATTAAAACACTTTCCAGCAGTTGGAGGCGTTGTTGTTACAACATATTTAGGAGTTATTTTTACTCCAAAAGGACCTATTGCTTTTACAGATATATCTGTTTTAGAGGTTGTTACAAAACCTAAATTTACAATAGTATTTTCAGGAACTCCAATTTTATCAGTTAGTTTTATTATAAGTTTGCTTGACTCACCAGTTTTAACATTATTTATTCCTATTATTTCTTGTTCTGTAGCTTCTAAAATTCCATTACCATTTGAATCTAAGTAAAAAACAGATTCTACTCCATTTGGTAAGTTAGAAATAGAAAAAGTGTAACTGTCCGTTGTTAAACCTGTATTTGTAAATTCAGCAGGAAAAAACCAAACCCCTCCACTTAAACCATCTTTTTGATTTGGAACAACACTATCACTTACATCTAATTGTTTAGGCTCTGTAATGGTTATGCTTTTTTTATTAGATGGGGTTACATAATCTTTACCTGTAGTATCTGAATAATGAACTTCTGCAATATTATCTATAGAAAGTGCGAACGCAGCAGTAGTAAATACATTTGAAAATATCAACGAAGTTGATAATGTACTTATTACTAGTGATTTTAATTTATCTTTTATATTTTTTATTCGCATTATATTTTTTTTATATAGAGAAGTAAGTTTCCTTACTTCCCTAATGAATACTGAACTTTTTCTCTTTTTTGAATAAAGAGAAGGTGAGTTACCTCACCTTGTAAAAAGTAGGCGAACCTACTTTTTAATAAATCATGAAACCTTAGTT
>ERZ1292630.1499-Hain-H41-02um-R3-1499-length-22933-cov-5_pt1 | contig 22933 bp, 21 predicted proteins | sample MGYA00564408_ERZ1292630 | MGnify/ENA primary metagenome ERZ1292630 (study PRJEB36523, sample SAMEA6512641) | groundwater metagenome | collected 2019-01-08 | study: AquaDiva: Metagenomics assemblies of 32 groundwater samples
AGTTGTTTTATCCCCACCCCACGATGGACCCGTCGGCCTTGAGGCCCAGACTGTGAAGTTGGCCTGCGGCGAGGGCCACGAACCCCGTATTGGGCGCGGGGACGTTGCACTGGCCGTAGTCGTACGGAACGCCACATCCCCACGCCACGATTGACCCGTCGGCCTTGAGGCCCAGACTGTGAGATTGGCCCGCAGCGACGGCCACGAACCCCGTATTGGGCCCGGGGACGTTGGTCTGGCCCTCGCGGTTGAATCCCCAGGACACGATGGAACCGTTGGCTTTGAGACCCAGACTGTGGCCACTGCCTGCGGCGACGGCCACGAACCCGCCGGAGAGATCGCCACCAACGACTTGCCACCCCCAGCCGACGATCGAGCCTTGAGCAGCTTGTGTCTGTGCGATTCCCACGTCGGAGTTGTCAACAGATTCGATTGACTGAGCGAAGAGCGTGCTGGGAGACGTTAATTCGGCGATGATCGCAAGTGTCGTTAGAAACCGAGGGCGGGCCATCTTCCAAACCTCCACGACGCGCCGGGCGACGCACGGGAATAGATTGTGTATCTTACCAGATTACATGGTCGGTTTGCAAGAGGTTCGTAACAGTTCCGGCGGATCTGTTGCGGCACGCCGGAGCCGTCTTTTCCGAACCCGGAGCGGAAGCGACGGGCCACGTTGCGAATGCCGCGACGGCAACAACTATGTCAGAGCTTGGCCCCTTCCTTCCGGTCGGGGTTCTGATTGCAGGTCATGGGGGCCGGAGAGACCGCCCGTCGTTTGCGCTCCGGGTTCGGAAGGGGTCGCCGCGACGCCTGACTCCGCCGCCCGACAGGAATGCACACTTGCAGGCCGCCGACAGGATCACTATTCTCGTTTCGCCTCAATCGAGTCATGACCGGAGACACCCATGAGCATTCGCATGCCTATCAATCGACGCGAGTTTCTGCACACGGCCGCGGGCGGGGCCGCGGCGCTTTACATCGGCGGATGCGCGGTCGGTTCGCGACCCTTCGCCGACCTGCCGCGCGGGGCGATGGGACCGGTGCCGAAGAATGATTGGCCGTCGCTTGCGCAGATGGCCATGTCGCGGGTCAAGGCGGGCGGCTGCGAGTACGGCGACATCCGTCTGCTCGAAACGCGCAACCAGTCCGTGCGCGCGGAAGACGGGCGCATCGCGGGCGTGAACGAACGATACGACAGCGGGTTCGGCATCCGCGCGTTGTATCAGGGGGCGTGGGGTTTTGCGGCCAGCGCCGACTTCACCCCGGAAGAGGTCGAACGGACGGCCGACCGCGCCGTCGCGATCGCGCGGGCAAGCCATATGCTGATGAAATCTCCGGTGCTCCTGGCCGACGAGCCGGCCCACCGCGACACGGTCAAGACGGCGTTTCAGGTCGATCCGTTCTCCGTGTCGCTCGACGACAAGTGTCAACTGCTGGTGAAGATCAGCGATGTGCTGCAAAAGGAAAAGGGGATCATCCGCTCCAACGGGTTCCTCTGGACGCAGCGCGACGTGAAGCATTTCGCCTCGACGGAAGGGTCGGCGATCGACTTCGACCTTCTCGCGGTGGGCGGAAGTTTTGAGGCGACGGCCAAGAGCGACGACGACTTTCAGTCGCGCGAGTTCTCCATTCCCTTCCGCCGCGCGGGGTACGAGCACATCACGGCGGCGAACATGCTGGGCGAGGCGCCGCGGGTGGCGGTTCAGGCGATCGAAAAGGTCAAGGCGTCGCAGCCGACGCCGGGCAAGTACGACCTCGTGCTCGACGCGGGACATTTGTCGCTGACCATTCACGAGAGCTGCGGGCACCCCAGCGAGCTCGATCGGGCGCTGGGCTACGAAGCCAACTACGCGGGGACGAGTTTTCTGACGCCCGACAAACTCGGCTCGTTCCGCTACGGCAGCAAGTACATCAACATGATCGCGGACAACACGCGCCCCGGCGGGATGGCCAGCACGGGCTACGACGACGACGGCGTGGCGGGTCAGCGTTGGCCGATCATCGAAGAAGGTGTTTTCAAGGGGTATTCGACGAATCGCGAAGTCGGACCATTGATCGGCGAGAAGCGGTCGCGCGGGTCATGCCGGGCTGACAGTTGGAGCTCGGTGCCCATCGTGCGTATTGCCAACGTGGGGCTGGAGCCGGGCAGTGAGACGCTCCACTCGCTGATCGCGGACGTGAAGGACGGCATTTACATCGAAGGTCGGGGCAGCTTCAGCATCGACCAGCGGCGGTACAACTTCCAGTTCGGCGGCGACGGCTTTTGGGAGATCAAGAACGGCAGGCGCGGGGCGATGCTCAAGAACGTGATCTACAACGGCATTACGCCGGAGTTCTGGGGGAGTTGCGACGGAGTGGCCGATCGGTCGTTTTGGCAGGAGCACGGGTTCATCACCTGCGGCAAGGGTCAGCCGGGACAATCGGGCTGGATGACCCACGCCGCGAGCCCCGCGCGGTTTCGACAAGTGAATGTGATCAATCCGAAGGCGTGAGCAACTGGCGGACTCTTATGGGTGCAGGGACAGCGGCATGAGAACATTTCAGTTTACGGTCGTGATCGAGCGGGATGAAGACGGACGGTTTCTGGTCATCTGTCCGGCGCTTCCGGGTTGCTATACGGAAGGCGATACCGAAAAAGAGGCGAAGGAACTGATCGAGGACGCAATCCGCCTACACGTGAAAGACCGACTTGAGCGTGGAGAGCCGATCCATGAAGAGGTCGGAATTTCGACGGTGAGAATCGCCGTATGAGCGAACGACTTCCGGCGCTCACGGCGCGGGAAATCATCAAGGTATTGGAACACCATGAATTCGTTTTGGTGCGACAAAGCGGAAGTCATGCTATTTTCCATCATGCTGACGGGCGGCGGACGACAGTTCCAATCCACAGCAAGCGGACGATCGGTCGCGGCCTGCTGCGGCAGATCATGCGGGATGCGGCCTTGGATTTCGCCGACTTGAGGACAAGAAACTAAAAAACGCAATTGGTTTTCCTGGAAATCGGAGGCGTGACACATGTCATTGCGATTGGCATCAGAAGCGACGTTTCGGCGAATCGTAGACACGGTCCTGTCGGACTCCAAGGCCGATGACACGTTTATCAGTTTCGACGACTCGGAGTCTTCGACGCTGCGCTTCGCCAACAATCAGGTCGCGCAGAACGTTTCCGTCCGCGAACCGAACGTGTCGATCCGCGTCGCGTTCGGCAAGAAGAACGGCAGCGCGAGCACCAATCGCCTCGACGCGAACTCGCTGATCGAGGCGCTGCGTAAGGCCGAAGTCATCGCCCGCCTCGCACCCGAAGACCCCGAGTATCTCCCGCCGCTTCCGAAGCAGAAGTACATGGACATTCCATCGTTCCGATCTTCGACTGCGTCGGCTACACCGATGGATGTGGCGAAGCGTACTCAGCCGGTCATCGAACAGTGCGAGAAAAACGGGTTGGTCGGCGCGGGGATTCTGACGAACTCGGTATCGGCCCGCGGCGTGGCGGCTTCGAGCGGCTTGTTCGGCTACAAGCAGTCCACTGAAGCCGAGTTCTCTCTCACCGCCACCGCCGACGACAGCTCCGGCTGGACCTACAACAGTCACCGCGACATCAACGCCCTCGACGTGGCCGCCCGCACGCGCCGGGCGGTGGACAAGGCCATTCGCTCGAAAGCCCCACGAGAACTGCCCGCGGGTCACTATCCGGTGATCCTCGAACCGGCTGCGGTGGCGGGCGTTCTTGGGACCGTTCTTTTCGCCCTAGACGCCAAGAGTTATTACAAAGGCGACAGCGCCCTGGCGGGCAAGCTCGATTCGCAAATCCTCGATCCGCGTCTGACGTTCCGCACCGATCCGTCGCATCGCGACCTGCTCGGCGAGCCGTTCGACCGCTCCGGCCTGGCGACGAAGGCGATGAACTGGGTCGATCGCGGCGTGCTCAAGCAACTCTACTTCGATCGCTTCACGGCCAAGGAACACGACGTCGATCCGACGCCGCGGCCCGGCGCCCCGATCCTCAGCTTCGCCGGTCCGACGGCGAAGAGCATCGACGAACTGATCGCGGGGACGAAGCGGGCCGTGCTCATCACCAACTTCTGGTACATCCGCTCGGTGGACCCCGCCGACCTGACCATCACGGGCATGACCCGCGACGGTACGTTTCTGGTCGAGGACGGTCGGATCGTCGCGGGGGTGAGGAACTTCCGCTTCCACGACAGCCCGCTGCGCTGCTTCGCGTCGGTCGAGGCCGCGACGGAACCGATGGAGGCGATCACCCTGGAGCGCGGCAAGATGCTCCTGCCCGCCGTCCGCCTGCCGGACTTCCACCTGTCGAGCGTGACGAAGTTTTGATCGGCGGATGAGTCGCGCTTCGTGATCGGTCGCGGTTCTGATTCATAGGTTGCGGACGAAGGCGGCGTACTCTTTGCAGCTCAGGAGCGGGCGGAGCGGGTCGGGCGAGTCGGTCTTGATCTTGACCATCCAGCCCTCTTCAAACGCATCGTCGTTGATCAGTTCGGGGTGATCGGCCAGCGCGGTGTTGACGGCGACGACCGTTCCGCCGACCGCGGTGAAAATCTCGGACGTGGCCTTGACCGACTCAACCTCGCCGATGACGTCGCCGACGGTGACCCTGGTCCCGACGGCGGGCAACTCGACGTAGGTGATGTCGGTCAGTTCGTCGGCTGCGTACTGCGAGATGCCCATGGTGACGATGTTGTCGTCGAGCAGGAACCACTCATGGGTTTCGGCGTATTTGCGATCGATTGGTACTTTCATTGCTCCTCTCGACTCTTCAGTAATCGTCGCTCAAACCATCATGCGCTGCACGCCGGGCTTAGCGATCGCACGCCGCCCGCGCCGACTGGTTTACCGTTCTTTCGCCCGCTTGTAAAACGGCAATCGGACGATGCACGCGGGGACGCGCTTCCCGCCGAGTTCGACATCCACCGCCGTGTCTTCGGCGGCATCCTCGGACCGCACGAAGGCCATGGCGATGCTCGTGCCCAGGGTCGGGCTGAGTGTGCCGCTGGTGACCTCGCCGACCTCGCGATCGCCTCGGCTGACCTTGTAATGTTGGCGGGCGATCCGCCGCCCGTCCAGTTCCAATCCGACGAGTTTTCTTGGCAAGCCGCGTTCCTGCAACTTCCGCATCGGCTCGACACCGATAAAATCTTTGCTGAGATCGACGGCCCAACCCTGCCCGGCCGTGAGGGAATCGCCCTCCTCGCCGAGTTCGTGCCCGTAGAGCGGCATCCCGGCCTCAATGCGGAGGGTGTCGCGTGCGCCCAGCCCCGCCGGGCGGATGGCCGGGTTCGGCTGCTGGGGCGTGCCGAGGAGCCGCGGAATCAGCGGCCCCACCATCATGGCCGGAACCACGACCTCGACTCCATCCTCGCCGGTATAGCCGCTCCGATAGGTGGTGATCGAAATCGGGCCGAGCTCGCGCACGCGGAAATGGTATCGCTTGAGCGAAGAGAGGTCGGCCCCGGCGATCTGTTGGGCGAGTTCGATGGTCTTGGGTCCCTGACAGGCGAGCATGGCCGTGGACATGGTTTCGTCGAGGAGTTGCACATCGGTCCCGGCGCTGTGTCGCTTGATCCACGCAACGATTTTTTCGCGGTTGGAGGCGTTGCAGACCACGCCCCAGTGGTTCTCGAAGCGAGAGACGATTACGTCGTCGAGGATACCGCCGTCCTCGCGGCAGATGTGCGAGTAGTACGACCTTCCCGGCTCGGCGCTCACGAGGTTGCGCGTGCAGACGCGGTTGAGCACACGTTCGGCGTCCTTGCCGGTGATCCGGAGCCGGCCCATGTGCGAGACGTCGAAGACGCTGCACGCGTTTCGCGTGTGGTTGTGCTCCTCGACGATGCCGACGAACTGGACGGGCATTTCCCAGCCCGCGAATGGAACCATCCGCGCGCCGAAGGCGATGTGGGTGTCGTGAAGCGGCGTGTGGAGCAATTTCTCTGACATTCGTCGAGTTCCCAGCTCGAAGAGTGCGTCACCATTCCCAGCATCATGACTGCTGGGGTAGCATGGGACGCGGCGCGACGCGTGTCAACTCGCGTCAGAACGATAAGCGAACGGCGGGACGGGCTACTCCGGCGCCTGCCGGGACAATTCGAGCGTATTTCTTCGACGTAGGAATTCCCGCGCGATACGAACGGCTGCGTCACGCTGCATCGCGGCGATTCGCCGTTGCGCCGCGCGGTAAATGCGCAGACCGATGATGAAGAATGCCGCCGCGACGACAACCGCCCCCAACGACCGGTATCCACGTATCGGATATGGCAACCGGTTTGAAAAAGCCACGGTCAGCCAGAGGATTGGAACGCCGGCCGCACAAAGGAACGTGGCGACGTGGAAATCCCGCAGAATGCTCCGCCACCCGGGACGATTCTCGTAGATGCGTTTCATGCGGAAATAGAAGGGAATCCACCCGAGCAGCGACGGAACCGGGATCATGAGGATGCACGGGTCCACCCGGTAGGTGATCATCTAAAGCGGGGTCGCGAAGACGACCAGAGCGAAGGCGCATCCGGCGCACACGGTCGGCGCCGTCTCCATGTTGCGCATCGCTCGATGGATCATCTCCGCCGGGATCGCGGCCGTGCCGAGGTCGTTGAGATTCCCGCACTCCGGGCAGCGCACCGGATCGCCCGCCAGCCCGCGAAGGTTGTAGCCGCAGATCAGGCAGTAAATATCCTCGTCGATCGCGCCGGAAGCGTCGGTGCGGATGAGACCGGGCGGGGATTCATCGGACGTCATACGATCGTCCCGAAGAAAGAAATCCGCGATGGGCGGCGACTTACTTGTCGTCCGCCGGGTAGACCCAATCGCTACCTGCCGGGGCGTAGTCGAGCAGTTCGCTCTCTTTGAAATACAGCGCAATCTCGGCCCTGGCCGACTCCTGCGAGTCGCTGCCGTGCACCAGATTGTAGGAGCGCGACGCGCCGAAATCTCCGCGAATCGTGCCCGGGGCGGCTTCGTAGCCGAAGGTTTTGCCCATCAGGGTGCGGGCGATGTCGATACAGCGGTTGCCCGCGAGCACCATGACCACGACGGGGCCGGAGGTGATGTAGTCGATCAGGCCGGGGTAGAACGGCTTGCCCTTGTGCGGGGCGTAGTGCCGCTCGGCCAGGTCGCGCGGGATGTGCATAAGTTTCATCGCGGCGACAGACAATCCCTTGTCCTCAAAGCGTTGCAGAATCCGCCCCACAAGGCGGCGTTGAATGGCGTCGGGTTTCAGAATAATCAGCGTTCGTTCCATAATTGCATCCCTGAGAGTCCAGCGTGCATGTCGCATCCTGTCTCTAGCAAAAGCGCCGCCGCGCGCAACCCGGAGTACGCCATGACAACCGGCGAATGGTACGCGGGACCACGATCGGCTTCGCTGGTGGTAGCAGATCGTGATCGTATGCACAACTCGGTAGGATTGCGATGAGGCGACCCATCTACGCCCGAAAAAGGCCCAAGTACTCGGCGTATGAAAAGCGCCGCCCCCATTTCTGCCCGGTTGTCTCGCGAAGCAATCCGAGCTTGACAAGGTCTGAAAGGAGTGAGTCGATCGTCGGCTGCGTCCTTCCGAGTTCCTTTTGAGCCCAACGGGAGGTTACCACCGGACGTTCGATCATCTTGTCAAGCAGGTCCAGCGCAAGTGCGGCGCGCCGGTTAAGTTTGCTGCGGAGCAGTTGCTGATGTTTTTCGCGAAGCTCGATGATTCTCCGAGCCCGTTGCGTGGCCTCGTCCGCGACCTCGGCGACGCCTGTCAGAAAGAAAGTGACCCAGCCCTCCCAATCGCCTTCCGTTCTAATCGCCTGCAATCGAGCATAATACTCGTCTCGGTGGCGCTTGAAGAAGAACGAGAGGTAGAGCAGCGGTTTCGACATGGCGTTGCGGGCAAGCAGGAGAAAAGTGATCAGGAGCCGCCCGATTCGACCGTTGCCGTCGATAAAGGGATGGATCGTTTCGAACTGTGCATGGGCGAGTGCGATTTCGACAAGCAGTGGCCTCGGCTTTTCCGAATTCAGAAACTTCTCGAGGTCACCCATCGCGGCGTGCATCTCCGGAACCGGCGGCGGAACGAAAACGGCATTGGCGGGACCCGTGCCCCCGATCCAGTTCTGCGACCGTCGAAACTCATCGGGTGTTTTGGAACGCTCTCCACCTCGCACGCCCTTCACTAGCGCGGCGTGCACCTCTTTCAACAGGCGAGCGCTAACGGGAGGGTCTCTAGAAGCGTCAACCCGCGCTTGAGCGCGGCCAAATAGTTGACAATCTCCCAATGTCGATCGTTCGCTCAGCTTCATTCTCCGAGGCTTCATACTCGAGAAGATCGGCAAGCGACGCTTGGGTGCCCTCGATTTGACTCGATAGGACGGCCTCCTGGCGAATATACATACGAACGAAGCGATCCGGGTCGGGTACCAGCAATGACAACCCATCCAAGCGTCCCAGATTCCGCTCTGCCTTCGCGAGCAACGCTTGTGTCTTCTCACCCGCGTCGAGGGGAGGATTAGGAGGCAGGGGCTTGGGGATAAAAGCACGAAATCCCCCTGCCTGGTTCACGAATGTGCCAGCGCGACGGTTTTGGGTTTCGGTTGACCAGTTCTTCACAAACAACCCTTTGAAGCTGGACCGCCATTATAAGCTTCGGGTGATAAGTTTATAATGGTCGTTGGGCTTGACAAGAGCCGTTATAAAGAATGGATGCTTGGCGGACGCCGATTCGCAGTGAACTGGAGATCAAACCCGCAGTCCCACAGACAGACCGCAGCGAGTTGAGCTACTCGCTTCTGGCATCCGAGGAAGGCCGAAATCAGAGCACGCACGATCGAACGAGAACTTCCGCACCTTTGCCCGAGGAGGGTCTTACATTGACCTACGGTCTGGCGGGTGCCATTGCTCTACCGGGGTGGCGTGTTCTACTGCTCCAGAGCAGTGGCACGAAGAACATCTCGGAACCCGAAGAACCAGCGGAGACAAACCGCATGTCGCCTCCGAGCGCGGCCGCTACGGTTGAGCGGAATTCTTCGGGGCGTCCCGCTCAGCCGCCGCCAGCGACGGAAATCGCTGCGCGAGCAACTTGATCCGCATCACGAGCAGGGCCGTATCCATCTGCGGATCGACCTTTGGGCGGATGTTCACGTCCGGCTGTTCGAGCGGTGGAAGCTCGTCTTTCTTCTCGGCGTCGGCAGTCGCGTCGTCTTTCTTTTTGTCGGCGTTCTTGCCGTCGGCGGCGTCGCCCTCGGCGACCTTTTCGTCCTTCGCGATATCCTTTTTCGCTTCTTCGGACCCGGCGGGCTTGACGGGTTCGATCACCGGGTCGCCGGTGATGGGATCGATTTCGACGTCTTCCTCGGCGACGGCCTTGTCCTTTTCGGGCTTGGCTGCACCGAGCAAATCGGCGTCACGGCGGAGTTGGTAGACGTTGACGCGTTCCCAGCGAACGAGCGGAACGGGAATTTGCGGCTCGACGCCCCACTTCTCGGAGGTCGGCTCGCGATGGAGCGACACGCCGCTGGGGATGTAGTATCGCGCGGTCGTAATCTTGAGCTTGGCATTGGACGAGCTGAGCGGGATCAGGTTCTGCACGCTGAACTTTCCGAAGGTCCGCTCCCCGATGACGGTCGCCCGACCGTCATCGCGCAACGCGCCGGACACGATCTCCGAAGCGCTGGCGCTCGCCGCGTCCACCATGACCACCATCGGAACGTCGGCGTAAGGGCCTTCGCTCGGGGCGGCAAGCACCTGATCCTCGGCGTGGTTGCGGCCCTTGGTGCTGACGACCGCATCGCCGTTGTTCAGAAAGAGCGACGAGACCTGCCAGGCTGAATCCAAAAGTCCCCCGGGATTGCCGCGAAGATCGAGGACCAGACCCTTGAGTCCCTGGGCCTGCAGCTCGCTCATGACGTTCATGAGGTCCTCGGCCGTGTTACGCTGGAAGTTCGTGATGCGAACGTAGGCGATGCGGTTGTCGTCGTCCTTCCAAAAGTTCCAGGTTCCGTCGGGCTTGCGATCCCATCCCTTGACCGACTGAATCTTGACTTTTTCGCGGACGAGCGGGAACTCGATCTCCTTGTCGTCGCGACGGATGGTCAGCGTGACCGCAGTGCCCTTCGGGCCGGTGATGGTATCGACGACCTTGTTCAGGGAGTAATCCTTGATCTCCACGCCATCGACCCTGGTGATGACGTCGCCGGGCTGGACGCCGTGGCGGAACGCGGGCGTATCCTCGAGCGGCGTGACCACTTCGATTTCGCCGAGCTTGTTCTTGATGATCGAAATGCCCACGCCGATGAAGTCGCCGCGGGTGTGCTTGTCGAATTCGTCGGTGTCCTGCGGCCAGATCATCGTGGTGAAGTCGTCGAGCGGTTCGAGCGCTCCGCGCATCAGTTCGCTGATGACGAGTTCGTCGGGCAGGCGCACGGTTTCCTTGTTGACCTTTAGGACGGCGCGGCGGAAGCGCTGCACGCATTCGGCGCGATCGACGGTCGCGGCGGCGCGCACCTGGTCGAGGTTTTCCTGAATCCGCGAGACAAAGTCGCGGCGGTCGTCCTCGTTCTTCAACCCCTCAAAGGTCTGCTGGGCGCTTTCCGAGTCGGCCAAGAGGAGCAATTGTTCAAGCCCGCGCTCGGTGACCGCCTTGAAATCGGGCGGTACGACATAGTACAGGCCGATGCACTCCAGCGCCGCCTCGGCGTCCTTCCACTGGACCTTTTCGATGCGCTCGGCCCAATGGCTGTCCTCCTTGAACATATGGTCCAGTCGGAGGTGCGTGAGGACTTCGTGCTCCAGTTTTTGATAGCGCGGTTCGCGTTCGTAGAGAGTGCTCAGGTCGGCGTAGAGGTGCCACGCGCCTCGCCAATCGTTTTTCTTTCGCAGTTCAGCCGCTTCATCGAGCGCCTTGTTGACCAGATCGCGCATCCAGTCGCTGCTCAGCATGCCGTCCTTGTTTTCGGTGACATCGTGAGCGAGGATGGACTGATCCAGCGCTTTGGCGTATTCCTTCCGCTCGATGCGGGCCTTGGCGTAGCCGACGTATTTGTCGAAGTCTGCGCGGTCGAGTTCCCTCCGAGCGGCCTGTTTGGTCTGATACTCGTCCAACCACCCGCGGACCTCGTCGATGAGCTTTCCGTCTTTGAGTTGGTGGATCGCCTCGCCGGCCCCCTTGAAGTCGCCCTGGAGTGCGAGATTCAGGCTCTTTCGCCAGAGATCGTCCTTGGGCGTTGCGTCGGGAGACGCGGCCACAACTTGCGGCGTCGGCAGCGCGACGACGCCGAGGGCGACGGCGCCCAAGAGATTGGGGAGGATGAACCGTCCTGCAATGCCGAGGGCGGATCGAGACACGTGTTGCATTACAACTCCTTCCTGTGCAGAACCTGGAGGACACCAACCCCCAGGCAGGCGTCCGTTCGGTTGCGGTACGGAGTAACCGCTCGCTCACGCTCGCGGCTCTGATCGGCCGATCCGTCCCGGTCGCGCCCCGCGGCCGCTGGGAACATCGGCACGGTGTGAAATGCGCAATCGAACCGAGTCCGTCCTGCGGCGGCCCACACAGGTCGAACGGGACAACGATGTTTAAGATGGGAAAGGCGTCTGGTCCACTAACGTCACGTCGTGTCCGACCAGTCCTTACACATCCGTTTCAGGCGCCCGTCTCCGCTTTCGGCACAATTGGTTTACGCTGTTAACCGCAAACCGGACGGCGGTCGTTGGGTCCGACCGGGAGACATTTTCGGACAATCGTGTGCCGTTCGAAACCTTGACGACCGCCTGTCCTGTACCGCGCTATCGGTTTTACCGAGCGATCGGCGATTTGAATCCCGCGCCGTCCGGGCTTAGCGTGATGGATTCGGCGCTGCGATTTTCTCGGCGGGCGAAGGTATCCGATGAGGCGACGCGAGGTCCGAGTCATGGGATCGGTCACGACGAACCGTTCAGCGATACGCGTTTTCGGCGCGCGGCAGCACAACCTCAAGAACATCGACGTGGAGATTCCGCGCGGATCGCTCACGGTCATCACCGGGCTTTCGGGGTCCGGCAAGAGTTCGCTCGCGTTCGACACCATCTACGCGGAGGGGCGTCGCAAATACGTCGAATCACTCTCGACCTACGCCCGCCAGTTTCTTGAGCAGATGCAAAGGCCCGACGTGGATCGGATCGAGGGGCTGAGTCCCACGATCGCCATTGAGCAGCGCTCCGGCGGGGCCGGGCCGCGATCGACCGTCGCGACGACCACGGAGATTTACGACTACCTGCGAGTGCTCTTCGCCCGGGCCGGCACGCCGACCTGCTGGACCTGCGGACGGATGATCACGAAACAGACGACGGCGCAGATGGTGGACGCGGTGCTGGCCGGGCCGGCGGGGCAGCGAATTCTCGTGCTTGCGCCGCTCGTGCTCGGGCAGCGCGGGAATCATCGGACCGTGCTGGAACGCGCAGCCAGGGAGGGCTTCGTCCGAGCGCGGATCGACGGCGAAGTGGTGATGCTCGAAGAGGCCGAGCCGCTCGTCCCGACGCGCAAGCACACGATCGAGGTGGTGGTCGATCGGTTGACGATCAAGACGGAGATTCGGCAACGACTGGCGGACAGCATCGAGCTGGCCGCGCGGCTCTCGAACGGTCGGGTGGTGATGTCGGCGGAGGTGGGCGGGGAGCGATGGAGCGATCAGGCGTACAGCGCGGCGCTGGCGTGTCCGGATCATCCGGAGGTTCGCGTGCCGGAGCTTTCGCCCCAACTTTTCAGTTTCAATTCGCCGGCGGGCGCGTGCGAACAGTGCCACGGTCTTGGCACGACGCTGGAGTTCGATCGGGAGCTGGTCGTGCCCGATTCGAACCGGTCGCTTCGCGACGGGGCGATCGCCGCGTGGCGGCACCAGGGCCGACGGCTGAGCGCGGAGTATGCCGCGTTGATCCAGGGCTTTTGCGAACGGTTCGACGTACTTCCGGACGTGCCGTTCCGTAATATTTCCCGACCGGCGGCGACGATCCTGATGCACGGCGCCGGCGAGGCCGACGCCGCCATGTTCGGGGCGACGTTCGAGGGCGTCATGCCGAATCTGCGGCGGCGCTGGGAGACCACCGAATCGGAGTCGGCCCGGCAGAAGCTTCACGCGTTCCTCAGCGAATCGCCGTGCGAAGGGTGCGGCGGGTCGCGGCTGAACCGCCAGGCGCTTTGCGCAAAGATCGACGGCCGGAGCATCGCCGACGTGTCACGGATGACGATTGCCGAAGCGAGGAACTTCTTCGCGGGACTGCGCCTCACCGGCGAGGCCGCGGTCGTCGCGGAACCGCTCGTCCGCGAAGTCGGACAGCGCCTGCGGTTTCTGTGCGATGTGGGCGTGGAATACCTTGGGCTGAACCGCGCCAGCCAGACGCTGTCGGGCGGCGAGTTCCAGCGGATTCGCCTTGCGACGCAGATCGGCGGCGGACTTGCAGGCGTCTGCTACGTTCTCGACGAGCCGACGATCGGTCTGCACCCCCGCGACACGAAACGTCTGACCGACATTCTCAAGCGGCTCGCGGAACTCGACAACACCGTGATCGTCGTCGAGCACGACGAGGAGGTGATCCGCGCCGCGACCTACATGATCGACATCGGCCCGGGCGCGGGCGCTCGCGGCGGACATCTCGTTGCGCAGGGAACCGTCGAAGAAGTCTCGCGGTGTCCGGGCTCGATCACGGGAAGATTTCTTCGCGGCGAGTCGGCCATCGCCCCGCCCGACGAGCGGCGGACGGTCGATTGGTCCCGGTGCGCCGGGATCGAGCTACGCGGGGTGTCGGCCAACAACCTCAAAAACATCAACGTGCGGATTCCGCTCGGCTGCTTCGTCGCGGTCACGGGCGTATCCGGAAGCGGCAAGAGCACGCTCGTAAACCAGGTCCTGCTCCGCGCGCTGAAGCGCCACCTCGATCCCGGCGCGCCGGGACGCCCCGGATCGTTGGCGGAGTTGCGCGGCGGCGGCCTCATCGACCGCGTCGTCGAAGTCGACCAGTCGCCGATCGGGCGCACGCCGCGGAGCAACCCCGCGACTTACGTGGGCGTCTTCAACCTCATCCGCGACCTCTACGCCAAGACCCGCGAGGCCAAAATTCGCGGCTACGGTCCGCAGCGCTTCAGCTTCAACATCAAGGGCGGACGATGTGGACTCTGCGAGGGGCAGGGCGTCAAGCGGATTTCGATGCACTTCCTGCCGGACGTGTATGTGCCCTGCTCGGAATGCGGCGGGTCACGATACAACCGCGAGACGCTCGAAATCCGCTATCGCGGCAAGACCATCGCCGACGTGCTCGACATGTCCGTAGAAGAGGCCGCACAGTTCTTCGAGAACTTCTCCAACATCGCCCGCCGCGTGCAGGCGCTCAAGGATGTCGGGCTGGGATACATGACGCTCGGGCAGTCGTCGAGCACGCTGTCCGGCGGCGAGGCCCAGCGCGTCAAGCTCGCGGCTGAACTGCACACGTCGCCCGATACGCGAACGATGTACCTTCTCGACGAGCCGACGACGGGACTCCATCCCGCCGACGTGCGCAACCTGCTCACGCTCCTCCAGCGACTTGTGTATCTCACGCACACGGTCGTCGTCATCGAACACAATCTCGACGTCATTCGGTGTGCCGACTGGATCATCGACCTCGGCCCCGAAGGCGGCGAGGCGGGCGGCTTCGTCGTCGTCGAAGGCCCGGCGGAACACGTGGCCGAATGTCCGCGAAGCCACACGGGTCGATTCCTGAAGAATCGCAGCGAGGCTTGCGCAAAAAAAGATTGATGTTAGCGGGAGACGCCTTGGACGAATGCCACGAATTCATCCACGGACTGGTAGCCCACGCGTTTTGCAAGCAGGTTGCCTTGGGCGTCGGTGATGATGTAGGTGGGCGTTACCTCGACCTGATAGCGATCGGCGAGTTGCGGGTTTGAGATCGCGTTGACCAATACAGGGACGAATCCGCTGAGCGCCTCGCGCACGGGCCTGGCCGGGAGCACCTCGTGCTCCATGGCCACACAAGGGGAGCAACCCGGAAGATAGAACCCCATCACGACCCTGCGGCTAGTTTCGGAAGCCTCGCTCAACGCGGTCTGCGGGTTGTCGCTCCAGCCCGCGGGCGGCGAGCCGGTTCCCGACGAAGTAAAGAACACGATCAACGTGCCCGCAACGAGCGCCGCGAGCGCCCAGCGGGACACCGAGCTTGTCCGATCGGTCTGAACCGTTTCAATCGTTTCGGTCATGCATGCCTGTACGCCGACCGGACTCAAGGGTTCGTCGGAAAACCGAAATCGTTCGGGTCCGGCCGTATAGCGAATTGTCGCTGCAAACCCTGGAACATAGCGGACAAAGAGCTATTCTTCGGATCCCTCGGACTTATCTTCGCCGTTCGACCCGTCGAGCACCTTGAAACGCACGTCGCCGCCGCCGGTGAGACGCAACTCAAGGACCTTGTGGGTCCGTGAGCAGGTCATGTGTATCGTCGTTTCCGGCATATCGAAGGAATGGGACCCGTGACACGCCGGGCAATCAAACCGTACAAGCATCGTCTACCACCCTGAACGAAGAGGCTCTAACAGAACCGGGAGCGGAAGCGACCGGCCCGTCGTTTTGCGGCGTCGGGAACACGACCCCGCGCTGCCGCTTGGGGTTCTGATCGCGTCTAACCCTGCCCCGCAACGCAATCGTCGAAGATCGTAATGTTACATGAATAGCAGCGTCACGACAACAAAGAGCGGAACCAAAATGCCGATGCTGTAGGCCATGTAACCGAAGAAGCTCGGCATCTTCACCCCCGACTGCTCGGCGATGCTCTTGACCATGAAGTTCGGACCGTTGCCGATGTACGTGTTCGCGCCCATGAACACCGCGCCCAGCGAAATCGCCACCAGCAAGTCCTGTCGGATGTAGTTGCCGTCCAGAAGTTGGAAGATGCCGTCACCGGCCTGGTGCGTCATCGAGTTGGCGATCTGGAAAAACACCAGATACGTCGGCGCGTTGTCAAGGAAGCTCGACAGACCCCCCGTGATCCAGAAAAATTTCCACGGCTTGTCCAACACCTTGCCGATGTCGTCCCCGCTCGCACGGAGGATTTCAAGCGGCGGCTGCATGGCGATGAAAATACCGATGAACAGGGCGGCCACTTCGAGAATCGCGGCGTAGTTGAACTTATTGGCCTGCCGAACGGACGGCGCCGTGAACTTGAGGGAGAGCGCCACCAGGCCGAGCATGACCAGTTCACGCATGAACGGGAACGCATGGAAACTCGTGCCGAGGAACGGTTCGCCCGGTTTGACCAGCGCGACCGCCAGAACAACACCGAGCAACATCAGGAGGTTCGGCTTTCCGTCCAGCGTCAGCCGTCGAATCTGCGTCTCATCGCGAACGATGTCGGGCTTGGTCTCGTGCCGGTAAGCCATCGTGTCCCAGATGTAGTACACGACGAGCAGCACCCCGCACAGCACCGCCCATTCTTTCCACAGATGAAACGTCCACAGAAACGGAACGCCCTTGAGATATCCGAGAAACAGCGGCGGATCGCCGATGGGCAGCAGACACCCGCCGATGTTGCTCACGAGAAATATGAAGAAGATCACCGTGTGCTTGACGTGTTTCCGCTCCGCATTGGTCTGAAGAAGCGGACGGATCAGCAACATGCTCGCGCCGGTCGTCCCCACAAAGCTCGCGATCACCGCGCCCACGCCGAGGAAGGCCGTATTCGTCACCGGATGCGCCGCCAGGTCGCCCGAAAGGCAAATGCCGCCGCTGATGACATAAAGCGAGAAGAGCAGCACGATGAACGGAACGTACTCCTCAATCATCGAATGCTCGAGTACCGTGACCACCTTTCCCGCGTGGTACACCAGCCAGTAGTACGCGAGCGTAATCCCGGCGAAGCACAGCGACACCATCAGACGATTCCTGTTGTTTTCCCACCAGTGCGCCGTCGCCGGGATCAACGGAAACGTGGCGATGGTCAGCAGAATCCCGACGAACGGTAGGACGGCCCACATCGTAGGAGCGGCATCATTAACTCCGTGCGTTTCTCTGTGCTCGCCATCGTGCATGAGGGAGACGTAGATGAGCGACCCCATCGCGATCGCGCCCAGACCGATCGCAGCCCATTGCAGACCAGTGATCCGGGTCGGTTGGTGTTCGTGTGCGTTTGACATCTTCAGGTTGATTTCCACGCGCTTCGGCCCCCCGCGGTCGGTCGAACGGCGCGAGACTTCATCACAGTCTTACATGGGCTTCCGGACCCACATCATGTAATCCACTTCGGGAGGCGAAACGTCCAGACGGCGAAGGATGTTCACGGCCTGGGCGCGGTGGTGGGTGGAGTGCAAGCACATCTGGAGCATCATGTCGCCGAGCGACGCGCTGAACAGGCTGCCTTTCGAGTCACGATAGACAACCGCTCGCGTGAGGCGCCCGGCGTCTATCGTCGCGAGAAAGAGGTCGCGGTTGCGAATCGTCTCGGTGAAACGACCCTCGATGGTTGCAGGCGAGGCGGGCTCGTCCTCGGACGGCCAGAGCGTTTCACAATCTCCCTGCCAGCGTCTCAGCCACACGGACTCGCCGGCGAGGATGTGGAGGAGCGTCTTCCGGAGCGTCCCTCGTCCGATATCAAAGACGCGGTCAAGCTGTTCGTCCGGCAAGTTGGAGCAGGCATGAACACTCTGCTCATTGGCCCAATCGCCGTACCGCAGGATCGTGCGAACCGTCGGAAGATCAATCATCCCCGCATTGTGTTCCAACATCACACTGACCGCAATTTCTTCTCCCCTGACAGGCGGTGTCCGGGTCCGTGACACTTTCGGCGACCCTGTTCCGCGGTCACAAATCGTCATTGCGTTGCAATCAACGAAAAACATGCTATAATCATGCCGGAAAGTATCGCTGCAATAAGGGATTAACGAAAGTCAATTGCGCGGACGCGCCGATACCGGTCTACTGGGCATGATTCACGAGGGAAGAGATAGGATATGCGGAAAGTCGCGATTCATTTCCCAATCGTTGTTTATCCGTCGGAGTACGCGGACATTGGGCCGTTTACGGCCCATTGCCTGAATCTCGATATCATTGCCGACGACGAAACGATCGAAGGAGCCGTTTCTAAACTCCTGGAAACGATTGAGCAGCATCTTGACGCCGCCGAAGCACACGGGGCCGATCCCATCCAAATGGCCCCCGAATCGTATTGGACGAAGCTTCGGAACGCCAAGCGGATTCCAAGCGAATTGATGGATCGGATCATCGGGAGCGCAAACAAGCGCCATCAGCTGCGGCCCCTCGATCCGGCACAATTGGAAATCCGCGAGTTGCAACCGGCGTGAAATTTCGCGAGCTAAAGAAGCTGCTTTCGGAATACGGAATCGAATGGGATGAAACGCGCGGGAAGGGCTCCCACGGTGCGTTTGTCGGTCTTAGCTTCGCGACTCGCATCCGTCGTGTTTATACGTTACCCGCCAATCAACAAAAAGACGTGAGCAAGGCTTACCTTAGTCCGCTTCGCAGAGCTTTTGAACTCACCACCGAATACGGTTTCGCTGACGACTTGTTTCAATAGCCACATCCAAATCAGGACACCGCCCGCCCGGCGGCTATGCGACTTCAGACCTGTACGCGATCGAAATGCCGTGCCCCCATGCGCAGGGCCCACAACCCCGCGGCGATGCTCGTGGCGATCGAGGCGGCGCAGAGCAGGAGCGATCGGGCGTCCGGCAGCGTGTTCGGGCTGAGATTTCGGCAACGCCACGTGGCGACGCCCACACCGGCCAGCACCAGTGCGACCAGCGCCACCGACGCCAGCAGGTTGAGCGTCCCGCCCAGACCGTTGGCGATTCGCGCGACGTTCGTCTGGCCGAAGACCGGAAGCCGCGCCCCGATCCCCACCGAAAACCCGCACAATCCAAAGCAGATTCCGAACGTCACAACGAGGTGAATGGTCGTCCAGATCACGTCAAGGTGGAGCATGTACGCCGCCAGACTCATCGACCCCACCGCGACCAGCAGCGTGACCGTCATCGAGAACGCGAACTTGGCGAGCAGCAACCGGCCTCGCCGCATCGGCAACACCCCGATCAGCCATAGCTTTTGCCCTTCGAGCGAGACCAGTGGAAAAACGAAACGGCACGTAAACGTCGCGAGAATCAGACTCACCGCGCACAGGTTCAAGAAGGGAATGATGAGAAACCACCCCGAAGCCGAAAACTCCAACCGTAACGTGGGCATGTTGGTCAGATACAACATCAATAGACCAAACAGAATAGTAAGCTGACTCCACTGCGCCGGATCGCGAAGAAAGGTTCGCAGGTCCTTGGCGGCCACCAGTCGCAGCGGAGCATCGAGATAGCAAAAGACCCAGCCGGCCGCTCCGCCAGACGCCTCCGCCGCCGCACGCTTTCCGCCTGATCGACCCGAGGTCGCCCGATCATACGCCGTATCGAAGTATTTGAGACGATCGTCACCGCCAACCAGCTCAGAAAAAACGCGTTGGCGAGCGTCACGCCCAGATAGCGCGCCGCCTCCGAAAACTTGCCGTGAACGGCGTGATCGATCCCCGCAGCCGCCCAGTTGTTGGGCAGCAGCGCCGACTGCACGAACCCCATGCGATTGAGGAAGGATCGCAGCCACACCTCGGCCGCCGTGTCACCGATGCGAAGAGCGCGAAGCGCCGACGCGATCGTGAACACCAGCATGATCGCCGCCGTGATCGTCGCCGCCTTGGTCAATCGACGCGGAAAAAACCGCGCCACCCCCCAGGCGAGCAGCATCCCCAGCGACGCCGGGATCGGAATGAACGCCAGAAAAAAGGCCAGAAATAGAACATAGAATATCGGTTGATCGGTGGTCTCGGCCATCGCGAACATGAGCGGCAACCCGAGCAGGACGACCGACCAGCTCGCAAGCACAAGGCTCTCGAGATACTTGAGCGATACCACATCGAGCGGCGAAAGCGGCAGCGTCAGCAGGTACGACGCCTCGCTGCGCCCGAAGAGCGCTCCGTAGGCGATGATCGCATTGGAAAACGCGAGCAGCGCGAGCATGGCCACAAAGAAGAAATTGAAGATCATGGGGATGGCCACCGTCGCTTCGAGGGGGGTTCGGGAGAGCTGCATGAACACCAGGCGGAAGAGTCCGTACAACCCCAGCCAGATCAGACTGACCAGGAACACGGCCGCCGCCAGGCGGATCGGCGCGTCGCTGATCGCCTGCCCGACTCGGTTGTAGACCGTCCTCGCGCGGACGCGCAGCAACAGCCCGAGCCTGGGCGCGGACGCGACGACTCCCGCCGTATCAGCCATCGCCGGTTTCCGTGAGCTCGAGGAAGATTTCTTCGAGCGAGTGCTCGCGGCGGGCCTTTCGGCGCAGCTCGTCCAGCGTGCCGACGGCGATCAATTCGCCCTGATGAATGATGCCGATGCGGTCGGCCAGCGCCTCGGCGATGTCCAGCGTGTGCGTGCTCATGAACACCGTGCCGCCCGCCCGAGTGTGTTCCGTAAAGAGGTCCTTCACCGAGCGCACCGTGCGCGGATCGAGGCCCACCATCGGCTCGTCGATCACCAGCACCGCCGGGCGGTGCAGCAACGCCGCCGCCAACACCACCTTCTGCTTCATTCCGTGGCTGTAGCTCTCCGTGAGCTGGTCGAGAAACTCCGTGATGTCCAACCGCCGGATCAGCGAGTCGATCATGCGCTCGCGCTCCGCCCGATGGAGCCCGTACATCTCCGCGACGAAGTAGAGGAACTCGCGACCGGTGAGCTTTTCGTACAGGAACGGCTGATCCGGGACGTACGCCAGCGCCGCCTTCGCCGCCAGACCGTTCGCCCCGATCCGGTGTCCGCAAACCGCCACGTGACCGGCTTCCGGCTGAAGGAGTCCGACAATCATCTTGATCGTGGTGGTCTTCCCGGCCCCGTTGGGACCCAGAAACGCAAAGAGTTCGCCGGGAGGGATTTCGAGCGTCAGACCCTTGACCGCGACATGTCGGCCGTAGGACTTGCGAACCCCGATCAACGAAATCGCAGGCGGTGCGGCCGGGTCGATCACGGTCGTCGCTCCCTCCGCGTCGGCGGCGATTGATAGTTTCGCGCCGCGCTTTGGGCCGTCTCATCAAAAACCGACTCCCGCACGATGCGCATCCTGCCGACCACCGGGAGCGTCATTTCCTGTGCCTGTACGATTCCGCGGGCGTCCACCCAGGCCTTGGCGTTCGGTGATTCGACGACCAGACAATTCACGCTCCCGTCGGTCGTGGAAATGCGCTCCTCGCCCGTCACTTCCACAAGCATCGGAATAAACTGGTCTCCCACGCCGGTCAGCATAGCGATCGGATTGACAACCTGCATCCTCCACCGCTGCCCGACGCGAAGATCGCTCAGCACCCCGAACGGATGGAACGCGCCGCTGACCAGACCGCCCTCCACCAGGGGAATCTTGAACGCCTGCTCGATCGGACCGCTCTCGAATGTGAACGAGAAATCCGAGTGAAACCGTTCGCCGTGAAGCCGGGCGCTCGCGCGACCGCTGCCGGTTGTTTCGAGGCGGACCGTGAATTCGTCAAGCACCCCGTCCCCCGTAAACATCGACTCCACCCCGATCCGTACCGGCGCAAGGTCCACCGGCAGGCGATCGATCCACACCAGATCGTCCCGACGGATCGAACGCTCATCGACGAGATACTCCGTCCAGACCGTGCCCATCTCGCCCAAGCCGTCGTAGATCGTAAACTGCGAGCGCGACGCTTCTCCGCCAAGCCAGTCCGAGGATCGCAGCGCCGGCGGCGTCGAAGCCGTCCAATGGGGTAAGATGTCGTGGGCGACGAGCCAGCTCATGGCGAGCAACCAGATCGGCGTGACCAGCCATCCGATGGTTCGTGTGAACAAGGTCGTTCCCCGGCGAAATCGCCGTTACTCGCAGGCGTCGCACTTTTCCCCCCGCGCGAGTGATTGTAGGGTTATACGGCGTCGGCTTTCAACCTCGACGCTCTTACGCCCTGGGGCTTATACGGGATGCGGTCGGTTCGCGCAGGGAGGGCAGGTCTCCTGACCTGCCGCAAAAGGAGCGAATCGCGGTCTTTTATGCAAACGGCTACACAACAAATGCGGCCGTCCGGAGGGCGAGCGTCCCCGCGAGCCGTACGGATTTTGCGGCGTTCAGCGTTCATCTCGTTGATTGCCGCGTCGCTGGGGTCGCTGACGCTCTGGCTGGCGTTGGAACATCGACCGGGCTGGTACGTGCCCGCCGTTCTCGGCGAACAGGGCGTGCAGGCGGCGCGACGGGACGCGACCAACGCCGTCGATCAGTTCGGCGATCAGTTGGTCCGCCGGCTACCATTCGAGGTCGTCCTCCGTGACGACGCGCTGAACGCGTGGCTCACGGCCCTGCCGCACATCTGGCCCGACGCGGCGCGGGCGGTCCCTCGCGAGCTGCACGCCCCGGTCTTGCGATTCGAGTCGGGCTTGCTGCGTATCGGCGCGCTCTATGAGGTAAGCGGGTGGCGCGCGATCGTCAGCGGCGCAGTGGCCGCGGCGCTCGCCGACGACGGCGCAACCATCGAACTGCGACTGGTCGAGACTTCCTGCGGTTCCGTGCCGATGCCGCCGTCACTGATCGCCCGTGTCGCGAATCCGCACTTGCACACAGCCGCCATGTCCGACGGGAAGCAATCGTCGGCGCCCGAAACCCCGCGTGACGCAATTTCCTCGATTCGCGAAGTGCGCTCCGTCGATCAGTTTTATCGCGGCGTCCGCATTCGCAACCGGTTTGTCTGGCCCAACGGAAAGCGCCCTTTTCGCATCGATCAGATCACGATCGACGCCGGTGAACTCCGCCTGCGCATCGAACCGATCAACGGGCCGACGAAGTAGCGGCCCCGGCCCGCCGCAGCGTTCTACCATAATAACACTACAGCGCAAAGTCACTTCCTACACAAGTCCGTATTCGGGCCACATCGA
>ERZ1292630.1503-Hain-H41-02um-R3-1503-length-22919-cov-8_pt1 | contig 22919 bp, 20 predicted proteins | sample MGYA00564408_ERZ1292630 | MGnify/ENA primary metagenome ERZ1292630 (study PRJEB36523, sample SAMEA6512641) | groundwater metagenome | collected 2019-01-08 | study: AquaDiva: Metagenomics assemblies of 32 groundwater samples
CACCCAATGCGTTCGGGTCTCTCCCTTTCGGTGTCTCTCCCCAATGCGTTCGTCCTTTTGTCGGACGGACGGTTCGCTCCGCCTTCACTTTCCTCCTCGTTCGTCGCCGATGATGCGGCTTCTGGCACTATGGTGTTTTCTTGGCAGTGTTTTTTGGGGGAGAGCTGACCTCTTTGCATCGAAAGGGTGTCGTCGGTGAGCAATGAATTTGCCTTGTTTGTACTTTGTTGACAACAAGTGCCCCACACCATTTTCCCCTTTTCTTTTTCCGGTCCTCGTCCAAAGCATAAATGTCGGCCGCTGCTCCGTTTTCTTTGTCCATCACGTCGCAAGGTGGTGTCGCCCCTGGCGCAACCCCGTCCGGTGCCAGCGTGGCCGCCGCTGACGCTCCCAGTATCCGTGTCTTGCCACTTGGTTCGGGCGGCGAAGTCGGTCGTTCGTGCATCATCCTCTCGTTTCGCGGCAAGCACGTCATGCTGGATTGCGGCATTCACCCCGCCAAGTCGGGCTTGGATAGTCTCCCATTGTTCGACAGTATCGACTGCAGTATCATCGACGCCTGCCTTGTGACCCATTTTCACCTTGATCATTGCGGCGCTCTGCCATATTTGTGCGAGCAAACGGGGTTTCAGGGCCGTGTGTACATGACGCATCCAACGAAGAAGTGCTACCGGCCAGTGATGTCGGATTTTTTGCGCGTCGGCAAAGGAGCCAGCGACGTGGTGACCCCGGAGTGGCTTCATAGCACGGCGGAGCGCATTATCGGCATCGAGTATCACCAGGAAGTGTTGTGCAACGGCATCCGGTTCACCGCTTACAACGCAGGGCACGTACTCGGCGCGGCGATGTTCCTGGTCGATTTTGGCGGCGGCGCCGTGAAGGTTCTCTACACGGGAGACTATAGCCGGTACCCGGACCGCCACTTGATGGGCGCCGAACTGCCACCGGTGTCGCCGGACGTGCTCATCGTGGAGAGCACCTACGGGATTCAAGTGCACGAGTCGAGACAGGAGCGAGAGGAAAAATTCACGTCCTGGGTGCATCGGATTGTAGGCCGTGGCGGGCGTTGCTTGATCCCTGTGTTCGCACTCGGCAGAGCGCAGGAACTGTTGCTCATCCTTGAGGACTATTGGGCACAGCACCGCGAGTTGCAAACGATACCCATCCGCTACGCCTCGTCGCTCGCGACAAGGTGCATGCAGTTCTATCGGACGCATGCCAACAGCATGAATGAGTTAGTCAAGAGTCAGCTCGACGACAGTCACAACCCGTTTGACCTCAAGTACGTCACTCCTCTCAAAGACCTGAGCGAATTCAACGACAACGGTCCGTCGGTAGTCCTAGCCAGCCCCGGTATGCTCCAGAGCGGGATATCCCGTGAGCTATTTGAGCGATGGTGCGGTGACCGGTTGAACGGTTGCATCGTCGCAGGGTATTGCATCGAAGGCACGATTGCCAAGGAAATCCTCAAGCGGCGGCGCGAGTTGGAACTCGAAGATGGCCGCGTGCTGCAAGTGCGCATGGAGGACATCCACTCGGTCTCCTTTAGTGCGCACAGCGACGCGAAGCAGACGACGGAGTTCATTCGCCTCCTCGCGGATACGAAGCACATCGTGCTCGTGCACGGGAACGAAGACAGCATGAACAAGCTTCGCCACCGGCTCAACGAGGAGTTCGGTGCCGAGACGCCGAGGGGAGCGACCGTCTACGCCACGGCGAACGGCACACCTATCTTGATCGAAACAGAGTCCCATCGCACCGCCACGCTTTTGGGCGCCATCGCGGCCAAAGCGGCAAAGGACGCGGCAGGTGGAGGGGGTGGAGATGGCAAAGGCGCCGCCGCCGCTCCTGGCGGCGTCACGATCGTTGAAGGTGCCGTCCTGGTGAGCCCCGACCAGCGCATCACGATTGTCGATCCTTGCGAATTGAACAACTTCGTCGACATTGGCGTGGCTCGCGTCGATCATGCGGTCCTGTTGCCTTTGGACGCATTTTACCCTGCCGCGGACGTCTTGCACCATCTCTCCGGATACTTTCACACGACAGAATTGCTCGGGGCGAATGACGCGGCGGCCACCATGCACACCTTCCACATTGCCTCTGCTGCCCGTCCTACGGACGATGATGTCGTGGATGAGAGCGGAAGTTCGCTGCCCCCAGCGGCGTCGATTATCACGGTGACAGCCGGCGTGCAGGTGCACCTGAGGTATCTGAAGTCGGCAACGACCACCGCGGCGGTCGTCTGGAGGGCGAGCCTGTACGCCGATCTCGTTGCCGACGTGGCGACCACAGCGCTGCTTCAACTCGTTCACGCAAACGGGCGACACGTCGATGCCGCAACGGCGGTCTACTTGCGTGGAGCAAGTGTCGGGGCAGACGGGACCGTTGGCGGTAACCTCGACGTGGGGCCTGTGTCGGGAGAGGATCTTGTCTTCCGCTTACGGTGCTGGCAGCGGATGCTCAGCCAGCAGTACTCGCGCGTCTACGTCGATCTCGTCACGGGAACGCTCTACGTGCGCATCCACCGCGCCACAGAATGGGTGGGTCCGTCGCACCTCTGGGTCACCGTGGTGAACTGGACCACCGTCCGGGAAGTCAGCAGCCACGTTCCGGCTGCAGTCGCCTCCCTTTTGTTTCATCAGGAAAGTGGCGGCGACAGCGACTACGTCGAAGAGATTGCCCCGGTTGACGACGCTCTGACGCCGGTGGCGACTTCTTGGATGTACATGAGTACGCTCGAGCGCTTCCACGCTGGCCACTACGGCCCGTACTTCACCGCCCCGCTGCTCGACGAGCTCATGGCGAGCCTGCGGCGCAGTTACCTCGCGTTAAACCCCGTACCGTCGGATGGCGAGGACATAGAGGGACTCGCGTGGTGCGGCTGCGGCTGCGATGTTCCCGCGAGCGCGGTAGCCTCTTCCTGAACCCGCTGGGCCTCTGATCCGAATGCGCCTCCCACCCGTTTAAGTAGGAGGATATTCATGGGCCATTTTACATCGCCATTCCAATGCATGCTGGTGGGTGCCTGTCACTGTACTGTTTTTGTCGCGTGCTAACTTCCCCCCGGATCTCTCTCTCTCTCTGTTGTGTTCACAACCAGAGGTCATCGAGCGGTGTCGCCAACTTTGTCGTCTGGGCGTCACACCCGTCTCTCTGTCTCTCTCTTCACATGACGGGACGTGAATCTCCCGAACGACGGTTGCCACCTCAACGGTTCCGTCCGCAGTCGTCTCTCCACGACGGGTCCACGCGATCCCTAACCCAACGCGACGACGTTTATCTCTCCAAGGCTGCCGCCGCGGCGTCGCGACAGGAACAAGTGCCCCCCATGATGGGCGCCGCAGCCCCCGTAATCAGTGACGACGACGACGACATCGTCACAGAGGCAGAGGAATCCGTTGCCGTTGCCACCGCGCAACGTACGTGGATTTCCCTGTGCGTCGGTGGCGCCGAGTTTGACACCACGCTTGCGACGTTGATGGGTTTTGACTCACCCGCCGCAGTCGCGGATTGGGGCACGACGATGCTCCCGCCGCGAGCTCACTGCCGCGCCGCCGAACGTTGTCAACATTCGACTCACTTAGCGGCCGCAGCCCGAAACCGGTTCTTCGGATACCTTCGCATAGTTACTTCGTCCCCTGAACTGGCTCAACGACACAAAACGGACGCGGTTTCGGTGGACGACGACACCACCCCCGCTGTCCAAGCCGCAGTGGAGGAAGAGGTGGTGTTCATCGATCGCGACCCCGACTCCTTTCGCTACGTACTCAGTTTCCTTCGCGGCTATCCACTATGGGTCCCACCTCACATGGTCGACTTCGTCGCCGACGACGCCTCCTATTACGGTGTGACCGGCTTGTTGTACAGTCTTGGCATCGCGACCGACTCCGATGTCGGTGCGGCTCAAACGTTCGTAGCCGGGCCTGGCGTCTCCGACGACGGCACGATGGCCACATCGATGTCCATGGTCGCCATTGCGGGGCCCCTCGCGCACCCCGCCGGCTGCGCCTCGTTACTTGGCACCAGTCCGTGGGCGAATATCGGCGAGGTGGAGCGGCACCCTTCTTCTTCTTCTGCACCGACCCGTCCCGCCACCAGCCATAGCATCACGTTCCGCATCGACAAGTGCGAAATGGTGGCTTTGGGTCTCGTCGCCGGTGTGACAACCTCCACCAACTGTCACCCAACGAGCGAGGCGGCTCCTCGCGACAACGGCGTCAGCCAAGTGACGCTTTTCTCCGGCACCCCCGACTCCGTGTGCTATCTCATGACGGGGCAGCTGCATGTTCGCATGCAATCACCCACCGTCCATGACGAGACCATCGAGCGCTACGGTAACGGCGACTTCGTGACGTTCACGGTCAACTACGCATCGAATAAAATTCACATCAGAAAACATGGGGCGATACCGATCTCACTCTCATTTCCGACGCCGCTTCCGCCGCTTCGGTTCGCAGTCTATCTGCAGGGCGTCGGCAGTGTCGTTATTGTGGACACATTGCCGCCCCATTGTCTGGACGAGGGCCCAGGAAACGGTGACGAGTACACGGACCCCACCCCTCCACCCGATCCATCTCTTCCGTCACACCTCCCCGACGCAGCGAATCTGCCCACGGGCTGGGACCCCATGCCGCACGCTCCTGGGGAATCCCGCATCCACATGGCATCCGCACAGCGATCATCGTTCTCCGTGCGTCAGCGAAACATCGTGCCGGCGTGGGGACCGTTGCACGCAGGGGAGGGCAATCCCTCAACTCAAGGGAGACAGGAACCTCTCGGCGATGCTCCTGTGATCATAGTCACGCGAGAACAGGTGCCAGAAATGCGGACCACACAGCCTGGCGGTGGCTTGTTTTTTGCCCCTGCGTCGCTTCTGGTCCATCAGGAAGACGACGAAGTCACCCTCGAGGCGTATGCCCGTCGGCGATCCGGCGCCGTGCCCCGAGGCAGTAGCGGCGCGGATGAATTGAGGCCAACGTATTTCGCGCCGTCCGCGCGGGAGCTGCCCCCCCTACGAGCGGGACCCCCACCCGAGGCGCTGCCGGCACCCCTTCCCGCCGATGATGTCGTTGAGCTCTTGGTGAGAACGCGGGACTCGCTTGAGCGGCTGATGGCAATGGGCCGCGCGCCGCCTCCAGCCGCCGCGCCTTCCGCCACAACAACACGAGCGGCGGCACCGCTCCGCCCCACTGCGTCGTCGTCACTTGTTTCGACCGTGCCATCAATGCCGGAGGCGTGGTCGTGGAGACCCGAACCTGCGGCCGAACGTGTGCCAAACCTCACTCGAGACGAGCCGACGGCGATGGCCGCCGATCGCGTCGGATCCGTTTCCCGTCGTCGACGTCAGCGTTCGTCCGTGGACGCCGTCGTGCACCGCCGGCGGTTCCAGTTCACGGACGGCAGTGTCCAGCCTCCGGCCGGCGCGGACGTTAGCGTGTCCGTCGAGACCACACATCGTTTTCACGTTTCGCCAGCGTCGACCTCGCCAGGCCCAGCGCGACCAGCGACGCGACGTCCTGTCGCCGCCAGCGTCGCCGTCGATGAGCCTTCCACGAGCAGGCTCGGAGCGGCCACCAGCTTGCGCCACCTCTCTGCTGTGCAAGGGGACGCCGGACGAGGAGGAGGTCACGGCGCGTCGCCATCCCCGATGCATTCCACCACATCGACACCCGCCGAGCGACCTGAATCACGAGCGGGGGTGGGGTCGGCATCGTACGCGGCACCGTCGCTACTACGCTGGCGCCGTCCTCACCGCCGTGAACCGTCCTCGTCCGATACGGATTGAACCGAGAGACGAGAGAGAGAGAGGGCACACACAATTGGTCATGCTGCTCTCACCATCTCCCTGCGTTTCGCAGCCATACGTCTTGAAAATTATTGACCGTGACATTCACTCCTGCCGTTGTGCTGTGCAGCGCGCGACGTTCCTGGGTGCCCCTTCTGTCATCTTCTCTTCCCCTCTCGTCTCCCTCTGTCGTCGTATGGCATCGTACAACGAGCGCCCCTTCGCGCGCCAGTCGCTCAACCGCCCTTTCGAAGAGACGCTCGAGGGAGGGGATAGCGACCCGTCAGGTAAGAAAAAGCGAACCGGAAACGCGGAGAACCCACAAAAAGAGGCGCAACGAGATGAGTACAAGATGCTTCGAAACAAGAAGACAGTTGGAAAGCACCAGAAGGGCGCCGAACGCACCTGGTCCGTCGACGGCAACTGAGCAGAACGTCCTTCGGGTTTATTTTTTTGCACCTAGTCGTGCGACACGAGGTACAAAAAGGCAGGCCGTCGCCAACCGGACACCCCCAGCTGTAGCATTGCCATGTCTTGCAAAGTGGATGATCACTTCAGTATTACGCTAGTTTAATTACCAACAAGTTTTTATTCTACGTGCACCTGAACGCGATGGAGGTATCATTGGGTCTCGACGACAATTGACATGAATTCTTGACTGCCGCGTATCACCTGCCCATACTTCCTTGAAAGCGAGGGAACCTCTTTTCAAATCGAAATTTGACACCTTCCCCCACTGAATCCTCTCAACATCTGACACGATGAGCATTGACATTGACGGAATCATCGAGAAACTCTTAGAGGTTCGCAACGCGAAGCCAGGAAAGCAAGTTCAGCTAGCGGAAAACGATGTGCGCAACTTGGCGCTGAAGGCCCGAGAGGTCATCATGAGCCAGTCGCCCCTGCTGGAACTCGAGGCTCCCATCAAGATTTGCGGCGACATTCACGGTCAGTATTTCGATTTGCTACGTCTCTTTGAGAACGGTGGATTCCCACCCACGGCCAACTATCTGTTCCTCGGTGACTATGTGGATCGCGGCAAGCAGGGACTGGAGACCATCTGCCTCGTGCTCGCGTTCAAGGTCAAGTTCCCCGAAAACTTCTTCATCCTGCGCGGCAATCACGAGTGCGCGTCGATCAACCGCATTTACGGCTTCTTCGATGAGTGCAAACGTCGCTACAACATTAAGCTCTGGAAGGCATTCACGGACACCTTCAACTGCCTCCCCGTTGCTTGCGTCATTGACGACAAGATCTTTTGCTGCCACGGGGGTCTGTCGCCCGAACTCACGGTCATGGACCAGGTGAAAAAGATCGTGCGACCGTGCGATGTTGCCGACACCGGCCTGATTTGCGACCTTCTGTGGTCCGATCCCGAAGAAGGTCTTGTTGGCTGGGGTGAGAACGACCGCGGCGTATCCTTCACATTCGGTGCCGATATCGTGGAAAAGTTCCTGCGCAAGCACGACTTCGATCTGATCTGCCGCGCCCACCAAGTCGTGGAGGACGGGTATCAGTTCTTCGCCAAGCGGCAGCTCATCACGATCTTCAGCGCGCCCAACTATTGCAACGAGTTCGATAATAGCGGCGCGGTGATGTCGGTTGATGCCGATTTGATGTGCTCGTTCCAGATTCTGAAGCCAGCGGTGAAGAAGCCCAAGTTCTATCAGTAATAGAATGTGCAGGGAGGGAGGGAAAGCGCACTTGAGGAAAAAAGAAAGCGAAAGAGAGAGAGAGTGAGATCTCGAATAGGAAAAGAGGTGAAAGAGAGATGGCCCGTGAACGGGAAAAAAAGAGCTTTGCAATCGTTATTTATTTCATTTTTTGATTGTATCTCGCTCTCGTTGTCCTTCGCACGGTCCTTCTTTCTTGACATCTCCCGCGTTGACGTCACCCACTCTTGCTCTTCCCTTCCTTTTCCATTGCTCCTTCTTTTCTCTTAATGATATGCCGGATTCGTTTGCGTACAGGGGGACTGTGCAAGACTCTACACCCAGAAATGTGTGTCTTCGCTCGTCCATCTCGTCCTCCTCCAGCGTCGACATGTTCAACACACCACTCCCTCAGTTTGGCACCAACGCCCCTTTCCGACTTCCACCCGACTCTGTCGTTTCTTTTTGTTTTTGTTTTTGTTTCCCTTCACTTTGCCCGTTCTGAGGCTGGTTGTGTGTTCTGCACACACCAGCACCCAGCGTGCTGGCGAGTTTGGAATGTTACCTTGGGACCCAGGGACCTCCACACCTTCGCGAAACGTGAAAGTTGTCGTACCCGTCGAATCAATCAAAAAAGAGAACAAACAAAAAAAGGCGAAAGCTGCAAGAAAAACAGACAACCAAGAAGGAACAAACAAGACACTCCCTGTTGCATATGTAATTTGAAAGCCGGTACCACGCAGTAGCCTCCGAGAGTCATTTTGACGGTTCCCGTGAAATTGAAAATTGTTTTTTGCATTTTTTCGTTTGATTCTGTGCTGACAGTTCGGAATACACGAAATTACTTTGCTGCAGCGTGTAATCTCATGGCGGCTTCTCCACCTACGGCGGCGCCTCCCCCTCCTCGTCGCCCCGATGAGGATGAACCCGCGCAACGCACGACGGCCGACGACGAATCCCAGGCGGTGTTTGACATGGCTCGCTATCATGCGGAGGGTGACTTGGAGGAACTGCAGAGGCTGCTGACTGAGTTTTTTGCCGACGTCGAGCGCAGGGGTGAGTCGGTTGCCGAGGCGGGGCCACAAGCGGCTTCGAGAGGACCGACGGCGTTGCGTAACCCCTCTGGCCTTCTCGCCACATCATCGCGATTGTCATCAGCATCGTCGTTTCTAACGATGAAGGATGACAACGGGCGGACGCTACTGCACGTGGCGGCCGCCAACGGCCACCTGGCGGTGGTTCGGGAGCTGTTGAAACGGGGAGTGCAGCCGGCGCACAATGTCCACCGACCTGCAAACAGCCAGGAACCAGGAGGGGGCGCCTCCTCGTCGGCGTCTTCACGCTCACCCCCCTCGGCGGCGGCGGCGGTGGCCGTCCACCTCCCACGCGTGGACGAGCCCAACTCGCAAGGCAACACGGCGTTGCACTTTGCCGCGATCGGCAACCACATTGACGTGGCCACGACCCTCCTCGCCCATGGGTGGTCAACGTCGGTGAAGAATCTAGTCGGGGCCACCTCGCTGCGCGAAGTTCAAGGACGGGAAGGCTTCGACGCGATGGAAGTGTTGCTGCTTAAGCACGACACGGCCCTCGATACGTATCAGCCGCCTCCCGAGGCAACCTGTGCGGCCGTAGACGGCGTGTCCCTAGCATCCCTCCGCAGCGGGCAAGAAGCCGCCGCGGACGACGAGGATGGCCTTGATAACGATGGCACCGAGACCTTGGCGGTGCCTGCCGCTTCCCAGCTGGGCGCAACAAGAACGGCGCCGACAGCGGCGACCGCTGTTCAAGCCACTGCCGCCGACAAGCAGCACGTGGACCCAATGGACGTTGAGTGAAGGCCCCAATTGCGCGCGAAAGTTCGTCTCGCACTAGAGGTTGGGGTGTGTTACACGACTCTCCGTTGTCTTTTTCATTTTGACAAAACATGGGGCGAAAGGGCAGCCGGGAGAGGGTCACTATTTCTTGAACGTGAATTCTTGTCGTGAGCTATCGCCACTGATACGCCATCGACATGGAAGACCGTCGATGGAGGAGTCAGCGCTTCTACAACCCATTCGTGCGCAAGCCCAGCTCCGCGAGCAGCGTGCGGCCCATGTTCATGGGGTTCCTCCGCGCGGTCGTGATTCACAGATGGTCGATGGCGCACAACCTCGCGCTGTTCGAATTTATCGCGCGGCGGCCCCTCGCGTTTGGCCTCCCCGACGCCCCGACCTGTGTGGTCAACACGACGGCGCTTCTCCCTTCAGCGAGAGCCCGCAACGTTGGCATTAGCGTCATGGGTCCCGAGCGAGGCTGCAAGACCTTGGTGGTTCCGCATTCTTGCTCGGGCCATGCGTACGACGCGACGGATGCAAAAATGATCGAGCCCCTCTTCCGGTGGAATCCTTCCATCACGACCGTATTTCTCAGCAAAGACTGCGAACCCATAGCGGCCGAATTAGGTTCCTACATTGCAAAGTACAACCAACGACAGCTGAAAACATTGATTCTACCGGAGTGGGAGAGCGCGTCGGCGATCAACAAGATTGCCATGGCGCCCAAGACGCTGGAGATGGTTGACTTATTCTGTCCGCAGACCACGCGGAAGGACTGGGGGAACGAAGTGGCCGTCGAAGCGTGGTGCGAGTTGTTCGAAATGCATCCCACCCTGAAGGGCATTCAGGGCACGACCGACGTGTTGCACACGGTATCGGAGTGCACCCGGTTTTGTCGCTGTAAGCACAACGTCGCACTGGTTCCAACCGCCTGTCTGTGGACGAGATTCTACGCCCACGTGTGGTTTCTTCTCATCTGCATGTGCTCCTATGTCATTGCCGCGGTTCTTTTTGAATTGTTGTCGCGGCAGAAGGATGGGATGGTGCCCCAGGTCGTGATAGACTTCGTATTTCCGGTGTCGCTTGCTCTTATTGTGATCGCATTGGTGACCGCTGATTTCTTGAAGCTCTATGGGGGTGGCCGATCGTGGACCCGGATCGGAAAGGTGTGGTTCTTGGCACGGCGTCGACTGGACCCTTTCACCCGGATGTAAGGGCGGATTCAGGCCAGGAGTTTCACCCTCTAAAAACAAATCAATCTATAACGACTCTATTGCTGAAAAGCAACGCTCTGCTTGCTCTCTCTCTCTCTCTCTCTGTCTGTTTTTCGGGCGTGTTTTCGCAGACCAACTAGGTTTTTTCTTGACATATCCAACTGTCCGTGATTCCATTTTCGATGGAAACCGCATTCGACGACTCGCCTCCTGAACCTCCGCCGCCTTCTGCTACAAGCAACCGGGGTGTCGAGGTCCAAGAGGCCCCGAATGATGATGGTCAAGCCGACGTTAGGACGTCGACACCGACCGGCGCGCAGCTTTTTCACGGCGAGCGCCCTCCCAGCGGCGGCGATAGCATCCGAACGCCTCGCTCGCTCGAGGAAGTGAATCCGGAAGGTTCGGGGAGTAACCCAGCCGCCGTGGCCGGATCGCGAGAACAACTCGCTCACGCGATACCAGACAGCTCGCACGCGCTCCCGCAACGACCACCGGCTGCAACTTTCGCGCTTGCCGACATCGTCGCCGATGATCCCGTCGCGATTCCTGCGACAACTGCCGATCCGGCGGCATCTATCTCGCAGCAGCATGCAGCTTCCGATCGCAGCTCTTCCGAGGCCAGCGACGATGGCGGTTCGGCGGTGCACCCCGGATTGACCTTTCCACCCGACCGTGGAAGTAACATCCAGGATGAAGCCGGCGGAGCCAGCGAGGTGACTCCGGGCCACGAGCCGGATGCGCGCTGCCAGGACGAGGCCCTGTCAACCGTGACGTCGGCGGCCCCGCATGGCACGGCCGACGACGAAGACGACGCTGGTCACGTCGACGACGACGTGAACGACGACCCGCAAGATGTTCCTCGGGTTCACGCCCGACACGCGGAGAAAGCGACCGTTCGCCGATTCAGGGCGCGGCAGCTTGGAGGCAGCCGGCACCTCGCTGGCGACTTCACCGATCCCGCTGCTGGGACGATGGATGGGGACGTGGGCCAAAGCAGTAGCGAAGGGGACGTCGATGGAGACGAAGATTTCCGCGAGAGAGCGACCCACGTGCGACCCAGAGCACCACGGCGAAGCAGGCGCCGGAACGACGACGATGACGACGACGGACTGCCGAATGGAGAGACGGAAACGTCTCGCGCGGAGGTGCAGCACGACGACCCTCCCAAGGAAACGGCCGGTGGCGCTTTTGTACGCGAAGAATATTCTCCCAACAGTGCCGAAGGCCAACAACGCGACGACGACGTCCGCATCGCCGATCAACAGCCGGGTAGCGGCACCACCACGTCTCCCATGGACCATGCTACCGCGGCCGCCGGAGACCGTCCGGTAGTGGATGATGGCACCACCGTGGGTGTGGCAGATGATGAATCGGTGGCGACGAATCATCATGATCCGCCGCACGCCGCGTCCTCCTCCTCGGAAGCCCTCCGCCGCGACGATGGTTCCGATAGTTCTGCGGCCGCCGCCACCGCCGAGGATGAACCGCGCGGCGACGGCGTCGCTGCATTAGCTGTGCCGCCGCCGCCAAGCGAAGCGGACATTGCCGCGATGATCGCGGAGGCCGTCGCGTCACGTCTGGAGGAGGCGCTGCGGGAAGAGCGTCTGCGCATGCTTGGCGATCGAGAGCACCTGCAAAAACGGCTAGCCGAGCTGGAAGCGCACGAGCGCCGCTTCGCTCGAAGTGTAACGATCATGGCCGCTGCCGCGGTCAAGAAGCAGAAGAAGGATTTTGTCGACGCCACCCGATCCAAAATGGCGCTGTCGAGAGCCAAGCTCGCTGCCTGCGTGCTCCGCTGCCGCACTCAGCTTACGCAGCTCCGAACCGTCGCCCAGCAACAAGCCCGATTGGCGTCGGGACTCGTCGAGGACGGCCTGAACGCGTCGACCGCGGAGGCGGAAGCCCGAATCACGTCGTTGACAGAGCAGCTCCGTGAGTCCAGGCAGGCCCATTCGCTCCTGGAGTCGAAGGCGGCCCGCTGGGCGGTGGAGTTGCAGCAAGTGGCCGCCATCCGCGGTGCCCTGCACTACTTTCCCACGAACGACGCCGTTGGCCTTCCCCCGCCGGCGTCCGCCCCGCCTCCCGTGGTGCGGCTCTTTCTGTCAATTGTCGGGTGTGGCCGAATTGTGACGATGGCGCCCCTTCACCTGTCTGTCATTGCATTTAAAATCGTCGTGCTCCACCGGGCGATCCGGCAAAATCTCGTCACGGTTGATGAAGACGCGGAGGGCCGGTCGTCCCCTCAACAGCGTCTCGTGCGGCTCGCACACCACTATCAACTGCTCCTGGATGGCGTCGTGCTTTTCGACGAGGATGTGCTCGAGGATGTCGGCGTCACCCCCGCCAGCGAGCTATCCATGATGCTCTGGAGCCCATCCGTACCGGAGCTGCCCGCCGCCAAGTCGCACCATGCTGCCTCGCCGCCACCTTTGCCGCCAGCGTCACACTCGGGTCGGCCGGCTGCGTCGTCCGATCCCACTAGTCACGCGCGTCCGTCCACGGCCCCTCCGCCCACCATGGTCCCTCCGACTGCGGCGGCTCATCGACCGGCCACAACGGGACCTCCTCAAGTCGCGCCATCCGCCGGCTTCCCAACGGCGGGGCCGGAGGCCCGGCGCGCCTCGTGGTGCCGAGATGACGATTTGTTAATCTACGTTGTCACCAACACCGCTCGACGAGACGAAATCGAAAGCTACGAAAGTCTGGATCGCCGCTTAATGGCCGAGACGGCCCGCATGGAGCTGGGGCCCATCCACTCTCAGGAAGCGAAGGACCGCCGAGCAGTGTATAAAAGGTTATCCGACAATTTGCGAAGTAGGCTGCTGGATCGTTCGACCTTCGGTACGAGCGATGAGCACCGCGCCGCGGCACGAGTGACGCTAGAGAGACTCGATAACGCGCTGAACGGTATACGGGCGCCGGGGTCGACCATCCAAGTCAGTGATGAGGAGCTCATTCGGGCGGCGCTGGCTCAGGGTGAGGCCGCCCTGAAAGCCACGCCCGCGAACATCGATGAGTCCGAGCGCATCGCCGCCCGCCGAGCACAGGCCGACTCCCTTCGGCGCCGTCGCGAGCGACTCATCGACGATCTTAAGGACATGATCGACACCGTGCGCCTCAAACTGCGCATTCCAGAAGAGCTGTGGAATCGAGCGGAAACCTTGTTGTCGCGCGCACATACGTGCGTGGTGCTGGCGGACAGCATGTCCGTAGACGAGATGCAGGAGGCATGGACCAACATGAACTCGCTTATCGCTGCCGTGCAAGACAAGCGACGAACCACCACGGCGTAGAAGGGGAAACGAGAGGGAGTCGGGGAAAAAAAGGGGACATGTCCACATTTGCGAATCGACGCGCGGTGTGGTTCAGTCGATCGTACCGCAATTGGATGGATGGGGTGGTGGCGCTATGGTGTTTTTTTATTCGCTCTCTGAGTATCCAAAATAGCTGACGTACCTGTTGAACTGCGGCTGAGGTAATTTTTTTGCGGTTGCAAGCTGTTTTTGGGGAAGACCGCAAGCGCGAAACATGATTTCGTCTGCGGCGTGGTGCCGCGCCCCTCCGCCGCTGCCGCCGATGGACACCAGCTACCGCCCCCGGGAGGAGGATGCGTTGCCCTACTTCGCGACCGAAAAGGACTTTCACCTTCCGGATTCGTTCCTGTACGGGCAACACTCCGAGACGAAGCGACGGGAAGAGCGGCTAGGTGACATGGCGCAGGCGCTTTGCTCGGAGGCGCACCTGGACATCCAGCGCACCATTCCACCCATTTTCATCGGCACCGCTACGAGCGCGGCGGACATTGCGGTCGAAGAGGCCCTTGGCACCATGAGCCCGGATGGATCGTTTCGCGTCTCCAGGGGCCAATCGGCCATTCCCAGAATGCGAAGCGACATCGGTGGAACGTTTCGCAGGACCAATAACGCGGCGTCGCAGGCATCACAGCCTCGAGGATTCATGCCCAACACTGGCTCGTTCGCGTCCCCGTCGCCTTCAAAACGGAACGCCTTTTCGCGGCCACTGGCGAGTTTGCTGGCCGTGTCACCATCGGCAGCAGCGGCCAGGCGCCATTCCCATGAGGCTCATCCTTCCACCCCTGTTGCCAGCGGCGCCGCCGCCGCAGAACCGTCCTCGATCACCGTCGCCCTGGAGGTGCGGCCGGGGCTGACTGCGACCGTCACGTTGGTGCCTGGCGCCGATCCCGACCGCCTCGCGAACGACGTGATTAAACGGCACGCTTTGGATGCGCAGCGTGTGTTTCGGCCGCTTGCGGATTTTTTCACCGCGCAAATGCAGCGGCTACCGGCAGCGAAACAAACAGCCGATGCCCCAACGCCGGCAGCCGACCCTTCGACCGCGAGTTCACCTGGCGGCCTCACCCGGCGGAAGTCGATGCTCCTGGCTCGCTGGGGCGGCGGGGCCTCCGTCTACGCCGATAACTCTGCGCAACAAGATGGAAACGCTTCTCCGCAGCAGGTTTCTTTGACCCAGGTTGCGAAAGGCGTGACGACGGCAAACTCCTCTACGACCAAGAAGACAACGCCGACGAGAAAGTCTCCGTCGCCATCGCGCTCGTCACCGAGGACGACGACGCCGCGACAGCCTCCTCCGTCTCCCAAAGGTGGAGGAGGCGACCGGCGCACGGTACTCGACTTTGGTGCCACACCACCGGTTCGTGCGGCCAACAAGGGGAAGTTGCCTCTCGGTGGTTCACCACCAAAGAGCTTGCGCCAGCCCGTGAGCCCTCGCGTAACGACACCTCCGGCGAGTCGTGACCTTTCGCCGAAACCCTTGAATCCCGCTCTCCGGGGGCGGCCTACCGCGCCATCGTCAGTTGTGAAGACGAGCGGCAAAGCCGCGGATCGCAGCACATCGGCCGGAAGGCGTCTTTACGACCTGGCGATGTATCAACGCGCGAAAATGGCAGATCAAGTTGTGCTTGAGAAGCAGCGACAAACTGAAAAGGAAACAGCCGACGCCACGTTCGCTCCACGGATCAACCGTCGCCCGTCCAGCGTTCCCTCGCGGCCGCCGTCCGCAACACGCCGCCCTGCGCAGGGAGACGCTGCCGACGAGAGGGGCACAGCCGCGGCGGGAAAAACAGAACATCGTCCGAAGGATCGTATCAGTGGCGTTCTTAAAACTGGCAGCGCGACACACCGAACGACGACGCCGAGTACCGAGGAGCGCCAGATGAAGGAATGCACCTTCAAGCCCCAGCTCTCGCAGCGCATGGACGTTAATAAGGCACATGTTGCTGCACACAAAGGCAACGCCACGACATCTGGACAACAAGCAGCAGCAATTCACGTGCCTTCCGATCCAAAAACATCGAGAACTGGCGGCCGAGGTTCGTCACCGCTCGCCCCTGCGCGACGCCAGCACTCACCTTTTGGCGGGGTGGCGGAGAGAGCTGCTGGTCCCGTCGCGAGCCACAACACCATGGCGACGGGAGGCCACGACAACAACAATGGTCGCCCGGTCGCTAAGGGAGGAAACAACGGTGTGGTCGAGCGATTGATGGCTCGCAAGCAAGACGCTGCCCAGCGTTTGGAGCAGCGCCGGGAATTTCTTTCCACGTTCGACCCGCAATCCGGAAAGCCGCTGTTCCGGCCTCAGTCGGCGCGACGTTAGAGCGGGGGCTATAGCCAGCGGGGAAACAGCGTCGACGAGCTTAGATACGCCGGTGAGGACCGCGAAAGGTCTCACCTAGCATCACGCACGCACACGGGCGCCAAGTTTACATTCGAAGTTTTTTTCTGAAAATAGAGACGACCCATTCCCCCTTCTTCCTTCCCCAGCACATCCACACTTTTTCTCATAATTCTTGGATGTCCTTAAGTTCATATCAGACACACAACTCCTCTCCGCTATCCTCTCTCATGTGCGGCATTTTCGGATATGCCTTTACGGGCGTCCCGGTGACCATGCGCCAAATCGTCGCTATGCTCACCGGTGGCCTCAAACGCCTGGAGTACCGAGGCTACGACAGCGCAGGTATTTGCGTTGACGGCACACTTTTAGACGCCAAGACTGGGGCCGCGACTCCCTACATCATCAAGTCGAAGGGTTTCGTGGCCGCGCTCGAGGCCAAGGCGATGGCAGACACCCATCTTCAGCTCGATGAGACGCGCATGCTTGGCTCCGCCATTGCGCATACGCGCTGGGCGACTCACGGCCCTCCGTGTGACATCAACGCCCATCCGCAGAGTTCCGGTGGTCCGCAACATGCGTTCGTGCTCATCCACAACGGCATCATGACGAACTACGCCGAGATGAAGAAGTTCCTGTCCGACAAGGGCTACGCGTTCGAGTCCGAGACGGACACGGAAGTGATCGCGAAGCTCGCCGCCTACCTGTACTCGCAGCACACCGCGAAGCCCACGTTTGCTCAGCTTGTGCGCGAGGTGATGCAGCTGACGCAGGGGGCCTTCGCCCTCGCGATTAAGTCCGTGTACTATCCGGGCGAGCTGATTGGGTGCCGCCGGGGATCTCCGTTGATTCTTGGCATCCGCCGTGCGGGGGCGACGTCCAACTCCGTCATTTCGCTCGCGGAGGCGCCGGAGGGTCCGTCGGAGTACTTCTTGGCGTCCGATGCGCAAGCGATCATCGAGCACACGAAACAGGTCGTTTACCTCGACGACGGTGACCTCGTCCACATCCACGGGGGCCACGTCCACATTTTCAACGATCGCAACCTGCCGACCGACGCGTCGGCGCCCACACCGGAAATCCGAGCCGTGCGCGAAGTCGAGCTTCAGCTTGAAGCCCTGAGCAAGGGTGGATACGAGCACTTCATGCTCAAGGAGATCTGCGAGCAGTCCGAGTCGGTCATTAACTCCATGCGAGGGCGCGTCAACTGGGAGCAGAACCGCATCATGATGGGCGGTTTCGCGACCACGAAGCACCTGCTGCGCACCGCGAGGCGCCTCATCTTCATCAGCTGCGGCACCTCCTTCAACGCGTGCCTCGCGGTGCGTCCGCTGTTCGACGAAATGTCCCCCTGTCCCGTCGAGCTGGAGAATGCAAACGATTTCTTGGACCGCAGGCCGAAAATCTTCCGCGATGATGTCTGCATCTTCGTCTCGCAATCGGGTGAGACCGCGGATACCCTTATGGCGCTCGAATACTGCGAACAACGTGGCGCATCGCTCGTCGGTTTCACGAACACGGTGGGGTCCAGCATTAGCCGCCGGACCCAGTTCGGAGCGCACTTGAACGCCGGTCCAGAAATTGGCGTGGCGAGCACCAAGGCGTACACCAGCCAAATCGTCACCATGGTTCTCGTGGCGCTGATTCTTAGCGACGACACTATTTCTATGATCGAGCGCCGCGCCGAAATCATCAAGGGTCTGGCCGCCCTCTCCGGTCACGTGAGTGAGGCCTTGACTTCCACCGAGGCGACCATCAAGGCGCTCGCGCTCAAGTTGAAGGAAAGCAAAAGCGTCCTCGTTTTGGGCCGCGGATACCAGCTGGCCACGGCGTTCGAGGCGGCCCTCAAAATCAAGGAACTCACCTACGTTCACACCGAGGGCATCAACGCCGGGGAGCTCAAGCACGGCCCCCTCGCACTGATTGATGAGCACATCCCTGTGTTGATCATCTGCACGAAGGACAGCATCGTGGAGCGCGTGAGGGCGTGCGTGCAGCAAATCAAGGCCCGCAACGGGCGTCCCATCGTGGTCTTGTCTCAGGCCGATCCGGAGGTCGAATCGCTCGCGGACGAGGTGATCCGTGTTCCAAGCACGGTGGATTGCTTGCAGTCGGTGGTGAACGCCATCCCGTTGCAATTGTTGGCCTATCATATGGCCGTTGCACGTGGAAATAACGTTGACCGACCTCGCAACCTCGCGAAGAGTGTGACGGTGCAGTAGAAAAAATTGCGTGCAACGACGACGACTCTCGAAAGGAGAGTGGGAGGGAGAAGAAACAGCAATGGGAAAGGGGGGCCGATGCGATAATCCCTTCGGTTCTCCCTGTGCGCGAAACGATTGCTCTCACATGCTGCTCATCCTGACACACGCCACACACCCATTTATTTTTTATCAGCAATTTTTTTTCGAGAGTCGGAGCACGAAGAGTTTTCAAAACTATGTGCCTCATAGGCGTCGCCCACGCGTTGCTCACATATTCTCGCTCAGATTACACACACACACCCTCCTGTGATCACCACACAAACAAACCTTTTGTTGAACTCAAATGCGTTTCGCCACCATCGTTGGATGCGCCGTTCTGTTGTTCGCCGCGGCGTCCGCTGACGCTTCCGCGGTGTCGCAACCCTGTCACATTTGTCGCAAGGTTGTGACGGCCGCGCGCAGCTTGCCCAAGGGCGCTCGGCTGACGGAGACCACGCTCCGTCAACAGGCGTTCAAGGCCTGTGACACGGACGCCGCGCGGAACACGCCGGTCTGTGCCAACGTTGAGCAGTTTTCCTCCGCAGTTGCGAAGCACAATCACGTCAGCTCCGCTGAAACGTGCGCGTTCCTTGGCCAGTGCAGCGTGTCGGAGTTGTCGGCGAAGGATGGCTGTGGCGGCGTCTGCCAAAACGCGGACCAATGCGGACCCGGCTGCTACTGCAACGGTTACGGCATGTGCGACGACAGCTGCTTCCCGGCCTGCCAAGGTGAGAGTCAGTTCTGCCCGCCGGGATGCGGCTGCGGTGACTACGGCTTTTGCGACGCGGGCAGCAAGCAGTAAAAGTCGAACCTCGAACGAACGAAAAGCAGCCGCATGGCGAGAAACGTCAGCAATGGAAACACTATTTGGTTCCCTCTTTCTCCTAGCGTGTGATCATCCGTCGATCTGTGTGCCCCTCCTTCATTCCTCCTCCCAAAGTTGACACACATTCGCTCGCGCCGTCCTCGATGAGGACTGGGAACTCGAACAAAACTGTTGTCATACAAAGCAGTGATCTGAACCAAACTGTTTTTCCTATTTCCAGTACTATTAGTTGTTGCTTACCATTTCAATGCGTTTCAGGACGATTTTCGCCTGTGTCGCTCTCGGCCTTGTTGCTGGGTCCGCGAACGCAACTTCCGCCGTGTCGCAACCGTGCCACGTGTGTCGCAAGGTTGTGACCGCGGCGCGCAGCTTGCCCAAGGGCGGCAAGGCGACGGAGACCACGCTGCGTTTGCAGGCGTTCAAGGCCTGTGACACGGACGCCGCGCGGAACACGCCGGTATGTGCCAACGTGGAGCAGCTCGCGTCGGCAGTTGTGAAGCACAATCACGTCAGCTCCGCTGAAACGTGCGCGTTCCTTGGCCAGTGCACCGTGTCGGAGTTGTCGGCGAAGGATGGCTGTGGCGGCGTCTGCCAAAACGCGGACCAATGCGGACCCGGCTGCTACTGCAACGGTTACGGCATGTGCGACGACAGCTGCTTCCCGGCCTGCCAAGGTGAGAGTCAGTTCTGCCCGCCGGGATGCGGCTGCGGTGACTACGGCTTTTGCGACGCGGGCAGCAAGAAGCAGTAGGCCGGGCCGTACCCACCGCAACCATCGGATCGAACGTCGACGAACGATAAAACTGCGAGTGGCAAATTTGACCTTTTCCCCATCCGCACGGTGGCGCTATGTATGGTACGGTCGCTGGCTGTGGGGATAGTGGCATCCTTCTTCGCCGTGCGGATTGAATCCTCTCTCTCCACCCTAGAGCAACCAGTGCAGTGTCGCCAGATTACCCCGGGCCCCATCCCCTGTCGCTTTTTTACGCCCGTATTAGCAAAAGATGGCCGTGCCCCCTGCCATGGTGGTGAACTTCAGCTTCAATCCGCCCGTGATTTCCATCGCCGGTCCGATCAAGGAAAGCACCATCGCCAAGCTCAACGACTTACTTCCTCACCTGACGAGCAATAGTGTCCGTGGTCGGCGCGCTCCCCCATCCTTTGTCGTGAACGAGGCGCCCACAAAGCACTACATCCTCGACATGCCAACGCTCGTGGCCAACGAGGAGTCCCAGATGGCGATCATGCTAGCCGTACTCGACTGCATCGAGGACGAGGGGTGCTGGACCATGAGGGATTGCCACGCGACGCTGTACGACTACATCGAGCACCACACACTATTCTTCACCATGAAATCCCGCATCTGAAAGAGAAAGCAAACAGCCGGAAGTGGGATGCTGTCGGCGGCGGCGGCCGCGTGTGTTTTGGGCGGCGCTTTTTTTTTCAACGATCGTAAAGCAGCCCTTGCGCTCCGCGCGTCGTCCGGTGGGAATACTGCAGCATCGTCATCGTCATCAGTTCTCTCCATTTCTCTCTCTCAAAAACTGTAGAACCCTTTCGCTCCGACACGCGTTCACGTGTCAAACCAGTCATGTCACGTTCTCTCTCCCTCTCTCATCCCAGACCAATCGTGTAACCTGAGAGGGAAGGAAAAGGCTGAATCAAGGACTTGACTTCACATTCGATGAGTGAGTGATTCTTCCAAAGTAAATTTTAGTTGCGGAAAGTTTTTCGGCAGTAGCTGTAAAAGAGAAAAGAGACATTATTTTGAAAAAAATCTGCGTGGCGTCAATCATTGTCGCTGACGCGTCGTCCTCACGACGCCGCCTGCTTATCCCGACTCCTCGGTTCTCAGATGTCGCGCCGAATGCTCACTGTAACCCGACCGACGGCCGATGGCAGTCCGTCCACATCGGTCGTCACCGATCTCGCCACGGACGGGGCCGGACGCTTCGTCGCGCTCGCGGATGAATCGGGTGTGATCACCGTGATGGATGCAGATGCGGGCGAACATCACGTTCGCTTCCACGCCGGGGGCGGGGGCAATGGGTCGGTCGTCGCCGTGTCACGCGTGGCGTGGGCTGACGCTCGGTTCGGGGAATTGTTAGCAACCGCCGCAGACGACGGATGCGTTTCGGTTTGGAAGATCGTCGCCCCGGTCAATAGCACGAAAAATAATGCGTCGAGAGAACCTGCAGCTCAACGCCTCTTTAGCGCCTTGCTCCCGCAGCCGGTGACAGCGATCGACTGGGCCCCCCCAGAGTTCGGTCTCATGCTGGCATCCGCGTGCTCTGACGGACGTGTTTACTTCGTGAGTTCGCCTGACACGGATGGTGCGTGGCAGCGCCAATCGCTCGACGCGCACACCGCCCCGCTTGGCAACGGCTGCCACGCCGTATCGTGGTTCCCGTTCCTGGCCCCGTCGTCGCTTGTCAACATGCCACTCGCATCCGGAACACAGCAGGCCGCGTTGTCGATTCCACCGCCGAGGCTCGTGACGTCGGGTTTGGACCGGATGGTGCGTGTCTGGAGGTTCGCCCCGCAAGACAGGTTGTGGGTGCTGGATTCGGAGCTCACGGAGTTGTCGGTCATGAGTCAGGCGTACATCCGTGATGTCCGAGCGGCCCCGCATCACGGCTTGCCGTTCGGATACATCGCCGCCGGCACCGAGGACGGCCTCGTGGGTGTCTGGCGGCAGGACGGATTAGATGGCAAGTGGCTGTTCGCGCAGCTGCCCCCTCTCTCCGCCCCCGTGTGTCGGCTCTCCTGGTCCTCGTGCGGCACGTTTCTCTGCGTGAACGACGCGCACAGCAACGCCACGCTTTGGATGGAGGACCGCCTGGCGGAGTGGCGGCTGTGCCACAACGGCATTCGGTGACAACAACGCAGAGGCAATAAATGTTTCGTTGTTGCGCTCTCTCGGGCCGTTGTATGAACGGGGGGGGGGGAAGGGGGGGAAACGGAGCAGCGACGCGGCCGTTCGTCACCTTGAAGTGGTTTTTTTTTATCAACACACACGTGCCGGTCCTTTATAACCGGTTTAACACTCCGATGCGACACGCAAAACCTGCACTCCCGTTGGACATGCGTTTGTCAGACATCCTCTGCCACTCACGGACACGCCAAACACACTTGCTCTCTCGTTATCTCTCTCTCTCTCTCTCTCTCTCTCTCTCTCTCTCTCGCTCTCTCTGTCTCCCTTTGGCTCTCTCGTTCTCAGTCGCCACGACGTGACCGGATGACCGCAGCTGAATCACTGGCCGTGCTTGAGGACGCCGAGTTGACCACCGTGGGCGACCTGTTCCTCTACGACTGTGTCAAGTTGACGGCCTTGGACCTGACGCCCCTCTCGCACGTAACCGCCGTGGGCGACTGGTTCCTTCGCGACTGCCCCAGGTTGACCCCCTTGCGCACGTAACCATTGTGGGTGCCTATTTCCTGTACGGCTGCACACGATTGAGGTTGGATTTGAGCCCCCTCGCGCATCTCACCAGCGTGGGCGACTCGTTCCTCAGAGATTGCGGGCGATTGACAACGTTCGACTTGAGCCCCCTCGCGCATTTGACCCGCCTGGGCGACTTTTTTCTTCGCGGCTGCCGCGGATTGACAGCGTTGGACCTGGCCCCCCTCACGCGTCTCACCAGCGTGGGTGACTCGTTCCTCCAAGAACCGGAGAAGCGGAGGCTGATGCACCTGGACATCGCCAACCGCAGCGCACGGCGCTGAAGGC
>ERZ1292630.1505-Hain-H41-02um-R3-1505-length-22918-cov-6_pt1 | contig 22918 bp, 2 predicted proteins | sample MGYA00564408_ERZ1292630 | MGnify/ENA primary metagenome ERZ1292630 (study PRJEB36523, sample SAMEA6512641) | groundwater metagenome | collected 2019-01-08 | study: AquaDiva: Metagenomics assemblies of 32 groundwater samples
TGCGCATGCCTCTCCTGAAACTCAGTCAGGGGTGTCACAAACGGGGTTCGGCGCCCTACAGGGCCTGTGCGGAAGGGCGTCCTACTGGAGGCAATTTCCGCTCCCTCTGTTGACCCATCTCAACACTCTCAGAAAGCTTGGACCTGCCTGGGGGTCCAGCTCGCTGACGATGATGACCGAATCTGGAGTGACCATGAGCAGCATCGGCGAAGCCGATGGTTCCTTGATACTGGTAGAAGCGGAAGCTGCCCGGGGACGGCCAAGCGGGGCCACCCTCACGTCTGAGTCCACATCTCGAGACCCCTTCGCGGGGGGGCATCTGGCCGCACCGTCGACCGAGCCACCTGCAGGTGGTGGCGACGTTGAAGAACCATTGCGTGTGCGACGATCGTGCGGACGAGCAGAGTCGGATCCGCCCGCAAATTTCCGTCAGGCAACTGGTGGTGTCTTTTCTTCGACAATGTCTCCATCCTCGCCGCTCGCCATCGAGCTGCTATCGCCGCAGCGCACGAAGCAGCTGGAGGCGCACAGCCGGCGCGCACTGACCTTCGGCAACCGTTGGATGCCCTTCGTTGGCGACCCGCATCACCACAACTGCAGCTGCGAATGGACGTATAGTCTGACGTTTTTGCTGGTGTTTTTCTACATTGGTTCAACGAGCACCGTTGTGGACACGAACTCCTGGGAGGTGTACATCCCGTTGGTTTACATCTTGGTCCTCATCGCGACGTTCCCAGGGTGTCACGTCGTTTGGCTGTTCCTCGGCGCGATGGCGGTGTTGGGAGCCAACGCGGCATTCTGTTACTTTCTTCATCGAATGGTTTCCAAATGGATCGGCGAAGGGCCACCTCGTGACCAAACGTCCATCGCGCTCACCGTGATGATGTGGGTGTGTATTGGCATCGCCATTCTGCACGCGGTCCTCTTCATGCGCATGTTGGAACGACGTCTTTGGAAGCCGCGGATCAACGGTGTGCTTGGCGAAGGAAAGGCGCTCGCGACCTATTTGTTCGTCCGTGCAGCCATCAATTGGCGCCCTCCCGTGACGCCGTTCTCGGAATGGAAGGCCGCGCAAGCTGCCGCTCACTCTCCACACTGCAACGAGCCTGGCGGGTGCCGGTCTGCCGTGGACTCCGTGGTTGAACTGCCTGGTGTCAGCATTGCAAAACCGCCAAATTTTGTAGTCCCGTTGCCGGCATTTCGGCCATCGCCATCGCACGACCGAATCCCAATGAAAATACGTGTGTCGGCCACGATGTCGGTGCCGATCATCGCAGCCGGGTGTCTCGTCGCGGTGTACCTCGACACGTTGCTGAGTAATAGGATCGAATTGTTCTCTGCGTCGTTGTGGGCGGCTTTTGGAGTGTCCACGTTTTACCTACTCGCGATGCTGTGCATTCAAGCTTCAACATCCAAAGAGGTGATGACGGAGCTGCGGCAAGGTAAACGCCGACGGGAGTGCAACAAGGCAACGTTCTCGTCCGCGGAACAATTCATTGGGATGCAGGCGCTTCTCAATATGATTGCATTTGTCATCGTGTTCATCGTGGCCTTCGTTGTCATTTTCTTCGTTTCGGGTACCTTCTTGTCGAGCTGGAACGCTTTCGTCAACTTTTTAAAGGGTGATGTGTTTTACTATCTGCTTGTCACATCATCGCCGCTTCTAATTGTGCAGAAAGTGTTGAACGTTTCCATATTCGGCCGGATTCTATGCAACCGTCAAGATATACGGTTTTGTGCCGCTGCTGCCGCATTTAGTCAGTTTGGCGCGTATCTCTCGTTGATTGTCGGGATATTGGAGGTTTTGCGTCGGTTGGTCCACGGGATTGGCTCCTTGATCGTGTCTCTTCCGATGCTTTACTACACGACGACGCCGAACAACCTGCCCATGCTCAGTGATCCGGCGCACGCGGCGTTTTGGTCTGTTCACTGCTTGGATCACATTCACAACAACCCCTACATGCTCGTCGCCTCCGCGATCTTCTTAGCCGAGAACGAGGTGCGTGTGCTCCAGGCGGCCGCGGTCCTTCCTTCCGTGGTGCCAGCCGGTTCCAGCATCTTAGCCCAACGGCCATCTAACGCGTATGGCGCGACCGCCTGCTACGATGAGTCACGAACGCGCCGGGACGAACACAACGCCGATGACGACGACGATAGCGTGGGTGGTGAGTCCTCGATGACGCGCCGCCTGCCGTTGACACGTTGCGGAGAGGACATCTTGCTTCCCAACGTTCGCCATCTCATGCGGCTGCATATCGTCAACTTGCACTTTCTTGCCACTCGGAAGCGACACGCGACACCGTTTGAATTACAGCTGGCGCTGGAACATCCTGACGAAGCGGTCGCCGCGATGGACATGCGATTTATCTCCCGGTTTCTACAGGGACAAAGGGATGGAAATAGCCGCGTTAAGTTTCGGTGGATTCTCTGGGGATGGTTGCTCAAAGTGCCGTGGCTTCGGAATCACCGCAAGCAGCGTCTGTGGGAAAACACATTTGCACAACCGCTGTGAAAGTACAACCGCTATGGACGTGCGCCTCTTCTCCCTGTTTCTTCATAGCCGCATTAAGTTTCGATTGATTCTCTGGGCATGGTCCCACGCGCAATGCACGACAAATTCAACACACAAAGTGAAATTTTCGATTTGTCTTGTCAAGGCCCCACACACAACACTGACTGGTTCCCTCACCTCGTACGATCTTCCCCCCTGAGTGATGGCCGAACGGGAACGCAACGGTTTCCGCAACACTGCAAATCAAATTGCGATTCCCCGCGCTGGTCGTCGCACCTCTTTTTTTGCATTGGTCTATGATGAACCTTTTTATTTGTCCGCCTGTGGTGTCCACAGTGGATCTCCTCTCTTGTGGTTATACCTCCTTGATTGAGATTGAAACGTTGTTTTGTGGATCGTTTTATTGACGAAATGGGAACTGTTTTCGCGTCGCTTCGGTTCCGTTGCGACGCCAGCGGCTCACCACTGGCGCCGCAAGCGACGGGAGTACATGCCGCGGCGAGCGCCTCCAAGCACCACACGGTGACGTTGGTACCCCCAACGACCGCTGAGACGACCGCGAAAACGTCAACCTCCCAGGTCGCGTCGCTTTCGGCGGCGGCGCCGCCGCCGAAGTGGAGCGTGCCGCTGAACCCAGAAAACGTCACCGCGTTGTACCGCCTGTACCTCGCCATCGTCGGGGAGCGTGTGCGGCTGATGCAACACCAGCAGCGACGCAATAGCAGTCGGCTGGGAGACGATCAGGGCGGTGGCGGCGGTGCGGAACGAATGACGGACGGAGCCGTCGGCGGCGGCGGCGGGTCGTCATCCGACGCGTTCGACGCCGATGGGGAAAAGTCGCGACCTCCAGCCGATGAGGGCAACGGCGCCACCACCGGACCTTCCTCGTCCACTTCGTTCGTGCCGTTCGTGGAGCATCTCGAGAAGTTCTTCTCCGCCGAGTTCCGCGACGCCCCGCTTCGTTTTCCATCCTTGCTCACTTTGCCCAATATCATCGGCAGTCAGATCGCTGGAGTCGAGGGGAGACCTCCCAACCTTATCGATCCGCCCCCTGCGTCGTCTACGCTCGCGATGGAAGAGCCGTCGACGCAGGCGAGCGCTGCCGTTCCGCTGTCTCCGGGGCTCACGGTCGCGTCTTCGCCAGAGGCTGCCGTTGATCATGTGTTCACGTTGCTTTCGGATTGCTTGCCATCGAATCGTCGGACCCAGGCGCAGGTCAACGCGGAATACCCACTGAGCGCGGTGCTGGTCATGGCCAGCGGCCCTCGTGGTGAACCGCCTGTCCCCACAAACGCTACGCCGCCATTGCCATCCGGACGTTCTCCGTCGACGATGAGCAACGGTGCCGCAGTCACCCTAGGGGTGTCGAGTCCTCATCAAGACGGGGCCCCTTCGCTGCTCGCGACGACGTCAGAGGATGCCTCCCTCCGAGAGGAGGGCAACGACGACGACGACGAACACCAGCACCCCGCAGTCAAGGCAGCAACCGCCGTCGGGTCACCCGAGTCGACTGGCGCGATTTCGACGACTCTCGACGCCGCCGCCACCACAGGCAACAACATGGCGTCGAAAGCGTCGGTGGTCAGACACTTGGCATCCACGTCGGCGCAAACGCCCCTGCCCGCGACGTTTTTCTACACCTTTCGATTCGACGAAGATTTCAACGCCCTTTATCACCGCGCGACGGACGCCGCGGACAGCCGCAAGCGACGGGAGCTCGCGGTGCAGCGGCACGCCACGCAAATGGCCAATCAGCACGCATATCAAACCGCAGTTCAGTCACGGGCGGCGTCGCGCCGCGGCTCGTTGGAGGGAGGTAATCTCACGGAAGCGTCGTTGGTCGCCTTTCGGCAGCAGCAACTCCTTGGCGACGGCGGCGGTCCACGGGGGACCAGCATTAGTGCCTCCCCGGCGCGGGGTGACCTGGCTGTGGGGGCGACCATCGCAGCCACGGGCACCACCACCACCACCACCGTCGGCGCGGCACCAGCGATGTTTTCCGCCCCCGATGAGTACGACTACTCCTTGTGGGAGCGCCGACGCGACGGCAACTTCCACGTCGCCGCTTGGTCCATGGAGCGCGTGATGCAGCACTTCGCGCTGGTCGCCGTGTTCGTGCCATCCTCCGCCACTACTGGCGGCTCTGGTGGGTTCCCCTTTGACGCGTCGTCGTCGGCCGTTCGTGGCAGAAGCACCAGCAGCGGCAGCGGGGTAGATCTAGATGATGCCATCCGCCAAAGCAGCCACAGCAATGCTGTCAGCGCCACCTCCGCTTCCACCATGCGGGGAGGTGTCGTTAAGCCACGTCGCTTCGTCTTCTGGGATGGTCTTGGGATGCGGATGGACGACGGTGGGGATGACACGCCGCAATCGCCACCCGGCAGTCCCAGAGCTAAGCATCGCGGCGCGGGCACGAGGAGCTACGGTGGTGAGAATAACCCGCAAGATTTACTGCTAGCCACATCGTCGGCCAACGCGCTGAGCGTGCGGGACCGTACGGCGATCCAAGCGGTTCACCGATACGGTTTGCTCCGCGCCTACGATGCGGGGTACCTTGGCGAGGCATGTTTCGCGACCTGGGAAAACGATGCGCTTCGAGTCGGACGTATCGACGCCGACGTCGAGCGTCCTGGAAAGACCGCGGCAAAAGCGGCTTCCGAGCTGCAGCTCGTCATCGTGCAGGAAATCAAGTCGATCCTCGATGGCATGCTGCAAAGCTTTCCGGAACAAACGGAAGGAGGTGCCCCGGGCCCGATGAAGGGCGCGCCCGGTCAGTCAAGCCTCTCCTGGACGGGGCACCACACTGGGGCCTCAGCCCATTTGGAAGGCTGCTTTCGGCGATTGTGGCTGGGCCCAATCATGTCGGCGGCTCTGGAGGCTGCTGAAATGCCGCCAACTGGCACGACCAAACAGGCTGCCCTGCTAGTCGCACCTCCACCGCCGCCCTTGGCCTCGTCACCTCCCCCACCACCTCTAACTCTGACCTCAACGGACGGCACCGACGCGCCGGTGGGTCTTCCGCGAAGCGGAGCCGCCACTGCTGCCCATTCGACAACACCCACTTCACTGATGGCACCCTTGCCCGCTCCCACGCAGCGCCTCGGCTTGCTCAGCAACTTGGCGCGGCTGATCGCGTTGAGTACCACGGTCGCGCAGTTTCAGCAGCAGCAGCAACAACAACAACAGTCAATGCCGAACTCACGACAGCCATCAACCTCCACGCCGGTGCTCAGGGGAGCGGCCGCGTCCCCATCAACGGCCGCATCGCAGGGGCCCGCGGATGCTACCGCCCCGCATTCAACGCCGCTGTTCGACACTGCTGCTACCGTGGGATTGGGGGAGGCTCCGCCCCAGCCGCGGCGGTCGCACACCCCGGTCACCATCGTCGTGCCCTCATTGGACGCTCACGCTCTCGTCCAGTCGACACTCTCGGGTTCTCAAGGCGACTATCCGACTATTACTAAGCGGGACGCAGCGGGGAGTGGGGGAGCCTTTCTAGCTAGAGAGGCAGCACTCTCGGTTCTTATTGCATCTCCGGATGCCTCACTCAGCATGGGCACTTCATCGCAGTTCCCGGTAGGCCTGAGCAACTCTGGGCCACTTGCCGTTGGCGAAACAGTGCCTCGCCTATCGTACGTCGGCTCGCCGCCCACTTCAGCACGGCCCACGTCGGCGAATGCGCTACCGTGGCCGAATGGCACGACGGCGATTGTTGCCAAAGGCACTTCGCCACAGCTCCCCACTCAAGACTACCTGACGGCCGATGTTGACGGGCTCACGGACCCCCGCTGGAATGGATACGAGCCGCTTGACATCGTCGAGTGCATTAAGGACACCGTCATCGCGCTGCTGCCTCGCGAAAAGAAGTCGCGCCCGACGGCGGGACTCATGATCGCTTCGTCCCCTTCGTCGCCGCAGCAGCCTCTTGCCTCGGCGAAGGACGCCGTCGCGTGGCTATTAGATCGTGGGAGTGCATCCTCCAGCGGCGACGATGACGACGAGGCCACTGGGGAGGCCGCAGCGGCGCCGACTCTCCCACCATCACGAGAGGGGGGCAGAGTCTCCGGTAACGCATCGCCAGTTGGGTTTCTCAAGCGGCGAGGCGGCCATAAGAGCCTCCTTGGGAACGCGGACTCTCCCCATCTGGATGCGGCAGGCTTCGCGGATTCTCCGGATGCTCACCACTTTCAATTTGAAGCTGCCAAGAGGGACAACGCCAGTGCGTTATTTTTAGACTCCATTCCGCACGTTCCGGTCTCCACGATTCACACACAGGGTAGTCCGACGCACGCGGATGATGCGTGGTCCAGCGCGTCGTCACCGCTTGCCGCGTCATCAGCCTTGCGGCCAGGAGCCGCTGCGTTGGCGCGTCCCGATTCGCACAGCTCCAACAGTGCCGCGCTCATTTCTGGCATCACGGAATCCCCGAGCCCCGGACCACGCGGTAGCGAGTCGAAGTCAGTGCCGCGGCCCACCGGATCGGGGGGTTACCACGTGGTCAAGCGGCGCAACAAGACCACGGAACAGCGACTGGCGGAGCGGCGACGGCGCCGGTTGCCGAAATATGACGTTCCCGTCGACTTCGAAGAAGTGGAGCTTTTGGATCACGACACCGGGGAGGTGAAGGTTGCCATGGTGCTCAGCGCGTCGTTCCGTGGAACGGGAAGCCGTAGCCATAGTGACGCCGATTTACCATCCTTCCTTCGCAGCGAAGAAGACGAAGAAGACCAAAGGAGAGAGGCTCATGGCTCATTGAGCGCTAGCCGCCGAGCCCCCCGCCATGCGGATGGTGGACTCTTTGATCTGGCGTTGGGTCAACACGTGGAAGAAGACTTCGCAAAAGAGAAGGAGCCATCGGGGACATCCGGTCCCCTTCATCGCCAGCACGGAGACGGGGAAGGAGGAGGCAGTAGTAGGTCGGGGCGGCAAGAATCGGAGCGAGGCGTCGTGATGCTCATGTCCCGGAGCGGTAACGTTTACTCTGCCGAGGTTGAAAGTGCGGTTCGTCGCGTTGTCGCGAGTCCGCCGCATGGCGCTCTTCATGACCTGCAGACGACGACGACGACCACCGCCATGATGCCCTCATCGATCTCGGGGGGAAGCATCAGCGTGTCGACGCATCCACCGCTGCCAAACTTTGCCGCCACGTTGCAACCGGCAGCCGTGAAACCCACGACGATGGCGGCCACCACGAGCCAACACGGTGTGGACAAGGTGGTTGCCGTTTCTCAGCAAACGGGCCAAAAGGCCGCCAGCGTCGATGATGCCGTGCGTCGCCGTGGCAGCGTCGACTTAGGCGGCGGACGGCAAGTGAGCCTGGCCGACAGCGATGATGAGGACTTCTTCCACGACAGCGCCGTGCTGATGGGGAGCGTAGCGACACAGGACGACGCGACCGAAACGACCGTCGCCAGAGCGACGGCCATTGGTGGTCATCCCGGCGGGGCAATCGGAGCCAACCTCATGGCCGGGTCGCCGCCGAACGACCCACGGAGTAGTGAGGGCGCCGCCGATCCGCTGGTCTCCTCTCCGTCCAAAGCTCCCACACAACGGTTCTCGTTGCAGAGTCCACGAGCACGTGCGGACACGAAGAAGCCAGGATTCCTGGCGTCAAGGCTCGTGAGCTTCGTTGCAAGTCCAGATAACAGCGTGAGGCTTGACCAATCCACGGAGCTGGTCGCCGGCGATGGTGAGTGCCACGGGATCAACGACGACATTGGTGTGTCTAAGCAGAACCGACCCCGCTCGCACAACATGCTGCCGGCAGCGGCAATCGGCGACGGTTCCGTCGTCGGGCTGACGCGTGCCAGCACAGGAGCAGCAGGCAGCCCTTCAGTTCAGCAACTGGTGCGAAAAGTAGTGTCGGTTTCACGCATTTCATCCGCGTTCCGACGAGGAACCCACGCAGACACACTAGCGCAATCAAATCAGCTTTTTCCGGCATCGGAATGTTCTGGCTTATCGCGCCGACCTTTGCTGAACCTGCCCGACTACGATCACCAAACCCAACTGGGTTCCGACTTGCTACAGCTCGGCATCAGCTTGACCATCGAGGTGCCTCAAGTAGTCACTGTCGCTCCGCCAAACGCATTCTCGGCAGCAGGACGGGGTGCCCGCCGCTCGTCGCTGACGCCCGGAATTAATTCTGATTTATTGTTGCCGAGTCAAGGTGATTCGCCTCAGTCGGTTTCCCCCGCGGCGTCTCCGGAGGGCTTCCTGCATCTCACCCTCGGAAATGCCGGTGGCGGCAAAGCAGGCCTTCGTGGATGTCGAGGAGGGCATACGATCACGGTGCCAGTGTCTTTCGATGAACGCCTCTTACTGTTCGTTCTTTTCGGCATACGCCATATTGAGATGACCTGGTTGCGGTCGCTTGCGACGACGGCGAACGCTGCCGCCGGTGCGGCACCCAAGTACGAAATCCGACGAGCTGCGCCGAATGGTACATTCAGTGAAATGGTTCCACTTCCACCTTCGTCGTCGTCCCCACCGTCGTTGACGTTGCGACCCCATCAACGGGTTCGGTCGTCGCTGCGAGAAGGAGGTGGTGACGTCGCGGCTGCCGATGCTGCGTTCGATGGAGCGCTCACACCAAGCATGCCGTTGCGCTCGACGCTTGGCAGCGGCGCGGCATCTTCGTCGGCTCTTTCATGGGTGCAGGAAGTGGCGCACGCGAGGTGGCAGCTGGGTCCGTGGATCCAACGGTTGTCGGCGCAGGTTCAACAAAGCACCTCGCAGTTGATCCACGCCGAATCCTATGATGCGTGCTTCGCATTGCCGGTGCGAATTCAGTACATGTGGCTTGTTCAGGATGCCGCCCGGTCATCTCGCGCGTCGTTTCGCCGGAAACAGCACGGCGATGGATCGGGGGATGGAATGCAACCGGTCGCCGAAATCGTGGTGGACATTGTTGACTTTGTGCATCCTGCGGTTGGCCATATCGTCTCCGCACTTTGCCCATCCGCTGCGTCGGCATGCACCACGTGGGATCAACTTTCCAGTCCAGACTTCGACGAATGGCACGTCGGCAGCCGTCTTGTGCTCCGCTCAGGTTTGCCAAATGATCAGTCAGGTAGTCGCGATCTAGCGCGTCCTTTATTTCGTACTCGATGTCGCCTTCAAGTCGTGGCCGCCGCGCGTGATGGATGCGGCATGGAGGGGGACGGTTCGTCGTCGTCGCATGATGCGGGGAGCGGCACAGCTCACTCTTACCAATTTGAGTTACTGGGACTGTGTCATCCAGCCAGCCAATATTGCACCCATGTGGCCAGTTTTTTTCGAGAAGGAGGCACCGAATCGACCAGCACTGGATTCGCCCCAGGAAGCACCGGCCATCCATGGACGGTATTAGCCCGATACCGTACGTTGCAAGAGGCCTTATGTGACTTCGTCATTCTCCCTCCCGTCACGATGCTAACGAACCTGGCGGGTGGTTTCTCGACAGGTCCCTTGGAAGGTGGTGACGCCGCCAGTGGCCTGTCCTATCCGCGAAGGGTCGCGCGCATCCTACCACGCATGCCGCCGGGGGACATGAGGACCTTCCCGCCGACGATGCTAAACCCTATCGTGTGGATTCCACCACCCCTACAGGAAGCCGCCGTCGTGTCGCCGCTGCGTCGTCAGGTAACCGTGACCGACGCACGCGACGTGGTGGTCGTGCAAATGCCGTCGCCCGTTATGATTTTACCGTCGCTGCAAATAAGTGGTCATGGTGGAAGGGGTGTTGAAAGCGCCTCGCCGGGTGTCGCACCGCCGCGACCGATGGCTCCGGCTCCTCCGCCTCACGTCCAAAGGAGTCGCGTCGGACACTCCTCGTCGTCGTGCAATGACGCCAGCTGGAAAAGTCCGCGAAGAATTGGCCATCCTGTTCCGAGCCGCGGCAGCTCTGGAGGGCGTGCCGGGTCGCATTCGAGCACCACCGTGCATTCGCCCGCGCCCAGCACTGCGGCGGCTGTTTTCGCGGTGGACGACGATCGCGACATTCGGCCATTGCGGGCCATGGCGGGCGCCTTGCTGCTGGCATCGTCACGGCCGCTCATCGACAAGCGGCCGTCCCCCCTTCCCGCCACTTCGGTTGTGGATACCGTCGGCGATGTCTCTCGGCATCCCCCGAGCGATCAGACCGTCGCATCCCGTCCTGTCATCCGCGCCGTGGTGCACGTCGCGAGATTGCGGTACGCGGGGGGTTGGCCGTCAAACGTCGCGATGCATTCGCTGGCGTCGCTGTTGCGATTGTCGACGCAACAAGACGATCCCGCTGATGCTGGCGCCGCCAAATCGCACGCCATGGGTAGGAACAGTAAATCGAATAAATTGAATCCATCCGCCTCCGTTGCCATGTTGGTTCAATCTTCGTCCACTTTGCCGACGTCCAAAGCGCGACGACAAAACAGTCAAAACGGCAAACCCATCACCGGCGGTTCTCCCGGGGTGGGGCGGCTCACGCGGGCTGCCATCGCTGCGAGCACGCTTCCTTCCACGGTCGACGCCGAAGTTGACTTGGACGGTGACGATGCGATGCTATCGGGCGCCGCCGACGTGGATGCCGCGGCCCAATTGGCTTCTGATCCCGACGAATCATTACGGCGTCAATTTCAGGCATGGGACACCGGTCGTCAGACATTTGCGCTGCTGCTGCTGGGCGCCACTATGTCGAGCCGTGGCGTCAAGCGGCTCTTGGGAGCGCGTCCACATGCAACGATATCGGATGCGACAGTGGCGTCTCTCGTCCATCCACGGGCGACTGGACCTCATCACCTGGGGGGAGCCGCTGGCCCCTCTGCATCGCCGGACGGCAGCCTTGGTGTTTCGTCGATGCAACTAGAAGGCGTCCCATGGGCGAGCTCGCCGCGCCCGCAGAGCGATGGGCCGCGCGGGGGCGTCGCCGCGCGTTCACTGTCTGTGTTTCCTTCAAGTCCTGCCATCACCGCGCGAGGCGTCGCGGTGTTTTCACCTTTGCGGCGCTCGCACTTGAGCCTGCCGTCGCGTGGCCAGTCGGACGACTTCGCCGCCCATCACGCCGCCGCCGAGGAGGACGATGACGATGCGTGGCTGCTCGACGCCCTTCGAGCGCGGTGGTGGTTGCTGCCATCGCCGACACCTGTCGCAGGGGTCCTCACCAGTGCCGATGGCGACGTCACGGCGAATCCCAAGTCGTCATTACCGCGACCCGCTGTGAGTGGCAAAGGAGCCACGACCGGTGCGACGGGGGTCCTGGCAGACGAGCGCCTCGAGATCTTCCGTTGGCCCTCTCGCCGGCTGGTCGCGGAGGATCGGCGACGAGGTCACCATGTCCATCCTCCCATCGCAGCAAGTCCCAGTGGTCCGACGTCATCGTTGTGGGACGTCATTGGCGCATCGTCGTTGCTACTTCATGGATGCGACGACAATGCGCTCGTCGCTGTCGACGCGGCGTCCGCCGCAGCATCGCTTGTTCACTCTCATGGGAATTTCTCTCGAATCGACGCGTCCTATCTGTTGCAACTTGCTGCTCCCCCGTTACGCTCACGGGAACGCCATCGCGCGGAAGGCACCACGACGGAGGAACCCACAGTCCTTGACGATGCTAGTGTGGCATGTGTCTCGTGCACGCGCCAGCCGCCATCACCGGAGGGGGAGGGGGATCCAGCCTGGGAAGTTGCGGCTCAGCGAGTGTCGTTGACTTTGAGTCGCTGCCTACGAGTCGCCCAGTTGTGGTGGTCGCTTGGATCCACATTCGCCCCTGCGCCTCGGGCCACTGCGATCGGCGGGCTGGGTGCGGCTTCTCCCACTCCGTCCTCGATGACGACCGCCAAGCTCGAACCATCGTCGGCAACGACAGCCCCCTCCTCGCCCACTCAGCAAGTCGCCAGCACCGCACTTCTGGTGGAGCACGAAGCGACAACCTTGTGGCTGTCAGAATGTTTGGCTCCGTGTTTCGGGCGTACCGCGTTGTGCTGCACTCTCACGATGATGAGCTCCACGACGAATAAAACCTCCTCAGCGTCAGCACCGCCGTTTTCTTTGTCTACACTGAAGCGTCCTGCATCAACGACCAGCGGCTGCACAACGAACCACAAACCACCGACGTCGACGACGACGACCGCGGGGGCCGACCGCCATGCCATCGAAGGCGGCGTCGCGGCAGCGTCGCCGCAACGCTCAGGGCACTCTCACGGCAAGGGAGATGCCGCCGCCCCATCGCCATTGTCCTTGTCCGATGAGAGTGTCGATGCGATGGGAACCGTCTCGAAGTCGAACCCGTCCTCGTCGCGTGAGTGCGATACAGCGCCGCCGGTCGCACCGCAACCACCAGCGGGCACTACGGGAGAACCTCAGCAGCAGCAGCAGCACAGCACCGATGACGCTACGAGTGAATTTCTTCAGATCCTGCAACTCGAGTTCGACGTCTTGTGCAAGGACGAAGGGGACCTCGTGGGTGATGACGTGATCACGCCCACAATGGTCGCGGGGCTGGAGTGCGGCGGGATGGCCCGAACCAAATATGCGCTCCATTTACTCTCAGCGCTGCGATGGGATCGCAAGGCTCAACGATGGTGCGACTGGGTGGGATTTGAGGCGGCGTCCAATGCGTCCGCCAGGCTGCATGGTGAGTCGTCCTTGTCCGGCGGAGGGGATGGACAGATGACGCCCTTGTCCTTGTCGGCGCTGATGAACGAGAAGCTGCCACAAATGAGAAGGCAGCGGCACGCGGAAGTTCAAAAAGTGGCCTTGGTCGTTCGATGCTGCACGCTACTCGCGATGCATGGTTCCGATGGGGATATTCGTTCGGCGGCCGTTGGCGTGCTGTCGCTCTTGATGGGCCTCTACCGCAGCCGCGTGCGGCGACTGTCATGGTGCGAGGAGGACAACATTGGGATGCCGCACCCAAATTCAACCTTCTCAGAATACGACGAAAAATTATCGCGTCGAGAGCAACGTGTCGTTCCGGTCGTTCACCCGGCGATCGCTGAATTGCAGCAAAAGTTGCTCTCATCTGGGACGCCTGTTTCTGCTATGCAGGTGTTCATGGCGACGACCTCGGCGGCCGTGAGGCACCTTCAAGGCTTTGTGCCAACAGGCCTGGGACAAACGGGCCGTCAGTCTCCGACTCGCGGAACACCGAGTGCGACTGCCGCCGCGCGAGGGGGGGCAACCCGTCCGCCACATGCTCTTCTTCACGAATTTTGCGTCGAGCACGGCCACACACCATTACACATGCTGGCCTTACACGACTGGATCAAGGTACTCCCAGCTGCCGACGCGGCCGCGAGGAAGACCCTGCCCGCTAAAGTGGGTGATCGCCGTGAGACCTATGCCGCCTCGGACGCGGCGGTTTTGAACGCAGCGGAGTTTGCCTTGGCAGCCAACGGTGATCGCTGTGCGGCGGCGGCTCATCGCCTCGCCAGCATATTGGGTTCCGACGGCCCAACAGGCGCCGCAGCGGAGGCAGCCAAGGTCATCATTGGCGAGCTGCCTGCTTATCACGCGGATGCCAATGTGGCTGCGGCGTCGCTTCGCTTTCCATCGTTGCGAGCCGCGAAGACGATGCTGGTTCAAGCCGCCTTGTTTCTCGCGTCGCATCTGACATCGGCACCAGCGGAAGCGCTCGTGTTGTGGTGCATCGCCGAAGGCAGCGCGAAGACGCGCATCCTTGCAAGATGTTTTCAAGCCGAATGCGGCACAACGAACAGCGCCTCGCCGGTGGCGACCCTTGCTGCTGGTGTGCTCGCCGGAGGAGTGTGCGCCCGCGCGATATGCGACGCGTATCCCGAGTGGTACGTAGGCGACCGACGCAACGAGACTGCCGTGAGCTCGCTCACCGCGGGGGGTGCGGTCTCCGATGAAGGTTTCACCACCATCGGCACGCGCGTGCTGCATCGAATTGACCAAATGACCCAACGCGAGGATGGGATGCCGTCGTCGCCTCTTGACATGACACACACCAGCCGTCGTGCGGGTGATGCGCCGCGCATGAACCCGTTTTCGTTCGACTCACCAATCGGGCGCCATGTTGCGAGTCTTGTCGCGTCCGGAGGCGCGGTGGAGAGGGGTATGGACCGCGTGATTGAGAGAAAGGGTGTGTCTAAGGCGCTCAGTTTCTTGGTCAGTGATGCTCCGGATGCACGTGGCGAGCAGTTGCTACTTCCATGCATCGTCGCGATGTTGAAGGCTTGCAGCGGAGAGCTTAAAGTCGCGCATAACCACCGCGACGACGACCATGAGGCGGCCAGTGGACACGGAGTCGAATCAAGCGGCGGGAGTCCTCTTCCAGCTACCGCCGATGCGGACGGGGCTCAGATTGGACGGCGCCGATCGCCGCCGCCAGCCACGTCGGCTCCTCTGCTTTCCCATGATTTCCGGGTTCCGTTGCGCATCAAGTCCACGGATCCCGGAGACGCCGCCCTGCAAAGCGCGGCGCTGCTCATCAAAGCTATGTGTCTTGCCATCGAAAGCCTACTGTCCGAGTGGGATTGCTTGCTGGACGACCTTCGCGTGGATTATCGGCTGGAACACGACGTCGCGATGACCGCATCTCCTCATCGCCGGGCGCCTGCGGAAGCGAAATACGCAAACGGCATCAAGGTGGACGCGTGGATTCGCTCTTCCTGGCGTGAGCGCGCCGTGTCGCGATTAGCCTGTTTGGCACCTCTGCTCGCAATGCTGACGGAGCACGTTCACTCCTACGCGACGGAAGTCCACGTGGCGCTGAAGTTGCACCTCGATCATCGAGAGGCATTTTCCCTGTCATCGTTGAGCCGGGAAGACGGCAATGGCGGCGGTACGCTCCGGCGCAAGCCCGGGCCGTCGCCAACCTCGCCGAAGAGAATCGGCGGCGGTGGACTTGCCCAACCTTCCACGGGATCGTCGATTTCGACCATGCTGGGGGTCGAATTTCCACAGGTCAAAGAGGCCATGCCGTGGACGGCTGGCGTCCTTGGCTCCGTCGCCGCCGCCGCCGTGATGCTCACGCAATGCCGGCAACGCCTGGATGACTGGAAGCGGTGGATGCTGATCCACACGACGGCAACCGGAGCGGATGCGACCAGCGCCGTCGAGAGCAACAACGTCGAACCGAAGGGCAACGTTGACAGCGGCGAGAACGTTGACGCCGCATCGTCGTTAAGCCGAGGAGACGCGGCAATCGTTCCGTCGTCGCATCAAGGTAATTGGTGGTCCATCTGGGGACCCCTTCACATGGGTTTATTCCAAATGGTGCATGACGAAGGCGCGCGGGACTGGGACTCGTTGCTCGTCGCCGTGTTGCCCATGCTGAGATACATCGATGCGGTCGCGGCCACGTGCATGGAAGGCGACCGCTCCGCGTCGACTTTCGGAAGCGACGACGACGACCATCAACTCACGTCTTTCGCAGAGTCGGGACTTTGGTCCGTCGACGTGCCGTCTCCTCAAGGTGACGGTATTGTTCTTGAGGTGCCGGACTTGGCCATCGCTCCGTGGTCTTTGCGGCATGCGTTGCATGAATCGTCCACAGATGGAAGGCGGCCATCTCCCCGGGGAGGAACCTTGCGCCACAGGCAGCACCAACTCCTAGGCAGCCTCGCTGGCGTGGTGGCCACATCCGGCGGCGCCGCCGCGTCGCGATCGGCTTCCGCTCTGATATCGGCCTCGGCCCTGCCGTCCGGCAGCATCCAATCGAAGGCACTGCGCCGCCAGCTCGTTTCATTTTCCGCCGACTGTGCGACGTCGGCGTCGTCGTCACCCCGACCACTCACGGTGCTGTTCGTTCACATTCTGTCTCGAACCGTGGACCTCATCGCCCCCGTGTCCGGCTCGGCGATCCGCCCGTGCGCCCACCTGCCGTGGCAGCCGAGGCCCGTTCCGGTGGTGCCGTTGGAAACGGGAGAAAAAGCTCCTCCTCCTCACCCTACCGCCAGCCGGAATGGAAGTGTTCAAAATGCAGAGAACGAGACCGTCACCCCGCCGCTCGTGACGCCTCGTGCCTCGCCTCCACCAACAAGGAAGGGGGCTGCCGGCAGCGCGTCAACCTCTTCGGCCGCGAATGACGCCGCGCTGCCGCCGCCGTTGGTGCTGCTTGCGCCGTGGTGTGGCGTCACTCAGTCGTCGTCGTGCGAAACCTTCGCGCAGCTGGGTGAGTTGCTCCGTGGCTTTTCGGACACAATGAGTTCTTGGGGTGATCACCATCATGCGGAGGGTGGCGACTCAACACCACCCTCGCGGGCCATCAACCCATCATCGGGTGGTGAGGCAATAGGCGCGGCGGCACGATCTCTGTATGCCGATCAACAGTCGCGGGGCGGCGCTGCAACGAATCGCGAATCTGTGCCTGACTCGCACGTCTTTGCAGTCGCCAGCAGCGGCCCTTACACGTCTCCGATGCCGAACGCGGCGACGGCGGGACACGGACTCGTTGCTAGCCGTCCGGCGCCGCCTCGCTTGCTAAGCGACCGCCGTCAACACGCGAGAGTGGGTGTGATTCCTTCCTTGTTGGAATCGCCGGCGGGCGCCACCTGGTCGCGGTCTGTTCGTGGATTCTGCATTGCGTGGTGTCGGAGCTTGCAAGGCGTCGTCGCTTCCTCAAGAACGCACCACCATCAGAAGGGCGGTCCGGGCCCTCTTCCGAGTCCAACTGGCAATCCTGAGTGGCAGGCGTTGCGAACCTACGTGACGAACTGGACAAGTCTCGTCTCCACACTCGTGGAGGCCTTGCACCGAGTCGGGAAGATTCATGAGACGGCAGGTTTCATCATCACCGAGCAGCAGCAGCAGCACGACAAAAGAGTCGGGGATGGGGGTAGAAGCGTGCGTGGAGCAGGCTCGAATCAGCAACATGTTCAACATGCGCACCATTCGACGCCGCCAGCGCTGGAAGATCCGATCTCAGTGATTGCGATCGAGCTGGAAAAGGTGCGGCACGCGGCCACCGTCGCCGCCACGAACCGACTGGAACCCAGTTCAGCGAAGACAAGGTCGTTCGGTGCCGGTGGCTCTGGGTTGTCGACGGCAGTCGATTTCGGGGCCGCGGTCCACGCCGCTTCGTTTCTCAGCGGCGAGCAACAGATCGCTTTGCGTGACCCATACTTCGTGTCGTTTTGTGAGACCATGTTCACGACTCCGATGGACTTGCTGGCGGGCACCGCCCAAGAACTGACCCAATTGGTTGTCCGTGTGAGCCACGTGGAACGATCGATTCAACGCTGGACAGGCGTCGTCGTCGCCTGTACGCCGCCTCCGCCTACGAAAAGACGTGACAGTGCGTCTGAGGGTGCAGTCGAGCCCCATGACATACAGACTGTACAACCCAACATCGTCACCTCGGCCAGCGAGCACACATCGCCTCGTCCTCCCCTCGCCTCGCTGCCTCAGTTTGCGCAACAGGATCTTGACGACAACGCTTGCGACCTGGGACCCCCCATGCCGTCCTCGTCGCACCTCGAAACGATCACTCGATCGATGCATGTGCCATCCACTCTGAACACGTCGTCAGACGCGTTATCGTCCTTTTTGCTTTCAGTGGACGGTCGGACGGTGGCGGCGGCGGCGCCACATCCGCCAGCGGTCTTTTCGCCTTCAAGGAGCTACCACCGCACGGCGGCGGCGGCAAATGGTAAGCCCCGTGATGCACCGACCCGCAGCTTCTTTCGCCTATCGGTGGAGGATGCGTCGGCCGTCGAGTATGCTCTGACAAGTTTGCGAGACCTGCGGATTCAGTTGGGAAGCGTGGCAAGCCGGATCACCATGTTGCTCGCCACCACGAGCCTCTGTGGTCGTGCTAGAGGGATGTCCTCACGGGTGGCCACGGGAACTAGTCCCTCCAACACACGGCTTTCGTCGTCGACTTTATTGCGAAGCAGCGGTGGCAGTCCCTACTCTGGGACCCCAGGGGAACCTCGGCGACAAGGGGCGCAACATGACGACCACGACGATGGGATGGTTGTTCCCATGGCCCAGCAGCAGCAGCCACCGCGTGGTGGCCAGAGGGTCAACTTGCCGCCGGAACGGCCACTAGGCATGCAACCACCACGTTTGCAAGTGTACGGTTTGATTGGTCTCACTCTTCACGGTGGTTCAGTCGTCCGCAAACTGGCGTCGTCGATGGTCTCGGTATCGCCGCTGCTTGCCAGCAGCGCGACGGTGACAAGGTCATCAGCCACGCAACTGATGGATCGCCGTGCCAGCGGCAGTGCGGTTGCCATGCGTTCGCAAATGCTCCGTCGCCGTCCGTCGCAGCCCATCGATTTAGAGAGCGCGTCGTCACCACCGCACATACCGTACCACCTAAATGCTACGACTTCGTCATGGGCGGCGGTTTGCGGGTTTCTGACGGTCGCGGCATCTTGCGTGTCCGTGGCACTACACGACGACAGTGGCAGGCCGAACGTCCAGGGCCATCTGGTCAACACGACCAGCCCTGGATGTTTGACGACGCCAACGTCGATGATCGAGATGCTCATGAACGAGGCATCGTCACGACTCTGGCATCAACTGTTCGCCGCGGTTTCCGCCGTGACGGTTGCCGGGCGGCACCGAGGTCAGCAGCCGCCACCGCCCATCACCCCACGTTCAGCACCAATATCAAGGCGGGCATCGTCACGTCACGATGCCGAGGAGCCGTGGGGCATTCAGCCGTTGGCGACACCGCGATCGGATCACGATGGTGGGGGGTTGGCAGGGCTCGCGGATTCGATGCGACTGGCTGCCATTATTCAGACCCAGCCACCGTCGCCCACGGTCCAGGTGCCTCCGTCGGCGTCATCATCCGATCATTTTGGGAACCGACGTCCCCCCGTTGAGGGAGGCGGCGGCGAAGACCTCCGCGATCAAGAGGATGACGATGCCAGTCGTTACACCGCCTGCGTGCCAGCGGTTGGGGGCTTGTCGCGCCGGTGCTCAATCGTTTCCGCGGGCCGTCGCAGCTCCACTGGAGCCACGGGCGGAGTGTCAGGGAAAGGAAGATCGGCGGCCGGCGACTTGTCCGCTTCACAGCTTCGCCATCGTTTGCGTGACGCCCTGACAGCCGTCGCGAAAATGTGCTTGCCGTTGGTGACGATCGGCGCAGATAGCCGCGACCGACCTCTGCCGCCTCACCTCGTCTCCGTGATGGAAGCCGTGGTATTGCCGCAGCAGCATCACCGTCACGAACATCCCTCCACCACGACCACTGGGACGTCGCTACCGCTTTCGCAAGGGTCGATGTCGATCCATCACATGCGTTGTGTCAGAGGGAACTCCGATCTCGCGGACACGTCCATTTTCACCCCATCGAGAGCCCGGGGCCGTGCGGGAAGCGTCACCGACGACCTCACGGCTCCACAGCACAAAAGTGTACCTGCCGCAGATGCTGTGGCACAGGATCCTCTTGCCTTCTCCGGTCCCATCGTGGGACCCGCAGCTGCCGCAGCAACCGGACGCCATGGCGATTCGAGCCCGTCTGCCGGCAGCCCACCTCGTCCTCAGCCCAAAGGAGGGGATGACGCTGGTGCCGGCGATATCCTCCGCGCTTGGGTGGCGCGTTTCCCTCCGCCTCGGCAACTTGGCCACGACGTCGCATCATCGGTCGAGGAAGACACCGAGGTGGCTGTCTCAACGTTATGTCGCTTCGCACTTCACGCGGAAAATCTTCTTCGAACCTGGCAGATGGCCTCGATGGACGGGGCGTCTAGTTCGGCATCGCAACCAAATCGTCTCGACGGTTCTCAGGGACCACCCCTAACACTGTGCGCCAGTGATTTGCTTCGCCTTTTGCAAGTGACGCAGGCTTTCTTGTACGCGGCGAGCTGCCGGCTCCAGCTCCTTGCCACGCCGCCAAGGGCGATGAATGAAGGCGCGCCGGCGTCGCCGAAGACGTTGGACGACAGCCGTCGGGACACCTCGAGTTTTGCCACCTCATCCTCGGCGCGTCGAGAGACATCTCCAGCCGGTGATCAAGCGCAGAATCACCGACGTGGTGCGACCGTGCGCAACCACCAGGCGTCAGGCCCGTCGATGCAAGCGTCCCCGTTGGCAGCAAGCGGGGGTCGCACGGCCACGGCGACGACGACCTCGCCTACCGTTCTCCTGGTCAGCGACGTTTCCATGCTGTCACGGTTATTGATGGCTGCGACACTGCCCATAAGCCCACCGATGACTGAAACCGAGAAAGCGAAGCGGGGGGACTTTCCCGAGACCGTGGCCTTCACGGTCGTCGTTGCGTTGTCGAGGCTGCTCGCATCCGTGGCGTCCGTGGCGTCAATCTGTGTCCGGGTCCAGGAACTGACTGCGGCTTGGTTGCTGAAAGGACGGGAGCCGCGAACATCCGGGGATAGCCTCGGACTTGGCGCCGAGGAACATCCGGCAGGCAGAAAGCACCTCAGCGCCTCGGCACAAACGCAGACAATGACTGTATCCGTCGTGCCTCAATGGCTCCGGTGCCTAGAGCGATCTGGCCCGTGGTCGTCCACATCCGACCGTGCCGTCCACGGCCGCACGTGCCCGGCGACGGAAACCGAGTGTCGCGGGCTGCTCGAATGGGCCACCGCCGTCATCCGGCTCGGAGTCACCGTCCAACGTACGGTGCAGGGAGCCGCGAACGACTTGACGGCGATATTGTGGCCTCGATCGCCCGCCGCCAAGGAATGGGGTCTGACAGGGGGGGGAGCGCATCAGCCCACCATCGGCTCGCCCCACCATCACAAGAGCAGCAGCAGCATGGCCCAGACCCCTCTGGCGCAGGTCGCGACGACGGTGGCACAGCTGCAGGTGTCGCAGTGGGCGAACGTGGAGAGCATTTATCAGCGGTTTCTCGTTCCGCTGACGCGAAGCATTCGACAAGACCGAGCCGCCTCCGCGTCGTCGCGCTTGCAGTCAACTAGCCCCGATAAGAGTCTCGTTGTTGGGAGCGGTGCCAAGGTGGCCGATGCCTCGCGCCACTCCTCGTCGTCGTCTCACTTCAGCGGGGGCCGTGATGGTGGGGCGGCCCCCGCCGGCGTCACCCACTCTTTGTCAGTCGCTCAGCGTCGTGCGCGACTGCGGTTGCTCGTGGCTTTGCGACAATGCTTTGCCCCGGAAGATGCTGCCTTCATGACGATGACGGCACTGGGCGGACAACGAGCGACTGCGACGGGTGACCCGTCGGAGGCGTCGTCGGATGACGATGACGACGACGTCGACGCTGATGATGGCCGCGTGCCGCCGTTGTCGACGAATGGCCGCCGTCAGTCCCGCGGCATGGCGGGCAATGCCCCAGTGGCCAGCGCGCGACCACTTGGAATCGCCGTGCGCGCCGAGTTGTGGCGCCTGACCGTGGGTTCTCCCGCCACTGCGGCGGCCACTTCCGGCGCCCCCGTCGCTCCCCAGCAGCGTGACCATGATGCGCCAGATGAAAGGCGCAAGCAACCAACGGCGCCGTGTCTTCTTGCCGGGGGGCTGTTTGACGACCTCCACGTGTCGTGGCAAGCGACCCACGATTCTCCCGGCAAAGCAGACGCGAGGCGCCGCCGGTGGGAGGCTCTGTTTCCAGGGCACTATGATCCCTGTGTCCTTCCACTCTCGGCGGCGGGCAACATGAGGGATGACACAGACGACGGGGATCCCGTCGTGTTGCCAACTCCGAAAGCCGCTGGCTGCCCGCCGATTTTCGGCGGCGGCACCGATGATGCGAATGCGGCGAAAGCGTTGTTCGCCATGACGCCCAGCAACGCCGTCGTGCACGATGACCACCGGTGGCGCTTCCTTCGCGCCTGGACGATCCCAGGCATGTTGGCGGCGGCGATCCAGGACGCCATCGACGTCCTGGAGACACGCGGCGGCGGAGAAAACGACTCTTCGCCAGGAGGATTGTCACATCATTCTTCCTCCTCCTCCTACACCACAACCCCAAGCCGCCGAACTTTGCTGCTGCAATCGTTGAGACTCCAGCCGCCGAAACGAGGACACGGCAACGTCCTGTCCTGGCTGACGTTCCGACGCCCAGATAGTGCGACGTCGTCGTTTCTCGCGGAAGGATCGTCATCAGGAGACGTGGTTCGCTCATCTGCCGCTGCTCTTTTGCCAACGTCTCTGACCCTCCGGGATCTGTTGCAGCATGGGCTGCTGGCCGCCGCATTGCGATCGCCTTCCGAGGTGGAGGCAGTGTCCCCCGTCGCTCAGAATAGCGATGATGCGGAATCGCCCCCGACGCGCGGACAAAAAGATGGGCTGGCTGTCGACGTGCTCGTCACGCATTTGATGTTGTCCACCATTGGCCTTGCCGCTGCGCCAGTTACGTGATGCAATGAGCGCACACGTATGTGGTATCGCACGTAGAACTGCGCTAGACGATCGAAGAGAAGGAGTGCGAATCGTTTGTTCCGCCTCGATTGGTGTAAATATAGTTTCGGGGTGGTTTCCTTTGTTACGTGGTGCGTAGGTTCGGACGCGCCGCGCCTGCTTTTCATTGCTGCTGACCCATGCAGGTAGGGTTTCCCC
>ERZ1292630.1507-Hain-H41-02um-R3-1507-length-22915-cov-6_pt1 | contig 22915 bp, 19 predicted proteins | sample MGYA00564408_ERZ1292630 | MGnify/ENA primary metagenome ERZ1292630 (study PRJEB36523, sample SAMEA6512641) | groundwater metagenome | collected 2019-01-08 | study: AquaDiva: Metagenomics assemblies of 32 groundwater samples
ATGTACGAACAAAAGCGGGATGTTAATGAGTCTTCACTGTGAAAAATGAGACTTGAGTGAGCTGCCGGCTATTTATTTTACTAAAAAACGTTTTATAGTACCATAATGGAATCAGAAGTCAGTTTCACTAATCGAAATGGTTATTAATTTAAGGTGATTATAAAACACTATGAGAAATAATATTGTACATGTGGGCGCACATGAGCTCCGATATGAGATACGTGAAATAGTAACGGTCGGCAACAGGTTGCAGGACATGGGGTTGAATGTTTGCTGGGAGAACATTGGCGATCCCATTCATAAGGGCGAAAAGATACCGTTATGGATCAAGGAGGTGATAAAAGAGGCCGTTGATACAGATTCTTCATTTGCATACTGTCCTACAAAGGGTCTGGAGGAAACAAGAGGGTTTATTGCAGATATTTGTAACAAAAGAGGAAATACGCAGATAACAAAAGAAGATATTGTGTTCTTTAATGGTATTGGTGATGCGATATCTAACGTTTATAACTATTTAAGGAGAGAGGCAAGGGTGATCGGCCCTTCACCTGCTTATTCTACCCATTCGTCAGCGGAAGCGGCGCATGCCGGCGTAGATCCTTTGATGTATAAATTAGATCCAATGAATAACTGGTATCCTGATCTTAATGACCTCCGTAGAAAAATAAATGATGATCACTCAATATCCGGGATATTAATTATAAACCCCAATAACCCTACAGGCACAGTATATCCTTTAGAAATAATGGAGGGGATTGTGAGGGTTGCTGAAGAGTATGATTTGTTTATTGTGTGTGATGAGGTGTATTTAGAAATAACCTATAATGGAAAAATCTCAATCCCGTTGAGTGATATTATCAATGATGTATGTGGAATTTCGATGAGGGGAATTTCCAAGGAACTTCCATGGCCGGGAGCAAGATGTGGATGGATAGAGATTTATAATAAAGACAAGGACCCAATATTTAAGAAATATATTGAGACAATAATACATGCAAAGATGTTGGAAGTTTGTTCTACAACACTTCCCCAGAAGGTTATACCGGCTGTGCTATCTGATCCAAGATACAAAGAATATCATATCAAAAGAAACAGGCAATACGAAGTAAGGTCTAAATTTGCTTATGATGCACTGGGGAAAATCGACGGCGTAATAGTTAACCAAACCGATGGCGCTTTTTACATGACAGTTGCCTTTAAAAAAGGAGTTCTAAATGATAAACAGAAGCTTGAGATCAGTGATAACAAAATAAAAGATTATATAGAAGAGATTACTAATGGCGTTGCCCTTGATAAAAGATTTGTATATTACCTGCTGGGCGCTACGGGTATATGCGTTGTGCCGTTAACCGGTTTTAGCTGCGACCTTTACGGCTTCAGGGTGACATTGCTGGAAACAGACACGGTAAAATTCGAGTGGATATTTACTACAATAGCTGAAAATATAAAAATATACTTAAATTCCTGACCAATAAGTATAGGAAGTACGGGCGCAGTTTTATCGGCTACCATGGAAAATTACAAAAAATAACTTTTTGCCAAAGGCGAAAATGGGTACAATTTTATGACTCTGCCAGTGTCACGAAAAAGTTTGTACAAAGTCATGAAACTGTTTTGTTAAGGAGGTAAAATACCGGAAATGTCTTTTTTGGAATCTGTTTTAGAACAATATGAGATTGTTGCTGATAAAATTAAGTTGGATGATGGGATTAGGGAGAGACTAAGGTATCCTAAACGGGCATTGATAGTGTCTGTTCCAATCGAAATGGATACTGGAATAGTGAAGGTGTTCAAAGGATACAGGGTTCAACATGATATCACATTGGGTCCATCAAAAGGAGGAATTCGTTATCATCCAAATGTAAATTTGGAAGAGGTAACCGCACTGGCTATGTTGATGAGTTTGAAATGTGCATTGGTGCAGCTTCCATACGGTGGCGCAAAGGGTGGAATATGTTGCAATCCTAAGAATATGTCACAAAAGGAAATAGAGCGGATTACCAGAAGGTTTACAACAGAGATTATTTGGGCAATTGGCCCAGAAGAGGATATACCAGCCCCGGATATTAATACTAATATGCAAACTATGGCATGGATGATGGATACGTATAGCATGCAAAAAGGTCATACAATCCTGGGTGTAGTTACAGGCAAACCATTGATATTAGGAGGTTCTTTAGGAAGAGAAGAAGGAACTGGGAGGGGTGTTTTCTATATGGTAGAAGAGTCTACAAAAGTCATTGGGAAGGAACTAAAAGGGCTTACAGTTGCCATACAGGGATTTGGAAATGTAGGTTCGGTAGCTGCCAGGCTGCTTTTTGAAAAAGGATGTAAAGTTATTGCGGTAAGTGGCAGTAAAGGAGGGATTTATAATAAAGGGGGCATAAATATTAAAAATTTAATTCAACATATTAAGGAAAACAAAGAAATCGCTGATTTTCATAACGTTAATACTATAACTAATGAAGAACTTATTACTTTAGACTGTGATGTCCTGATACCTGCAGCAATAGAGGGACAAATTACTGAACATAATGCGAATGATATTAAGGCAAAAATAATAGTTGAAGGTGCAAATGGACCAACTACACCTGAAGCGGACAAGGTTTTATACGGTCGAGATGTGCTTTTGATACCTGATATACTTGCAAATTCAGGGGGCGTAATCATCTCATATTTTGAATGGGTACAAGACCTTCAATTCTATTTCTGGAAAGAAAGAGAAATACTGCAACGTTTAAGAGAAATAATGGCAAACATATTCAATAGCGTTTTGTCGTTATCGAGAGAAAAGAAGGTTGATATGCGAACTGCGGCATGGATGCTCGGTGTTAGTCGTATTTCTGAGGCACAGAAGATCAGGGGCCTGTATCCCTGATACAAGCTTGCGGCGTAAATTAAAATGAAAGAAATAAAGGAAAGTACAGATAACCATAGAAAAGTGGGATCCGTGGCAGGAACTTGCAAGATTGCAACAGGAAGCGAATGAATTATTCAGTAATGTCTTCAATCGGTTTTCATCAACAAAGGGAATAATCCTTAACACTGCAGATAAATGTAATTTTGCATAAAAACGGCAGTTATGAAAATAACTGTTGAATTTAGCCAGATACTTGTTATATTCTTTGTAAAACAGGTTTCTGCCTGTTACGTAAGAGCTTTATTTTGTGTGGCTTACTGTGTAAGTGTTAAATAAGTAATGTGGTACTGCGTTTGCTCTACACTTATATCACTGAAAAATTTAGCTGATAAGACGTAAAAAAATATTCATAGATATTAAATATTTTTTTAATACATTGGTGATTTTATTTTAAGAACAGGAGGACTTTAAATGGGAAGTTTGCAAATACCTAATAAATCGGCTGCAAGCAGGACGAAGACAAGAACCGGAAGTGATGTCTTACCTCAAAGCGGAATGTGTGTAGTTTGCCTGGATGGGTGTCCCGGATACTGTGAGATTGGGATGTCGGCTATGAGAGGTCCTGAGACGATATACCCTCAGCCATTCGGGAAGAGCACGTCCAGTGGCACAAAGGATTATCCTGTAGATTATTCACATTTTAACATTTCTGGAACCGTTGCCAGTCATCACCAGAAAGAGTACGAAGTGTTTACAAACGTAAATCTTGTGACTCGTCTAGGAAGAGACAAAGGTCTTAAACTAAGATTGCCCTTGATTTGTACCGGTTTGGGTTCCACACAGGTAGCCCAGAATCATTTTGCTGACCTTGGCACTGGCGCCGCCATATGCGGCACAGGCATAGTAATAGGTGAGAATGTAGTAGGTATGGATGAGACGTCTAAATTTGATAAAAATCATAAGGTTACAGAGTGTAAGGAACTCGAACGGAGGTTTAAGTCTTTTAAAGACCACCAGAGAGACGGATACGGCTTTATCGCCATTCAGGCTAACCCGGAAGACTGGAGGCTGGGTGTCCTTGAGTATAGTATGAACACACTGGGCGCCGATGCCGTGGAATTAAAGTGGGGGCAGGGCGCCAAGAACATTGGCGGAGAAGTCAGAATTTATAATCTCGATAAGGCAAAACTGTTGAAGAAGAGAGGCTATATTGTAATACCTGACCCGGATGATAAGATTGTGCAGGAAGCCTTTAAAACAGGCGCTATTGAGGGATTTGAGAGACATACCAGGATTGGGGCGATATCAGATTTCTTACCCAAGGCAATGGATGTTTTTTGCCAGTCTGTGGAACATCTCAGGAATGCGGGCGCAAAATACATCTTCCTGAAAACAGGAGCATACAGGCCGTCAGATCTGGCAAGGGCGCTCAAGTTCTGTTCGATTGCGAATGTTGATGTATTGACCATTGATGGAGCAGGCGGCGGAACAGGTATGAGTCCATTCAGGATGATGAATGAATGGGGTGTGCCTACAGTATATATATCTGCTATGGCTCACCAATATTGTAAAAGATTAGCGGACAAGGGAAAATATGTGCCGGACATAATTCTTGCCGGTGGTCTTACTACCGAAGATCATATTTATAAATCATTTGCTTTGGCTTCACCGTACGTTAAAGCCGTTGGCATGTCACGCTCTACAATCTGTGCAGTAATGGTTGGTAATAATAACGGTAAGTGGATTAAGGAAGGTAATATCCCAAAACCCGCTTCGGAACATGGAGATACGCTTGATAAGATTTTTTATTACTCGACAAAGGTTAAGAATGAATTTGGAAATGTGACTCCGGGGGTATTGGGAATGTATTCCTATTATGAAAAAATGGCAATGGGCCTCCGTCAGTTAATGGCCGGTTCAAGGAGATTTGAACTCGGCAGCATTAGAAGGGACGACATTTTTGCATTGACCAGAGAAGCCGCTGATGTTACTGGTATAAATTATATCATGGATTGGGAAACAGAGGAATCAGCAGCAATCCTGGATGCATAATTGTATAAATAAATTATACTCACAAATTTAAATCTGAAGAATATTTAAGGCTGTATAAGGTGTTAATAAAATCTTATACAGCCTTTTTTCGTCCCCTTCTTTCCTTTTTTCCTTTTTCCGGCGGACACGCGGACACGCACAGGCAGGGGTGGTCACTGTACTCCAAAAAAACAACTGTACAACAATTTGGGAATGCTCCCAATTCATCTTACCACTTGACAGCCTTCATTTGTTCCTTTAAGCTGTAAAGTGATAGTATAACAATAGGCTTCGCCTGCCAAACAAACCGTCGGACAAGCCCGCGTGGCTCAATGGCAGAGCACGTCATTCGTAATGATGAGATTGGGGGTTCGACTCCCCCCGCGGGCTAGATTAAAGGTTGAGAGTGAATAAACCAAAAGATGAAAAACTGGAGATAAAAAAGTTTGGAATAGGCTTAACGGTACTGTTGTGCCTTATTGGCGGTTGGCAGTTACATAAAGGGCATATTAACGCCTACACATGGTTTCTCGGATTTGCCGGCCTGATCCTTGCATTAGCTTTTTTTGCTCCAATCGTTTTAAAGCCGTTATTTAAAGTATTAACTACAGTTGGTCATGCAGTAGGGTGGGTAAATACCAGGATATTATTGGGCATAATTTTTTACGGAATCTTTACCCCAATAGGAATTTTGTCAAGGTTGATAGGAAAAGATCTGTTAGACAAACGCCTTGACAAAGATGCAAAGTCATACTGGAACAAGAAAGATAAGGATGTATTTGCAAAAGAGCAATATGAGAGGCAGTTTTAGTAATTGAAATTTCAATGCAGAAATAATTTGGAGGGATCTAAGTGAGCAAGATATCTATATTTAAGGAGTTGTGGGATTTTATGAAGGTGCGCAAGAAATTCTGGCTTGCACCTATTATTATCCTTCTTTTGTTATTAGGGCTGTTAATATTATTTACTGAAAGCTCAGCAGTTGCACCGTTTATTTATGCCCTGTTTTAAAGCAGAGTTCTCATTTGCAGATAAAGACTTTAGTTGTAAGGCTTTAATGTAAGATTAACTAAAATGAATATACTGGGAATTTCGGCTTTTTATCATGATAGCGCTGCGTGTCTGGTGAGAGATGGTGAAATTATAGCCGCTGCACAGGAAGAGAGATTTACCAGGAAAAAGCATGATTTCAGTTTTCCAACGAACGCCGTGGAGTACTGTCTAAAGGAAGCTGGAATCAATGCCGAAGATTTAGATTATGTCGGGTTTTACGATAAGCCGTTTATAAAGTTTGAAAGGATTTTGTATAGCTACCTCGCATACGCTCCGGTAGGGATAAAATCCTTTTTTAAGTCAATCCCATTGTGGATAAAGCAAAAACTGTTTATACGAGACGTTATAAAGAAGGAGCTTGGCTATAATGGGAAGGTATTATTCACTGAACATCATGAGTCTCACGCCGCTTCTGCATTTTATCCCTCTCCCTTCTCTGAGGCAGCAATATTGACTATTGATGCTGTGGGCGAGTGGGCAACAACAAGCTACGGCATTGGAAAAGAGAATGACATTAGTATTATGTCTGAGTTAAAGTTTCCACATTCATTAGGGCTTTTGTATTCTGCTTTTACATACTACACCGGATTTAAGGTAAATTCTGCTGAATATAAGGTTATGGGACTGGCGCCTTATGGAGAACCCAAATATGTAGATACTATTTTAGACAAGTTAATCGACCTGAAAGAGGATGGTTCTTTCAAGCTGAATATGAAATACTTCAATTATTGTACGGGGCTTACCATGACAAATGGTCGTTTTAATAAGCTGTTTGGAGGGTGTCCCAGCAAGCCGGAGTCTAAAGTTACACAAAGAGAGATGGACCTGGCGAGGTCAATCCAGGTGGTTACGGAAGAAATAGTGTTTCGTATGGTAAATCATGTTTATAAAGAAACAGGGAAGAAAAACCTGTGTCTTGCAGGAGGAGTTGCCCTGAATTGTGTGTCAAATGGCAGGCTGTTGAGAGAGGGTCCTTTTGAGAATTTGTGGATTCAGCCTGCAGCAGGTGATGCGGGCGGCGCCCTGGGAGTAGCGTTGCTGATCTGGCATAAATATCTGGGCAACAATAGAAAATTAGATAAAGCAAGGGTGTTACAGAAGGCGTCCTATCTTGGAAATTATTATACGGATGAAGAAATAGAGGGTTTCCTCACAAAAGAGGGTATTCCGTTTGAGAAACTCAAAACGAAGGAAATTCCTCCAAGGATTGCAGAATTAATTGCAAGTGAGAATGTGATAGGCTGGTTTGAGGGAAGGATGGAATTTGGACCAAGGGCGTTGGGTTCCAGAAGTATTATCGGAGACCCGCGTTCAAAAGAGATGCAATCAATTATGAACCTGAAGATAAAATACAGAGAGTCATTCAGGCCGTTTGCCCCAACTGTGTTGAGGGAACATGTTTCAGATTATTTTGATATAGACTGTGAGAGTCCGTATATGTTATTGGTAGCAAACATAAAAGATGAAAAAAGGATAAAGATGTCAGGTGAGGAAGAGAAGTTATTCGGCCTTGAGAAGTTAAAGGTGGCGCGTTCAGATGTACCGGCGATTACTCATGTAGATTACTCAGCAAGAATCCAGACTGTGACGAAAGAGGATAACCCCTTATTTTATAGTATGATAGAGGAGTTTTACAAGAAGACCGGTTGTCCTATGGTTGTTAATACTTCCTTTAATGTAAGAGGTGAGCCTATTGTATGCAGACCGGAGGAGGCTTATAAGTGCTTTATGAGAACAGGAATGGATTATCTCATTATGGGCAGCTATCTGCTTGACAAAAAGAAACAAAAACCAATTGAGGTTGATACTGATTGGAAAAAGGAGTTTGAACCGGACTAAATTAGTGACTGAAAGGAACGAATTTATATGGAAAAAATGGTAATTGAGGGTGGTTACCCATTACATGGAAGGGTCAGGATAAATGGTGCGAAAAATGCGGCGCTGCCTATTATGGCTGCATGTTTATTGACCAAAGGCACGTCTAAATTAAAGGGAATACCTGATCTTACAGACGTAAAAACGCTTTGCAATATCCTTAATGAGCTCGGCGTAGATACGGTAAAATGTCCGGATGGTTCACTTGAAATAACTGTTAAGGAAGAGAAAAACATAACGGCCCCGTACGATCTCGTTAGAACTATGAGGGCATCAATATGTGTCCTGGGTCCTTTGCTCGGAAAGAGAGGTATGGCAAAAGTTTCTATCCCGGGAGGATGCTCGATTGGTTCCAGGCCCATAGACATTCACATCAAAGGCATCGAATCGCTTGGCGCTCAGGTTGACGTAAAGGATGGTTATGTAATTGCTACAGGGGAAAAGCTGAAAGGAAGTGTAGTTGATCTGGGAGGGCCGTATGGCTCTACAGTTTTGGGTACCTGTAATGTTATGATGGCTGCTGTTCTTGGAGAGGGAAGGACTGTTTTAGAAAATGCTGCTTGTGAACCTGAAGTACAGGATCTGGCTAACTTTCTCAACAAAGCTGGAGCTGACATAAGCGCAATTGGCGAAAAGAACATTATTATTGAAGGCGTTGATGAATTAAACGGTATTGAATATGAGATAATTCCGGACAGAATCGAAGCCGGAACATTCATGATTGCAGGAGCAATAACAGGAGGCAGCATAGTATTGGAGAATGATATATCCTGTCATCTGACTTCAGTAGTTAATAAATTACGGGAGATGGGCGTTGAAATTCAGGTTTCTGCCGGTAAGGAAGAATTTAACGGGGTAAAAAATGGAGAATGTACAGTTAAAAGTGATGGAAACATCAAACCTGCAAATATTACGACATTGCCTTATCCCGGTATGCCTACAGACATGCAGGCACAATTTACAGCGTTACTGAGCATTGCAAATGGTACGAGTATTATAACCGAGAGAGTTTTTCCTCACAGGTTTATGCATGTTGCTGAACTTAACAGGATGGGCGCAAATATCAGGAATGAAGATGCTATTGCAATTATTAAGGGTGTACCGTCGCTTTCCGGGACAACGGTTATGGCTTCTGATTTACGGGCAAGCGCCTCGCTCATAGTTGCCGGGCTGGTTGCGAAGGGAATTACAGAGATCAGGAGGCTTTATCACATTGACAGGGGGTACGAAAAACTGGAAGACCGCCTGACAAGCCTGGGTGCAAAGATATGGCGGGAAAAGGAGTAGGATATTTTACATTGAATATTTGTTTAAATTATATTAAATTATAACGTTTAAAACAGATACTAGGTTATTAACCAAAAGGTAAAAAATGTTTGAATCAATTACTGGAAGCTTCGAAAAGATATTTAGTAAAATGAGCGGAAGAGGAAGGCTGACAGAGCAAAACATAAATGAAGGTTTGCGTGAAGTCAGGGTTGCGCTTCTCGAAGCAGATACAAACTACAAGGTTGTAAAGGATTTTATACAAAAGGTTACAGAGAAAGCAGTTGGAGAGGCGGTTCTTAAAAGCGTTAAGCCGGGCCAGCAAATAGTAAAGATAGTACAAACTGAGATGGAACATCTTATGGGGCCTGTTGATTCTACCATAAAGTATGTTGAAGGGGACATTACCGTTATTATGCTTGCAGGATTGCAGGGAAGCGGAAAAACCACAACGGCTGGTAAACTTGCAAATATGATTTTATCAAAGGGAAAAAGCCCGATGCTTGTAGCCGCCGATGTACAGAGGCCTGCGGCAATTGATCAATTGAAGATTATCGGAAGGCAGCTTAATATTCCGGTCTATTCTGAAGAAGGTTCAAATCCGGTTAAGATATGTAAATGGGCGGTGAAACGTGCTTTTCTGGACAACCATAATGTCGTCATTCTTGATACGGCGGGAAGATTGCATGTTGATGAAGAGTTAATGTTGGAGTTGAAGCAGATTAAGGAAAAGGTAAAACCAACCCATATCTTCTTTGTTTGTGATTCTATGACAGGTCAGGATGCCGTTAACAGCGCTAAAGAATTCAACGCACAATTGGATTTTGATGGTGTGATCTTGACAAAATTAGATGGCGATACCAGAGGGGGAGCGGCGTTATCGATCAAGGCTGTTACCGGCAAACCGATAAAATTTGTCGGAGTAGGTGAGAAATTTGATAAACTTGAAGAATTTCACCCGGATAGAATGGCTTCCAGGATACTGGGAATGGGGGATATTGTTTCTCTGGTTGAAAAGGCTCAGCAGGTTATCGATGAGGAAGAGGCTGTAAAATTAGAAAAAAAGATTAGAGCAAACACACTAACGCTTGAAGATTTCCTCAGCCAATTACAGCAGGTAAAAAAGATGGGGCCAATGAAGGACATACTTGGCATGATTCCGGGATTAGGCAAAAAAATGAAGGGGGTGGATATTGATGAAAATCAGTTACAAAGAGTTGAGGCCATGATTCGTTCGATGACGTTAGAAGAGCGAATGAATCCGGACAAGATTGAAGGCAGCAGAAGGCACCGAATATCTCGTGGAAGCGGTACAAACGCTCATGAGGTTGGTCAATTACTAAAACAGTTCAAACAAATGAAGAAGATGTTCAGGTCTCTAAGTGGCATAGATGCCAGAAACCTTCCTATGGAGGGGATGACACCTGAGGCCATGAAGATTCCCAGGAAGATCAGGAGCAAGCGAAGAAAAGTGAAAAGAAGAAAGAGATGATAAACCTAAACAGATAAATTACTATACTAAAACTTAATAAGGAGAATGTTTAATGGTAAGATTAAGAATGAAGAGAATGGGGCGAAGAAACAGGGCTTCTTTCAGGATTTGTGCTTTTGATGCACGGGAGGAGCGCGATGGAAGAAGTATCGAACAATTGGGGACTTATGATCCAATGGAAAAAGAGGAATCAAAAAAGGTAGTATTAAAGAGAGAGAGGATTGAATACTGGCTCAGCGTGGGCGCTCAACCATCAGAAACTGTAGCCAGCATTCTCAAAAAAAATAATATAGCTGTAAAGAAATAATTTACATTTTGAGTTTTTGGAGTTCCTGTCTGCCGACAGGCAGGGAAGAATCTAATTTGAAGTTTTTATCCGCGTATATCTGCGGACATCAGTGTCCTATTTAAGTTCTGCTATGCGAATAGATATATTGACGTTATTTCCTGAGATGTTTCATAATGTATTGGGTGAAAGCATCATGAAGATTGCACGAGAAAAGAAACTTGTGAGTTTTTACTTGCACAACATCAGAGACTACTCAAATGATAAACACAAGTGTGTGGATGATAAACCATACGGCGGAGGCGCCGGTATGGTTATGAAACCTGAGCCGGTATTTAATGCAGTCGAGGCTGTTGAGGCGCAGGATAATTTGACGCCAACAAAGATATTGCTGACCCCGCAGGGAGAGACGCTTAATCAGGAAATTGCTGGCAATCTATCAAAAAAGGCCCGTTTAATGATAATTTGTGGACACTATGAGGGGTTTGACGAAAGGATAAGGTCAGGGATAGATGTGCTTGAGATTTCCATAGGTGATTATGTGCTTACGGGTGGAGAAATACCCGCAATGGTTGTAATAGATTCGGTTGTAAGATTGGTTCCGGGAGTTTTAGGCGGTAACAATTCGCTGCAGGATGAGTCATTTGTGAATAGACTGCTGGAATACCCGCAGTATACAAGGCCGGCAGAGTTCAGGGGAATGAAAGTTCCCGAAATCCTGAAATCCGGCCATCATACAAAGATAGAAGAGTGGAGAATGAAAGAGGCCATTGTGAGAACACAGGAGAGAAGGCCGGATTTGCTGGAAGAGAAAACAAAATAACAGAGACAATACTTTACGTAAAGGAGTTAGTGCCATGAACATAATTGATGTAGTTGAAAAAGAAAGCATGAAGGGAAAAGTACCGCAGTTTAAGGTTGGCGATCTGGTCGACGTGCATGTTAAAATAATTGAGGGTGACAAGGAGCGTATTCAAATATTTAACGGCATGGTTATTAAAAGAAAAGGTAGTGGAGTCAGGGAGACATTTACCGTTAGAAGAATAGTACAGGGAGAGGGTGTAGAACGTGTATTTCCTGTACATTCTCCAAATGTAGCTGACGTAGTCGTGAAAAAGAACTATAAAACGAGGCGTGCAAAATTATATTACTTACGTGACAGGAAGGGAAAGGGCGCGCGACTGAAGGAAATTCGCAGTAGAGAAAATAAGACAAGTGATGTTAAGGTTAATGAACCTGCTCCGGCTAATGCTGAAAAGCAGGAAGAAAAACCATCAACTGAATCCTAGAGAGCTTTGTATAAAGGGTGAAAACCTGGCTGGAAAGCTCTTGAGGAAAAGAGGATATAAGATACTTAAGCGGAATTATGCAAGCAAGAGTGGGGAAATTGATATTGTCGCATACGATAAGGGCGCCATCAGCTTCGTAGAGGTAAAAACCCGCATGTCAGAGAATTATGGCCCTCCGGAACTGTCGGTAACAAGAGAAAAGAGAAAAAGAATCATTCGAACCGCATTAAACTACCTGGCGATAAATCATATCGATGACATAGATTTTCGTTTCGATGTTGTTTCTATATTGTTCAAAGAAGACGATAACAAACCCGATATAGAATTATTCAAAAGCGCATTTACGGCGGATGAAATCTTCTAAATATACCCTGATTTACTCAGTTCACCCTGCTTATGCAACGGTAGTAACTCTTGATATCAAAGTGGAATTAAGTATCCTTCCTTTCGGCCCGCCCGGCCCAGCCGTTCGGGCGGGAAGGATTCCAGAGTAAACTCCTGGAATCCCTGCGAAAGCAGGGTTTACACGCTTGCCAAACAGCATAATTTTCCACTTGATGTCTAACAATTGCCAATGTTATTTAATGAGGCGGTAGCGAAAACCTTTTTATCCAACGGTTTGTTTGGCGGGCAGGTTTCCATCTCAATGATTACTATATTGCAATGGAAGGCTACCCGCCCGTACAGAACAGGTACGTTCGGGCGGGAAGCCATTCCGCTACAGTTTGCAAAATCTTAATAGTTGAAATTCGAAATATGATAATTGATACACATACACATCTGGATTTTCCGGATTATAAAGATGATATTGATGAAGTAATAGAGCGTGCGCGAGAGGCCGGCGTTGAATACTTGATCAACGTTGGAACAACTGTTGCCTCCAGCATAAAGTCTATTGAACTGTCAAAACAATACAAGCAGATTTATGCAAGCGTAGGCATACATCCTAATGAGGCATCGAAAGTTACCGGCGGGGAATGGTCCCGGTTGGAAGCGTTGGCCGGGGAAAGTAAGGTTGTTGCAATTGGCGAGACAGGGCTTGATTACTATCGTGAGCGCAGTAAGCGGGAAGACCAGAAGCGTCTTTTCCGTCAACACATAGAATTGGCGCAGAGATATAATCTGCCTGTTATAATTCATAATAGAGATGCAAGCGATGACTGTCTTGAAATTGTCCGTGAATATAATGGCAAAATAAAGGGCGTCGTTCACTGCTTTAGCGGCAGTAGGGAAGTCGCTGAGGAGTTTCTGAGACTCGGATTCCATGTTTCTTTTGCGGGTCCGGTAACTTTTCCTAAAGCAGATAATTTAAGAGATGCCCTGAAAGCCGTTCCGGTGGAAAGGCTGCTTCTGGAAACAGACTGTCCTTTTCTGGCGCCGCAGCCAAAAAGAGGTAAGAGGAATGAACCGTCTTATCTTCAATATACTATTCCGGTTCTTGCAGAATTGTATAAAGTGTCAGTAGAAGACATTAAGAGGATAACAACCTTAAGTGCAAAGAATTTATTTGGTTTCGGGCAGAGTATTACCAAAGGCGAAATTGCGTACGTTATCAGAAACTCTCTATATCTAAATATAACAAGCCGGTGTTCCAACAGATGTGTCTTTTGCTCAAGGGAAACGGCTCCATACGTAAAGGGGCATTATCTCGGCCTGGAGAAGGAACCGACTGTTGAAGAATTGATAGACGCCATTGGAGACCCGTCAGGTTATGATGAAGTGGTATTCTGTGGTTTTGGCGAACCCACCGAACGTCTGGATGTGTTGAAGTCAGTTGCCGGATATTTAAAAGAAAAGGGCGCTGCCGTGAGGCTTGACACAAATGGACTTGGAGATTTAATTAATGGCAGGTCTATTTGCGAAGAGCTTAATGGCTTGATAGACACGATTTGTATCAGCCTTAATACAAACATTGAGGAAGAGTATCAGAAGCTCTGTAATTCTGAATTTAACGGCAAAGCCTACCCATCCTTAATTTCTTTCATAAAAAAAGCCAGGGAATTTATCCCAGACGTAATGGTTTCCATAGTGGGCGTGCCCGGTATCGATGTTGAAGGCTGCAGAAAGATAGCCGAAGAACTGGGCGTCCGTTTCAGGGTAAGGGAATATAATAATGTCGGGTGAAAAATTTTCTTACCACAGGGAACACGGAGAACACTGAGTTAAAAAACCTTGCCTTTTTTTGCCACAGACCTGCACTGACTAATGGTTATCTTGCCAAATTCCCCTTGACTGCATAAAAAATAAACGAATTATCTATTGATATAAATAAGAATTTGATTAAAATGTTTTAAATGGTTCAATTATTCTTGTCGTAACCATAAAATCCCTAAAATATGAAATTGTTTATGCATTATAAGTCTCCCAACATACCAGAAAAGGAGGATAAATCTTGACAAAAAGAGAAACTCCGGAAACAAGGACATTAGTACAGATACTGGAAGAGGCAATAACAAAAGAACATGATTCTTATGAATATTATGCGAAGGCAGCCAGGCAATCCGGCAAACCTGCCGTTAAAAGGATGTTCTTACACCTTGCAGAGATGGAGAAAGGTCATTTTGCTGAATTAAACAAGCAGTTGGATTATGTTAAGGCGCAAATAATAGTTGATAGTGCAATTACCGGCGGCAGTTAGGTCTTTGATATTATTGGCTCTGGCTGACAGTTGTATCTATATTAGCAATGGTATTTAATTAAGACGTAGGGCAAACCTTTAGGTTTACTTCGTTGGGAGGAAAAGTAAGGCAGAAGCCTTGCCCTGCGGACTGAAATTACTTTTGGAATAATCCAGGAAGGTTGTTATAGTTTCTGTTTTTTTCATGTCAAAACTCAAAGGATAAGTAGATAAATGGACATAGACCGCGACACACTTCAACAATTATATTATTATCTGAAATTGACCAGACATCTGGAAGAGAGGGTAACTTCCCTGTACCGTCAGGGAAAAGTTGTTGGAGGTGTATGGACAAGTAATGGCACCGAGGCAGTTTCGGTGGGGTTTGCGTATGCTTTAGAAAAGGATGATATCACGGCTCCTTATTTCAGAGATATGGGAGCCTTTCTGGTGAGGGGCATTACCCCGAGAAGGATAATGGCACAGTACTTTGGGAAGAAAACCGGGGTTTCAGGGGGGAAAGAAGGTAATGTTCATATTGGAGACTTGGATTGTGGTGTTTTTGGTTTTCCAAGCCATCTGGCTGATAATTATCCGGTAGCTGCCGGAGCCGCCCTGGCTTTTAAGATAAGGGGTGAGAAGCGTATTGCTGCTGCATGTACCGGCGATGGCGGAACCAGCAGGGGCGACTTCCATGAAGCCCTTAATCTTGCGTCTGTGCTTAAATTACCGGTTGTATTTTTCTGTAATAATAATCAATATGCCTATTCAATGCCTCACCAGAAACAGATGGCTATAAAAGATGTTGCAGAACGCGCCCTTGCTTATGGTATGGCAAGCGAGATTGTAGATGGTAATGATGTAATCGCTGTATATTCGGTGTCAAAAAAGGCGTACGAAAAGGCAAGAGCAGGGGAGGGCCCCACATTTATAGAGTGTAAGACCATGAGGATGCATGGCCATTCAGAGCATGATGCTGCAAAATATGTCCCCATGGAACTACTTGAAGAATGGAGAAAGAAAGATCCTATACAAAGAATGGAAAAGTATTTGATTGAAAATAACATGGCTTCTGAAAAAGAGATGAAAGAGATTGACGAACGCGTTCGGGACGTAATAGATGATGCTGAAAAGTTTGCTGAAAACAGCCCGTATCCTGACGGTAAAGAGGCGATAGAAGGACTTTATGCTACCTCCATAGGGAAAGGGGTAAAAGGATTATGAAGGAAATAACATATGTAGAGGCAATACAACAGGCGTTATGGGAGGAGATGGAAAGGGACGATAGCGTATTTATCCTTGGTGAAGATATTGGCGCATACGGAGGCGCATTCAAGGTTACAGAAGGAATGCAGGAGAAATTCGGTGAACTGCGCATACTTGACACGCCGCTTTCAGAATCCGGATTTACCGGAGCGGCAATAGGAGCTTCGCTTGTCGGTATGAGACCGGTGGTTGAAATGCAGTTTGCGGACTTTATCTCCTGTGCCTTTGACCAAATCGTAAACGTGGCGGCTAAAAACTTCTACAGATGGAAGGCTAAGACTCCAATCGTGATCCGGGCCCCTTATGGCGGAAACATACATGGCGGCGCATTCCATTCTCAATGTCCGGAAGGATGGTTCTTTCACACACCCGGGCTTAAATTGGTTGCCCCTGCGTTTCCATCAGATGCAAAGGGTCTGCTCAAAGCTGCAATCAGAGATGATGACCCCGTTATCTATTTTGAACATAAGTATCTGTACCGAAGGATAAAAGAGGAAGTGCCTGAAGGTGATTACGTTGTGCCTATTGGTGAGGCGAGAGTTGTAAAAGAAGGAAGCGATATCTCAGTGATAACATATGGTGCAATGGTTCATACGGCGCTTGACGCTTCGAAGAAACTGGAGGAAAGCGGGATAAGTCTGGAAGTAGTTGACCTCAGGACTCTTTTGCCATTAGATAAGGAAACGGTTTTTGATTCGGTAAAGAAAACTAATAATGTAATTGTCCTTTATGAGGCAACAAGAACAGGGGGAGTTGGCGCTGAAATTGCCGCATTAATTTCTCAAGAGGTTTTTGAATATCTGGACGGGCCAATCCTGCGCATATCAGCGCCTGATACACCGGTTCCTTTTAGCCCGCCAATGGAAGAATATTATCTCCCGCAGGTTGCAGATGTTGTTGAGGCTGCAGAAAAACTTGTCGCATACTAGTAAAACGTTTCATTAAAATATTGACATTTCCATATTGGTAGCCGTCCGCATAGGCGGACGTAAAATAAAAGAAAGAACGCAACCTGAAGGTTGCGGTTACTTTTTATTATTCCAGGACAGAAAACATGACTATGGACATAATTATGCCTCAGATGGGTGAAAGCGTAGCAGAGGGAACGATTATCCATTGGCTGGTTAATGAAGGGGACAAAGTTCAGAAAGATCAGCCGATTGTTGAGATAAGTACAGATAAGGTGGATACGGAAGTACCTTCTCCAACAGCGGGTATATTGGAAAAGATAATTCACAAGGAAGATGAAACCGTACCTGTTGGGACAGTTATTGCTACCCTTGAAGAAGTTGAGACAGGACAAACTACTTCTGCGGCGAAGGAAGAAATCGTATCGGCAAAAGAGAAGAAGGTAGAAGAAAAAGCCATTCCTGTTCCTCCTCGTCCGCATAAAACACAGACTGAAAAAAGGCTTTCACCTTTAGTTAAGCAAATGGCCAGAGAATACAGGATTGACCTGAGTAAGGTTACGGGAACCGGCATTGGCGGCAGGATTACAAAACAGGATATTCTAATCTACACAAAAGGGAAACCGGTATATGCGCCTCCTGCTGCTGAAGAAGGTACACAGGAGAAAGAAAAAATAATTCCGGTAAGCCCCAAGCGTAAGATAATTGCTGAACGAATGGTGGAAAGCAAGAAGACTGCCGCACACGTAACCACCACTATTGAAGTAGACATGTCAAGGATAGTAAAATTCAGGGAAGAACACAAAGAATCATTCTTCAGGAATGAGAAGGTTAAACTTACTTACCTCCCATTTGTCATGCTTAATACTGCACGCTCCCTTAGACAGCATCCTGTATTCAATTCATCATGGTCAGATGAAGGTATAATCATGAAAAAAGATATAAATATTGGAATCGCAGTTTCTCTTGAGGACGGCCTCATAGTTCCGGTTGTAAATAATGCTGACAAAAAACATCTGGATGAACTTGCCAGAGCAAGCCATGATTTAGCAGAAAGAGCCAGGAATAAGAAATTAAAACCTGATGAAGTCATGGGTGGCACATTTACAATTACAAATTACGGCTCCAATGGGAGTTTATTTGGCACGCCTATTATTTTACTGCCTCAAATTGCCATTTTAGGAATGGGGACGATAACAAAGAAACCCGTTGTGATAAATGATGCCATTGCTATCCGTTCCATGATGTATTTAAGCCTTTCATTTGATCACAGGGTAGTTGACGGCGCCAGGGCCGACAAATTCTTAACAACTATTAAAGAGGGCCTTGAAGGCTGGGAACAGGAATTAAATGAAAAGATGCCTCCTGCTGAAACCGGGTTTGGTGGAGTATGGTAAAGCCTGGCAGCTTCAAAAACGCCTCTTTACCGCAAGAATGTCAGGCCGGATAGAAGACATAATGATTACCCTTCAACATCCTCCCACATATACGCTTGGTCGTAGAGACAAAAACGTTAATCACTTCCTGATCGATAAAAAGCAACTGAGAGACAGGGGGTTTTCTATTTATAGAGTTGACAGGGGTGGCGCCGCCACATATCACGGACCCGGACAGATAGTATGTTACCCTATAATCGGGATGAAGGCATTTACAGATGATTATTACTTCTACCTCCGAATGCTGGAAGAAGTGATGATAAAAACACTACGGTTTTACAAAATCAAGTCAACACGTATTGAAGGATTAACGGGTGTCTGGGTGGGAAAGAAGAAAGTCGGTTTTGCAGGTATCAGGATAGTTGGAGGAATTACGATGCACGGCTTCTCTTTAAATGTAAATAATGACCTTTCACCTTTTAACATGATCATACCATGCGGAATAAAAAATATCACGATAACATCATTATCGAAACTGCTGAAAACTAACATAGATATAAGAGAAACAACGGACTTAATTATCAGGAACTTTAATAATGTTTTTAAAACAGTGACTCATATTGCAAGTGTGGAAGAAGTACTGGAGCAAATAGATGCAGATTCAAAGCCTGCTCAATTTCAATGCATTATGCAGTAAATCCATCTCATTTCCCTTGACTCCAATATCGTATTGTCTTATTATTGCATTTCATAAGAGTATTAGTAGAGTCAGGTCTTTTATCTTGACATTTTTGATTTCTGTTTATCAATCTATTTATAGTTGAGTAGTGCATTCCAAGAATTGGCAATGTCAAGAATAAAGACCTGACCTGTCAAGACAAATAGAAAATGTCAGGTTATTGACAAATTAAAAATGTCAGTAAATTAGCATAATTTAATAAAGAGATAAGGTAAAAGCAATATGATGTTGTGTAACGGAAGGAGGCCGTAGGCCGACTGGAGTTACACAACATCAACCGTCAACATGTTACTGCCATGAGCAGTAATGCCTTTTGTTTATTCTTGTGCACTTGCTTGTGCCTTAATTCCTGTTCTTTGTAAAATATATGTATTGAACCGTCCAAGTGTTTATGCACCATGACTTTTGCTCTAACAAAACTGATCCGGTAATTGCTGGGCAATATCTGAAATGTCTTTGCCTTGTAGCTTATAGTATTGTCAGATGCTACGGTTCTTTCTTCTTTGATACAGAAGATATTGCTTAGATCTAAATCCTTAGGTAATGCTCTATACGCGGAACCTTTTGCTCTGGGTAAGCGGGCAAATTTACTATTATTTCTGACGGTACAACCAGTTTGCTTCGGACTTTGCCGTTTATCTGGATTACCATCTCTACCTGTTCGGCGGCTATGGTGTCCTCAGATTTCTTAGGTTCTTACTCTTCATAAACGAAAATACCTGCTGATCATCGAGCCATGATGCGATTGCATTCGCAGCTACTTGATGCCCCATATGATTCCAGTGACCGTCAAGTTTCCAATTTAAGTTCTTGTTTGATTTAATTGCCTCACGAAAAACAGGAGTCAAGTCAAGAAACGAAACTCCTTCTGATAAGGTCCAGAGTTTCATGCTCTTTTGAATCTCAGTTTCTTCTGATAGCCACTCTTTCCTTATTTCACTGCCAGTAATGATCCACGGATTCGTTTCACTGTGACTCTTGGGGTCATATTGGAATGTACTGGGTATCAATATAACTGCAGTTTCGACTCCTCTTTGTTTTGCTCTTTCAAGAATCTCTGACAATATATTGGTCATATTTTCCCATTTCTTTTTTGCTCTGGTGTTCGATATGTCTATCGAGTCACTCCAATATTCCGGATAGAGCAAGCCAAGTGAAAGTATCGATCCATTGAATGTTCCCTGGTTGACTGCGGTAACTAGTTCTTGCGGCAGAGATTCCTTCCATCTATTGATTTGTGACTGCGGTATATTTTTCTTTCTTGCCAGTTCGGAAATAGTCAAGATGAAGTCAGTAGTCTTGGTCTTGCGGTGATGCTCACTCTGCAAGTAAAACAATGCCAACTGAGTGTACACGCGAGGCCAAAGAGTTTGTGTAATCTTTTTTAAGCCAGATCGAGAGTGTAGAAAACTAAAGGGTTTCAGATATAGTTTTTCAGGTGTATCAGCCACATCGTTCACAAATAAACAAATGAACAATGCGTCTGGTTTGTATTCTAACCCCACTTCCAGAAATAATTTCCCGTACATCAAGGGACCGGCTCCAGTTAACCCGCCATTTATGAATAGAACACTTTTGTCTGAAGATTGGAACTTCCCTTCAAGCAAGTCTGTAAATCTCTTACCATCATCAACCCCCTCGCCTTCTGTAAACGAATCACCAGAAACAAATACCCTAAATGTATTTGCGGGTTTCTCTGCCGGAATATCATGGTATCTCAATCCTCGACTATTAGTTTTGAAAATATATTGAAATTCTTTGTTCTGCCTGACCTCTTCATAGTTTATCGGATGTGAAATCTTCTGAGGAACTTCGGATGGAAAGCTCAGAAAGCCAAGAACACAATTACAAAGAAATAAAGAGATTGCTACGCCAGCAAGGACGAGGCTACTGTTGAGAGAGATTTTTTTGAGTATTAGTATATATTTGTGCATAGCACGTATTCATTAGCTAAAAGGAGAGCCTGACAGCGGCTCATCTCCACGCTTGCGGGCGAATAGCAGTTAAATAGACAGCATCTGTCTATTTCGAATAGCATAATCGTAATTTATAATACTTAAAAGCAAATTTCAAGTGAAATTTATAAGAAGTCAGAGAAAAGATTGGCTTGCATTTGGTTTTTACCTGTACAGAAAAAAATAGAGCGTACTAATAATCATGGAAGACAAGGATATATGTTTATCTGACTACAAGGTTCACAAGTTTCTTTGGAACTACGATTGTCTTTATTATCTTTTTGCCATCCAGATTCTCAATTATCTTCTGGTCCTCCATCACGCGTGATTTCAAATCATCTTCACTTATTTCTGAAGGTACAACCAGTTTGCTTCGGACTTTGCCGTTTATCTGGATTACCATCTCTACCTGTTCGGCGGCTATGGCGTCCTCATCGTAAATTGGCCAGGGTACTGAGAATATGCTTGGGTTGTGTCCCAGTATTTTCCAGAGTTCTTCACAGATGTGAGGGACGAATGGCGCCAGAACCTTTACAATAGTTTCAAGGGATAGTCTCAGAATATTAAAGTCATTAATGTTTACCTCGTCTTTAAATTCTTTGTCTCTTAACCCTGCACTGAAATCCACGACCATGTTGAGCAGTTCCATCACAGCGGCTATTGCAGTGTTAAAGCTCCATGATTTTTCTATATCCTCGGTGACCTTCTTTATAGTTATGTTTATGTGTCTATAAAGTTCTTTTGTTTCTTTTGAAAATAATGAGTGTTGTATCTCTGTATCAGGGACATTTTTGAAATGTTCTTCAAATTCTGTAATATTATTCCATAGCCTGTTCAGGAAACGGTAGGAGCCGATGACGCCCCTGTCGTTCCATTCGGCATCCCGCTGTGGTGGGGCGATAAATAACGTATAGAGCCGTTGTGTGTCAGCGCCGTATTTTTCGGTGATCAGGTCCGGATTAACGACGTTCCCCTTTGACTTGGACATCTTGGCTCCGTCCTTGATGATCATGCCTTGAGTAAAAAGATTTCTGAACGGTTCATTGAAATTTATGAGCTTGAGATCAAAGAATACCTTTGTTATGAATCTTGAATAGAGTAGGTGTAAAATTGCATGTTCGATACCGCCTATATACTGGTCAACGGGCAGCCATTTATTTACAGTTTCAGAATCAAATGCCTGTGCGTTGTCTTTGGAAGAAAGATATCTCAGATAATACCAGCTGGAATCAACGAAAGTATCCATCGTATCAGTCTCCCGTCTTGCACCGCTTCCGCATTTCGGACAAGTTGTGTTGACGAATTCTTCCACGTCGTTAAGCGGGCTGTGGCCATGTGGCTTGAATTCTACATTTTCCGGCAGAAGCACAGGCAGGTCATCTTCCGGTACGGGCACAGCGCCGCATCTGTCACAGTAAATAATCGGTATAGGCGCACCCCAGTATCTCTGCATTGAGATTAACCAGTCTCTCAGCCTGTAATTAATATTTCGCTCACCCATGCCTTTTTCCTCAAAGAAGTCTATAATTTTCGGGATAGCCTCCCTGTTTGGAATTCCGTCAAACTGGCAGGAATTAACCTGTACTCCATCCTCAACGTAGGCTTCTGACATTTCTTCAGGTCTAAGCGCTGTGTCATTGCCTGAAGGCTGAATGACTATCTTTATGGGCAGCTTGTATTTACATGCAAATTCAAAATCCCTCTGGTCGTGAGCGGGTACAGCCATTACGGCTCCAGTCCCGTATTCCATCAGCGCATAATTTGAAACCCATAAAGGCACTCTTTCGCTGTTGACGGGATTAATGACATATCTGCCGGTAAATATCCCTTCCTTTACAGTTCCTTCAGACGTCCTTTCGATGGCGCTCTGGCATCTGACTCTGTCTACAAATTCCGATACAG